>Ga0169931_10007012_pt1 | contig 16820 bp, 23 predicted proteins | sample Kivu_15m_20L_FD_129675 | JGI IMG/M metagenome (GOLD analysis project Ga0169931, IMG submission 129675) | Freshwater microbial communities from Lake Kivu, Western Province, Rwanda to study Microbial Dark Matter (Phase II) - Kivu_15m_20L... | ecosystem: Environmental > Aquatic > Freshwater > Lake...
CATGCGGGCTGCTCTTCCTGATGAGGATACTGTGTTGGCCGCAGGACTTCTGGACACCATGACCGATCTGGAAAAGGAACTGGAGTCCACCTTCCATGCAGAACCCACCAAAAAGTTGTTTCAGGTGATGAATGATATTAAAAAAGATATTGTATCAGGACAAACTAAACTTCCTGACGGGTTTGAAAAATTCCCTGCCCATGTGCAGGAGAAAATCATGGAACAGATCAAGGAAAATAACAAACTTCGTCCTGTGGCTGTCAAAAAACTGGTACGGCAGAAAGTAGAATTGAATAAATTTATGCGGGACAAGAATATCTTTGATCGCCTTGACACCGATACCTTGAGTTTGACGAAGCTTTTGCAGGAAAGCACAGATAAAATCCTCGAAGAATATGGGGTAAGAAATCCGAAGTTTTTGAAACGATTCCGCACCGCCAATGAGAAATACGCTCAAGTAGCCCGCAGAGAAGAACTGGATGATCTGCTCGCCAGCAAGATCCGAGATCCCCATACAGGAGAAGTGGCCTATACACCTCTCGTTAAGATTCTGGAAGACGCGGACAATCAGGTGTTTCTCAAGAACAATCTGGGGGATCAAAATTACAAAAAACTCACGGATTTTCTGAATGTGGCGCAGGCGATGGATGCACTTAAACGCAACAATCCCAATCCATCAGGCACTGCTCTGGTGACTGCCGTGATCGGGTTTGTGCAGGGACTCGCAGGAAGTAATCCCTTGCCGACGATTGCCAGTGGATTAGGCGCTTATGGCGCCAGCAAGCTGTTGACCAGCAAGAAGTTCCTTAATAAAGCCACCCAGTTTGCCAAAGAACCTTCAGACCTATTGGCACAGCAGATTGAGAAAATCGTCAAGGAAGAGACGGGCGTGGCGTTGCAAACTTTGATGAAAAGCACACGGGAGAAGCAGCAATAGCCTCTCCCTTATTTTTACCTCATAAATCTTGAGCTTGTTTTTCAAACGCAAGCTGTGTCGCCCGTAAATTATCAGCAATTACAAAGAGTTGCATCGACTTCGTCCAGGATTCATGAACGAGGTCATACATCTGCTTATGATGGTCGCAGATTTCTCGGATGGATTTCTCTAAAAGTTTGAGTTGTTGCTCGTGTTGCGATAGATTTTGAATAGCCATGATTAAAAGTTCCTTTAATTGTGGTCAGTGGTGTGCAGGTAATTGAAGCTACCTGTGCGCCACGCTTACTCACATGAGTAGGCAGTCCAAGGTTACGATCACTCAAAAAAAGAAGCAAGTCCAAAATCTGAACTTGCTCCTCGTTTGATAAGTATCTCTGTTTCAGGGATTAAATATCTGATTACGGCTTATCAAATAAGCGGTGGTTTGTAAATTTGCAAAGGGTACTTTTTAGCTACTTCTCCATATCTGCTGTTCAGCCATGAATCCCAGTACTTGTTGATATCCATGTCTATCTTGTAGCCTGAGCCGTTATTAGGCTTTATAAAATCTCCATAAGTCTTATAAGGGTTATAATTGTAAAACTTTTGTATCGTTGGTAAGAGAAGCGTTTCGATAAACTGTCTGTCGTATGTCTGCTTATCCTGAATCAGATCAAGAGGAAGCTCATACTTTGGCAATACGTACTTTTGAGCGTATTTGCCATATCTACTGTCGTTCAGCCATAACTTCCAGTAATCATTCATATTCATCCCGTGTTTATAACCACTGCCTTTATTCGTCGTAAAGGCTTCATAAGTTCTGTAAGGCTCAAGATTATAGAACTTTTGGATGGTCGGAAGCAGAGAAGCATCAATATATCGCTTATCGAAGACTTTGCGTCTTTCTGCATAATGATCTATCTGAACAACAAGAGGAAGATCTTCACCGCGCATGTGTTTGGTCAGATTCTCTAAAGACATGGTCTTATTTTGCAAGCGATATTTAATGGCTTGTTTGAGGGGATTACCAGGAATCTCACTACTGAGGATACGATTGATAAACTGACCTGTGATACGTTGATCTGCTGTCAATTGTATACCATCCTGCGGTTCTACCCAGGGAGCCATACTACGAAGATCAGGGTGGCGATGATTGCTATAGAGAGGAAGCACAACATTCAGATCCTTCACAAGAATGGAAACCTTTTGACCATTATTCAGAGTAAAGGTAAAGAAACCACCTAATGTATCATCATACGTCCATTCATTCCTCGTCTTGCTATTGGAAAGGTCATTTTGAGAAACTTTGAAGAGCTTAACTGAGAAATTCCGTACATGATCAAGAAAATTATCACATTGTGCCAAGGATGTATCGTTATAAGCCGTTCTGATCTTTTGCTTAAAAGAGTTTTGATGATCTTCGTAAAGTTCAGGATAAGTGAGAAGAGGCGATTGGATGACAGAATTCTTAACTGCTTTAAGATTATTTTTTGCAACCTGTTTGCCAATGTCATAAGAAACATCTAGCGGTACGAATTGTGTGGGGTCATCACGTCTTGGATCTGCAGCAGGTGGTCTCATCGAAAGAGCAAATTTTCCGCTAATATCATCAATGGAATCCGCATTCTCATCGATTATATCCTGACCTCGAAAACTCACATGGCTTGCAGAAAGATAAGTGGGGTAAGAAATCGCAAATACAAGAGCTAAAGCTGTAGCACTTTTTTTATATTTTTTAAAATAATTTGACATTTTAAAATCTCCTTTTCATAAAAATTACAAATATTTAACGTTCAGCTATCCCTATTTATGGACTCATAATCCTGTCCTCGGGTTCAAATATCAAAAGTAAAAATTAACCTTCAAACCTATTTCTTTTGTTGTGTTATTGGGTTCATTAGTTGGATTAGTTTGATTATGAACTCCCCCTCCCCATGCTATTGAAAACTTATATCTTTTAGTGAGAGATACTAAAGACGATTTCTGAATATGCCAAAAATTCATATAGGGGCCAAAAGCTACTGCGACTTTGTCAAAGCGATACCCTACTAATAGTTGAGCTTTCGCACCCCAACCTTCTTTTTGTTTATGAACAGTGGTAGCAGGAATATATTCCATTCTATAATTAGGGAGAATTTGTTCTTTAGAATAGGTGGACTGACGCCCCCTTATGAACCAGTCATACTCAATAAATCCTCTTAGATCCCATCGATTATTCAGATCGTACTGAAAACTTGTTCCAATAGGAATATACAAAGATCTATGAATACGATTACTTCCTGAGATATTGACCTTATTTAGATCATCAGTATCATCATCCCTTTTATATCGCCATCCTATGCCGCTATAAGGTGCTATGGTCAACTGTTCTGTTGCTTTCAATGGGCTGCCTACTAACAATCTTGGTTCAATAATCATTGAGGGAGTTTGATCTCGTTCATAGTCCCTTCCTAGTTTACCAGCAGTATAATCCGTATGCCCATAGCTCCACCTGATTTCTGGTCTGATAAATACCATGTCCTTGTAAGTCATTTGGTATGTCCCGTTTACCCCGTACATCATTCCATTGAACTGCATAAAGTTTTTTTGCTCTGGTGTAGCCTCCCCATAATGATACTTAAAACTTTCGAGTCCAACCATAAACTCATGGGTAAAATCTTTTTTCTTTTGGGGAGGCTCAGCTTGTGCTACACAGGCGATGAGAGATGCAAAAATGAAAATTTTTGTTATTTTTTTGATTTGATTATTCTTGGATATCACTGGTTACTTCTTTTTCAAAATTGAACACATGGGTTCTATTCAAAAATAAAATAGGATACTTGTCAAATGCTTTCTGCATTTTGACCTTTGCTCGAAATCAAACGTTTCGTTGAGTAAGATAGATTTTTCCCCTTCTTCTTTATTTCACGGCAATGCGGTGATGAGGCTTGAAAAATCTTGTAGGTTTAGTAAAGGACGTACAAACTTATCCACAACGAGATTGCAAAACTCTGAATTTCCTTTTTCTTGTTTTTAAACTTTTAAGAGTTTTAATGTATTTAAACCCCTCTGTATCCCTAGCTGGATAAGGGTTTTCCCGTGTTAAAAGCGACTTTTCCCGTGTTAAAAGCGACTTTTCCCGTGTTAAAAGCGACTTTTCCCGTGTTAAAAGCGACTTGAAAAAATAAGTCGTCTGTGTATAACTTGTTTTCAACTTTAGCTTGCTGATAGAAACAAAATGAAAAAAACCATAAAAAAATGTATAAAAAAAGATGATGATTTTTTTGAGACTGGGGAATTCATTGTCAAAAGTAATGCGTTAGTTGAGGCGCGGTATCGATTGAGCTTACAGGAATCACAAGTAGTATTGTGGCTATTAACCCAGATACGCACTGAAGATGAAGATTTCAAAATCCACAAGTTAAAGATTGCAGATTTTGCCAAAATTGTTGGAGTGAGAGTTGATGGAAAATACGATGAGATGCAACAAATCACAGAACGGTTGATGAAGAGAATTGTTAAAATCTATGAACCAGAAAAGAAAGAATATCTTCAAGTGGCTTGGCTAAGCTCTGCACGTTATCAGACTGATAAAGGATATGTTTTATTGGAATTTAGCCCTCAACTTAAGCCCTATCTGCTCCAGCTCAAGAGTCATTTTACAAAAATCGAAATCACTGATACTTTGAAAATCAAAAGCGTTTATGCCATTCGAATTTTTGAACTTTTGCTTCAATATTTTAATATTGGAAAGAGAACAAATAGCTTGGAAGAAATGCGTGGATATCTTGGTATTAAGGATCATGAGTATAAAAAATATTGCGATCTTAAACGCAAGGTCATTGAACGCGCTAAAACTGAGATTAACACCAAGACCAATTATGATGTTAACTATGACGAAATCAAAACATCTCGTAAGGTGACCGCAATTGAGTGGGAAATTAAAAAGAAACCCAAGTCATCTAAACTTCTCTCTCTTGAACAAGAAGCAACCCGCAGCCAATTTCTTTTAGAATCCTTACTTTCCTATGGTTTCAGCAATGCCACAGCTAAACGTCTGATTGGCAACAACGAAGAATCCGTAATTAAAAATGCGATCAAGGCAGTTGATCTTCAGGTTGCGAGAGGGAATGTCAAAAATCCCAAAGCGATGATTCAAACAGCGATCAAAGATCAATGGCATCCTGAAGTCTTCAAAACCAGGAAACAAAAATCCTGAACTGTTGACGTTGTCTCCATAACGCTGTAGAAGATAAAAACACCATCGACAATTAGCAACAGAGAGGAACAGCTATGTTTTTACCCATTTCGTCAGCCGCAAAGAAAGCAGGTCTTGCTCGTTCTACCCTTTACAAAATGCGAGATGCAGGCAAGATTTCCTTCACAAAATCATCCACAGGAACTTTAGGTGTGGAATTTGCCGAACTTGCCCGTGTGTTCCCAGAAGTGTCGACGTCAGTGTTACCATCATCTACAGTTGAGACAAACGGAAACAGAGAACATCAACTCCTACAACAAGAAAATGCCCATCTTCGGGAAACTATTAAACGTTTAGAGAGAGAACTGGAACACTATCAACAAAAAGAACTCAAATCCGATGAACGCCTGGATACTCTTCTTGCGGTGACGCGGGAACAGTCCAAACAGCTTTTGCTGACTCACGAACAAAAAACAACACCCTTTTGGAAGAAATTCATCAAATAATCGCTTTACAAGGATCAAAAAATAATATCCAATTTGCAGATTGGATTAATAACTTTTGTCGCCCTCATGTTTTCAAGATGTTTTAAATCTCAATCTTCTTCTTCTCTTGTTCTCTTGACGAACTTCCTTGAATTTCTGGATCTTTACCTTTTTATTTATTTTGGCTGGCTGATCAACAAACTCTTCTTTCAGGACTGGTCTCCTGACACCATCAAGTATTTTACCTTTCTCAATATTTACGGGGTGGCTCCCATTGCGTGCGTTTTTCTGGCGTATTTAGGAGATCTTTATGGGAGGAAGCCTATTATTCTCAATACAGCCGCTCTGATGGGTGTTGTGAGTATCTCCATTATTTTTCTTCCTGTGGAACAGTATCCTTATGTCTCAGCTTGCGGGCTCATTGCTCTTCGTATTCTTCAGGGGATAGCTCTCGGTGGGGAGCCTATGGGGGCTTATTTATTTGTCATGGAAGAAAAGAAAGATATTCGAGAGGCCACGTTCTTTGTGTACATCACGCGTATTACAGAGGGAATAGGGGGACTGCTTGCTCTGTTGTGCGGATGGGTCGTGATTGGCGGCTTGGGTGAAGAATACTGGCGTTTGCTTTTTGTGGTGATCGGCATTTTTATTATGGTTGCTTTTGTCATCAGAAAATATCTCCATGAAACCACAGAGTACCAGGAGAATCTTTCCAATGCACGTATTCACATTTATGAACGGGCTAAGATCAGGGAAATCTATCATGCCAGAGAGAAACAATGGCAGAACACCATTGCAGGGACTCTGTTCTGGATAAGTTATCCTGTGATGTTCACCATCTGTTATCTGTATCTCACCCCCTATGTTTGCCAACGCATGGGCTGGCCTGAATCATGGATGATGTATTACAATTTTGCTGTTCTTTTGGGAGAAATTGGTTTTTCTTTTCTGCTTGCTTATAGCATTCTCTATTTCACGCGCTTTGATCTCAGGATGGTAGGAGTTGTGGTCAATACCCTCGGTCTTGTGGTTACAGGAATTTCCTTGATGTATTTGGATGAATTGTCCATTGCAGGAGTGTTCGCTACCCAAATTGCCATGATTGTGCTGATTAACTATGGCTGGGTCTTTCCTGAATTGTTTAAAACATTTTCTGTGATTGGACGCTATACCACTATGGGAACTACTTGGGCGATTGCGCGATTTATCAGTTTTTTCACCTGTACATTTTTAATAAGCCGTCTCATAGAATGGTATGGATTAGGGATGGGAGCATTGATTCTGATCATGGTTATTAATGCCTTTGCCTTTATTGGATTTGTTATCATGAAGCCCTATTCAACCATTCAAAAAGAGTTAGGCTATGCTTATTAATGACACAGGGAAAATCGAAGTCTACAAAGTTGCCACAGAATCCATCAAGGTTTATACGCCCATCGAACTCAGAGAAAGAGTCATCGATTATTATAATGAAGAGAAAATTATTTTAGGTCATGATAGAAAAGAGCTTAAAATAGGGACGTCTGCGTATTACATTCATAGAGGACTTTCTCTTTTTGAAGCAGCTCTGGCCTTGCCGAATATTTCCTTTTGGAGAAAAAAGGAAAAAGGCTTTGATCCCATTATCCAAGAAGACTATATCGATCTGAATGTGAATAAGCTTTATGTAAATCGAGGTAAGGATAAAGAAGATACGATTTCCTGTTCTATTGACGCTCTCTATTTTGTAAATTCTTTTAAAAAAACAACGGCATATAATGCCTTTGTCTGTGATAGTCCCATGCTGCGATTCTATCAAGACTTTGTAACGTTTATACTGGAAACACAAAACCTGGAACGTATGCCGCAACATACGGAATCAGAATGGAAACAATTTGTTGACATTAAGTGGCGGCCAGAAAATTATCCTGTGACGGGATTTTCACAAGCAAAGAGAGAACAACTGATCGCCTTGTTGCCCAAAACAAGAGAATAATCTCTGTCATGAAAAAGGCTTCTTAGATGCCTTGGCAAGACTTTGCAGTCGCTCATGATATCGCAAAGCTTTCTGGGTTTCTTTTTCTTCTAACGCTTGAATATACTGTTTCAAAGCCTGATGAAATTTCTGCCATGTCTGAGGGCTGGGAGATAGATGATAATACCCATGGGCTTTTTCCAGGTTCAACTTGGCTTGCTGAAAGAAAACATCATGATCAGTCATTGTTTTCCTGCTCTATTCTCCAATACAGCAACGCCAACGCATCCGCTTCGTTGTCGTCTTTGGGATGATGTCCTTTCCCTTCCATGGCATTGATCATGTCCAGTTTAGAGGCATTGCCGTTTCCTGTAGAAAACTTCTTGATGGTTCCCACAGGAACGCCTTCATAGGGGATTTTGTGATGGTTCCCAAATATTTGAAGGGTGGCCATAAAGCCGCCGTAAGTCTGTCCTGCGATTGTGCCGTTATGTCGACGAACGGCTTCATAGACAATCTGGTCGATGTCTCCATAAGAAGCTTTAAGGTTTACCAACCACCGTTTGAAGCGCGTAAACTTGCAATCGTAGGAATCAAAGTGATTGGGTTTAAAGCAAACGGATCCGCTTCGGATTTCTTTGCTATTAACTAAAGCCCAGCCTGTTGTGGTGCCAAGATCGAGTGCGAGAATGGTGGTCATTTCTTTTTCTCCAATTCTTGTAAGGATTGAAATATCGTGAGCTTTGCCTGCTCAAGAATTCCATCCAACAAACCAAGGGCAATTTTGGGATCGAGTTCTTTATGTTTTTTGGCGTTATCGATCCAAACATTCATCTGATCTTCTATGGATAAGCGGTGAGGCGTTGCTCTGCCCAGCCAGACTTCAGACTTTGCCTTGAATGTTTTATTCATTTCTTCTCCTCCGTAGGATAATGGGGTTTTCCCTGCTCGATTTCCTCGATGATTTCCCTGGCTATTTCTGTGCCGTTGCTGATTCTCTTTATTTCGTGAACCAACGATCTTTTCTCATTCATCCTGGCGAGTGTTTGTTCATCAAGCCCTGTAATCTGATGAATATGGTCGAGGGAAAGAGCCGTTGTCTTGTCTTGCTGCGCCCGCCACGGCGCATAAAAGTCGGATAAAAGCGTCCATGCGATTTCATAGGGTGTTTTCATGGTTAATTTTCCTCATTGTCTTCAATTGCTGCGGGTAGAGGACAGACGTGACCTCTATGCTTGCTTTTAAAGTCCTTGCGATGTCGAGCCTCTGCTTTTTGTACATCCGCCCATTGATAGGCAGGAAACCCGATGGATTTAAAAATTCTGCAAGGATAGATTTGATAGGTATGTTCAGGCAAAAAATTCCTGATAAAGCAATCGCACCACTTGCCTCTTTTCAGCAGGTCTCGTTTTCTGATGAGTTCATTAATTTGCATTTTTTTCTCCTTCATAAAGTTAACGTTGTCTAAAAAAAATCCACATAGGAGACAGATCTGTCGACAAAATCCACACGATTTGAAAGCTGATCCCTTCGTATCTTTTGTGTGAGAATGTCCACTTGATTCTGCAGCTTCTGTAGAATCTTTTCCTGATTGGCCATGTGGATCTGGCTTGAGATCAGTCCATAAGACAAACCCACAACGATCAAGACACCCATTCCAAACTCTAAAATTTGTCCTGCTATTTTCATGAGGGGTCTCCATAACAAAATTGGTGAAAATGACATCGGAAGCATTCCTGGGGTTTTCTTGAAAGACTTTTTGACCCTTCTGGCATCTGGGTGAGATCGTTAATTCTATTGGCTTTTTCCAGTAAGGCGTCCCCCAGATCAGGATCGTAGTCGATAAGCTCTTCATACATGGACTCATCATTTTTATTGACCGCCAGAAAGATCGTTTTCCTGATATATCCTGATAGTTTCATATAGGCGTGACACTGCGCCCAATAGAGGGGATTGCTTTTTGCCAATCCCCCTCGTTTGAGTTCCTTGAACGCCTTGTCGTGCATGGTCTTGATTTCTAGGATATAGAAAGTGCCATCCCCATCTTTTAAAATGGCGTCACAGCTTCCCTTCAGAACACCATTTTTCATTTCCTCCTGCATGGACAGAAGATGAATTTGTTTCATTTTGCGAATGAGGTTGAAAATACGTTCTTCCTCCAGGCGTCCCCTGTCAAAAATGCGTTCTTTCTGAAAAGAGCAGGTGACCGAAACATCGCCATACTTGCTGATCCAGATATACCGATCACAGGGATGTCCAATGATGGAACAGCCCAGATAGCCTCTGGGTTTATGAACCTGGGTCATCTTTTCAAATTCTTTAATCAGTCGCATTGCCTTGCCCTCCAAGCTTTTGCTTCAGACGCTCAATGACATCGTCAAAAAGGATGTGGTCGAACTCATCCAAATTTTGGAGACACCAGTCGAACATGGCACGCTGTAGTTCAAGGGGTGTGTGTTCTGCTAAAATGGCATTGCAGAAAATGGCTTTGAACAAATTGAGACCCATTTCTCCGTGAGTGTTTGCAAACACAAAATGCGTTCCCTCTGGGGTACAAATAAGAGCCGCACTTCCCTCGGTGTTGAGAAGATCGGCAACTTTTTTGATTCCTTCGTCTTCTTGATTCATCAAAAAAAGATGTTCTGTGTTCATGCTGATTTCCCTTTCTTTTGCCGTTCTTTTAAAACGGGTTTGAATAAATTGAATTTTTCCTGATCTTTGGAGAGTTCCAGTAAGTAGGTGTTCATACAGGCATCAAAGATGTGAGATTGCTGGAGGACATACGCCAGAACACACCCCAGCAGATGCGTCCAGGTTCCTTTTTCCTGGATAATCATATAAGGAACGTCAGCGGTTCTCAGATGAAATAGAACGTCATCCTTGGTCAAAGCCACTTCCTCCATGATTTGGGGAGGAATTTTGCCAAACCCTGGATAGACGAGTTTGTAAGGGGTCATGAGTTGCTCCCCCCTATTTCCACTGGAAAATGCCCCTTATGGTATTTGATGTTGGTAATCTCAATAGCTTTCTTTTTCCATCTCAGTCTGGGTAAAAGCCGTTTGATCCATTTTTTGATGTTTTTCATTTTCATTGCCTTTCCTTAATAGGGGATTTCATCATCAAGAGATTCAGACGTAGATGCTGGTTTTTCAGGCAGGCTAAATGCGCCCTTCTCCGCAGCAAGCGCACTTTCATTCGTGACAGGTGAATCAGAAGGAAAGCGGATGTAGCGTTCAATGGTCGCCATTGTCTTGCCGTTGGTGAGCACAAAGGAACCCACCTCCACGAGGCAGGACTTTCCCTCAAACAAGGAAACATCATAAGTCAGGCTTTCTCCTGGCTGTTTTTGAGCAGGAGGCGTAATGCCAATGGCCATGGCTATATTGCGGAGTTTCCATTGGGCAAAACCGCTTTTAAATGCTTCTGGGCTTTGAATCTTGAGTTTGTCGGTGATGGTAAAACCCTCCACCTTCCAGATCACGTGAAGGATATCTCCGTCTACAGGGTCATCGACTTTCTTGATCTGATTGATTTTCCCCGTGTATTGTCCTGGCTCCAGGATCTTGTCGGGATCATAAGACGATTGGGTATATTGAACTGTGGTCATTGACCTTCTCCTTCTGGTGTTGTGAGTTGCTCTTGTTGAGGAGCTGCTCGGTTAGGTAATTTTTCCCTGATTTTGATAAAGTGCGCTTTGACATGGGCATAGAGAGCCTCCCAGGTCATGGGAATGTCAGCAGGCATGCCATAAGTGTTTTTAGCGAGGAACTTCACCCCTTCATCAGTGAAAAGGCGACGTTCCGAGCTTCGTGCTTTGGCAATTTCTTGACCAAACTTTTCTTTCTCGTGAATGACCTCCACCTTGTAATCGGCAAAGAACACCGCCGAACAACTATTGATGAGAAGCTTGGCTGCCCGTTCGTAGAGATCAAGCTGGTAGTGGAGGTAACTTTCTCCTGCAAGATTGGGATCGCGCTTTTCCTTGTAATGACCCAGCATCAGCACTGTCATTTTCTTCTGGGTTCTCAGAGCTTTGAGTTTGCCAAGCACCTGCTCCCATAAGGGCAGCATCATGAGATAGCCCTGCCCATACTGAAAATCTGCCAGGGAGGTAACCTTCTTCGCTTGCAGGACATGGTTTTCAATGAGACGTTCTAGGGAACTCAGGGAATCAATAATGACTGTTTTGTAAGAGTGTTCTTCATTGATAAGAAGACCTAGAAACTGCAGAACATCCTGGAACTTCTCCAGCTTGACGTTGAAGGAGCGGTTGGAATCCACTGCCAGTTCAAAGATATTCTGATCCAGGTCAAGAAAGATAGGACGGGCTGCTTTTGAGGCAAACCAGGATTTTCCGATGCCATTGCGCCCATAAATGAGAAACAGGGGCGGCACATATTTAAAGGTCGGTTTGGCGTCTTGCAGATTAATAAGAGCGTTGGTCATTTTTTGTTTTCTCCTTTTCCGATGTATTTGACGTGCAATTGGTTTTCTCCGTTTTTACTGATCTCGATGAGTTCTTCATTTTGGAGCTGGATGAGAATTTCCTGGAGTTCTCTGGCTTTGAGAAACCTTGTTCCCCAGGAGATAACGCTTCGGGTTACCCACTTTCCTTTTGACTTTTTTTTTACGATGTTCAGCACCCTTGCCCGATATTCTTCGGTCTGGTTCTCGTACATGCCGTCTTCCATGATCTGGAGCATGTTTCTGAAGGAAAGCAGCGTGACGCCTATAGCCCATTGGATGGCCTTCAGGGGAAGGGTATAGCCTGCAACATTCCTGACACCTCCCAAAAGAGCCAGCTTCTCTGCGTGTTCGCAAAGACGCGCCAGAAGGGCATCAAGCTGAAACGGGTGGGGATGGTTTTCCTGGGAGATCAGGTGCAGGCGATAGGCTTCCACTTTTTCTTGAAACCTTGTGAAAAACCCATGCGCCTCGTCATCAAACATGCCTGTGAGACGATCGCAGTTCTGCAAGGACTTACAGCGTTCCAGTTGAGCAAGCAGGGAAGACGGCAGCTCTCCACTGAAGACAGGATTGCGTTGCAGCAGGTTCTTTTCCATACGGAAAACCAGATAACGGGGCAGCAACCCTTTACTGATGTCGTCAGGGGACAAGTATTTGAGTATATCGGGCGTTGCTGATGAAATTTCCGCAAAAAAGGGCGATTCAACAGGGGTTAAATCTCCTGTTTTGATGGCAGGGGGCATATAAATAGGCGGCGTGTTGAAGACTTCCAGCCTGAATTTACCCACATTGTCTTCATGGATGCTGAGATTCTTGTTTTTAGCCCCCTTCGCCCAATAGGTGGCTTCATCCTGAACCAGAAGAAGGCTGCTGTCTTTTTTACGCAAGGCTTCAATACACCCCTGCAAGGTTCCCAAACTGGTAACCAGATGGTTTTGTTGCAGAGAAGCGATCAAGATTTTCTGAATGCCAATGAGGACTTGAGATTTTCCTGTGCCGCTTGACCCAATAGTCAAGACCATAAAATTGCTGCGAAGACCCGTAAAACCCTGGAGATGGTTCCGCAAGAGAAATCCCGTGATAGGAATGGCTGATCCCAGAGCATACAGGGGGGTTTGATAGCGTCCGCATTTGAAAAGGTAGCTGTAGATTTCACTCAGGAGAGGATGGGGAAGGTCATAAATATCCACCTTCTCATATTCTGAAAAGTCAAACTCCCCAACTTCGGAGGATTCTTTAGCGGTCTGAACGACAGAAGAAGATTCTACAGGCTGATCACTCTCTTCGCTGTACTGAGCTTCCTCAATATCATCAGCCGTCTCCAGTTCCCGACTTTTGAGATGTTGCGCCATCTGGGCTTCTTCCAACAGGCGCTCGTCTTCCTCGGTGATGTCGTGATTCTGAGTTTCTCCTGGAACAATGACGTTCATCTCTATGCTTGGGAACAGGACGTAGCCGTTTTCCTGCGCTAGATGAATCAGTGTGCCAATACTCACGACAGAAGTTTTTTCTCTGAAGCTTTTCCAATGAGTGATCAGGATGTTTTCACCTGGGTATTTGGGCGATTTTTGCGACCATGAATCCCATAAAGAGAAAGCTTCCCGCCCTCCAAACTGAAAATGCAAAGCCATCCCCACCCTGATCCATTCATCATAAGAGCAATCAGGGGAGATATGGATCAGGGCTTCCATAGCCTGCTGAAAGGTAAAATCCCCGTAGGCTGTCAAAGGAAAAATACGCATTTGGACAGGGAGATTTTTCTGCTGCTGTGCTTCCTGATTGCGGGCATATTCTGCTTGCTGTTCATGAGTGAGCAGGAGTTGAAGATCAACAGGATTGACCAGTAATCCTTCTCGACAGGCATATTTCTCAAAAGGATATTCTGCGTTTTTGTAGGGAGGAAACCAGATATGGGCAACGTCTCTGCAGGCTGAATGGTCAATGCCAGGGGGATTGCCGATGAGAATGACCATCTGATCGTAGACAGTATTCCAGTCCGCAATTGGCAAGGGATTAGAAAAAGGAATAATCAGACGCCAACGCGGGCATTCTGCCGTATGAGAGTGGGACGTGTAAAAGAAATAGACAATACGCTTGTCATTGAGCTGATCGAGGACTGTTTGAATGGGGACAAATGCGTCTTTATTGTCGAAATCAAAGACAATGCCTGTCATGGCTTCTACATTTTTTTTGCCCCGTGTTGTCCCAGACTTATAAATGTTGAACGAAAAAAGCGGTTTGACTTCTCGTTCTTCTTTCGTCACCACAGGTGGAAAAGAAGGCGTAAAAAAATCTGCGGCCTGATGAAGACTCCAACGATCAACGGATATTTTCTTTCCCTCAACAGTGGAGACCCAACTGATCGTGAGAGTTGGAACATCAGGTGATTCGAGCGACACATACATGACGGAGCTAATCCTTGAATAAATGTTGTTCATGCTTCGTCGATAAGAAAACAAAATCAGAAAGGGAAATAGCTCCTCCCCAATAAAAAAAATAAACAAAATGAGAAAACGGGAGATTTGCGGGAGCGAGAGAAGGAAAATAAAATAAAACAGTTAAAATGATCCCTCCCCCCATGATGAAAGCGTTGATTTACAATGATTTCTTTGTCAAAAATCTGTTGAGTGAGACGTTAATGGGGGAGGGTAACGCTTCTTCTCATTTTTCAAATAAAGCGCGCTAAAGCGTCTGTCTTCAGTAATTTCAATGGGTTGACAAAAAACAGAATTTTTGACCCCAAAAATATCCCTCTCCCTTAAAGAGGGATTTTGGGATATTTTTCATCAAGGAATGACAGAATATAAGGAATTTTTATGGGGGGGGTTATTTGAAAAAGTCGTTTTTTGCCTGTTTTTGAGGCATTTTTGAAAGAGAGGTCTTCCTGATTTTTCTTAAAAGCAAGGAATACCGCCACAAAGAGGTGAAAAAGAACTCTCCCCCCTTATGGAGTATTTTGAACTCAAAGTGAAGAAAAAATGAGGAAATATGAGGTGTTCAGGAAGGGGGGGGAGGGTAAAATTTGAGCAGTTTACTTAACCCTGTAAAAGCCTGTTGTGACCTTCTCAATCTTGCCTTCATCCAGAAGCTTCAAAAGCCCATGACGCAACTGATCTTTTGTGATGATCAACTTCTGGCACATCTCCGAAGAGCTTAATTCCTTGCAGGATTGCAAAAGGGCATGGATCCTCTCTGACGTTGAAAGATGGGCAGAGGGATCAGCGGGAACAGAAACACTAGGAGCAGACGGCTCAAGAAGTTCCTGTAAGCGTAAAACCTTCGCCTTACACTCAAGAAACGTCTGCCAATTCTCCGTGCCAGGATAACGGCTATAGGCATGAGTCGCCTTATCCCAGTCCTCCTGAGCTTTCATGAGTTTTTCTTTCATGGGTCTTTGTGTCATTTGTAAATAATAAAACTAATGGATAATTTGCCCAATATTCTCGATCATCGCTAAATGATGCTCCAGCTTTTCTAAAGTCTTGTTAATATCTTTGGAGGTTTTCTTCATTCCTTTCAGAAATGTCTCCTTGTCGACAAAATAGTTAAGAAGCGTCAACAAAGCAATGGCAGTGACATGGGTTTCTGGATTATTCAGAGCCTCACCGATACCTTCCTTGTTGACCTCTAGCTTTCCGCCTGTGGTTGTAAATTCGATCTTCAAAAGGATCGGATCCTCGTTTTTCATGGTTCCTCCTCACTGCCTATTTTTTAGGCATCTCTCTAACGGGTTCATCTGATTTGACATTTTCGACTTATCCCAAAACATATCCCGATTTTCTGTGGATGAGTTTTGAGAGATTGCCTGATGGCAAAATATTTGCAACCATAAACATTTTTAAACCTCAAAATATTTGTTTTCTTCATGAACCTTCTCTCTCTTCATCTTCAAGCCCGATTTCCTGAGAAAAACATTTTTAGGGCATATAGCTTATGGGTAGGACAGGATTTACTGGGAGACTGGTTATTGCGGATTACCTATGGACGAATTGGAGCGAAAGGCACCACGAAAACCTATCTCTGTTCCTCAAGGGAGGATGCCCTTTACAAAGTAAAGACCATTCTGAAACGTCGACAATCGTCCTATAAGCGTATTCAGTGTTATTATAAGCTCGTTGATAAGCAAATTGACTCCTCCATAGGGGAGAACGATTTTAAAGGCTTTTTAATGGGCAAATAAAACATAAAGCAGGGAACTTGAGCAGAGCAGGGTCATCAACTCAGGTGTTGTGAAAAATGGACTTGAGGGTTTGTTCATGATAAACATCCTTGCAGGGTGATTCACGCCCAACCCAATACGCCTCTTTCAATCATAAATCAACTCATCATTTCAAAAAACCAGGTATTCCTTGACTCTTTGAGAGAGATTGGAAAGGATGATAAGCATTTTGGTAGAGGAGGCAGACATCGGAGATAAGAACGTCATAGAAAAAATCAAACGCTTGCGTACCAGCTTTGAGTTTTGGAAAGACCAATACAGGCTGACCTACAGCGTTCGTGATTATTCCCTGTTTCAACAGGACTTCAGGGAATATTGCCGATTGATTGACAGTGGTGTTGTGCCGCGAAAGATTATCGAGCAACTGAATGCGGGAAATTATGACTGCTCAGAAGATCCAGAAGAGGCCATTTCCTTCTCTTCAAGCAAGATCAAAGCCCACGGAACATCTCACAGAACAGTGGCTGACAAGGCTTACCGACAAAAGGAGATTTTACAATTCCTTGAGGGACAGAACACCTTTTTATCTTTAGAGGACATCAGAAAACGCATTCCTGTCAGTCAACAGCATTTGCGGGAGCTTTTAGCAGAGCTTGTTGATA
>Ga0169931_10007013_pt1 | contig 16820 bp, 15 predicted proteins | sample Kivu_15m_20L_FD_129675 | JGI IMG/M metagenome (GOLD analysis project Ga0169931, IMG submission 129675) | Freshwater microbial communities from Lake Kivu, Western Province, Rwanda to study Microbial Dark Matter (Phase II) - Kivu_15m_20L... | ecosystem: Environmental > Aquatic > Freshwater > Lake...
GCGATCGGTGAGCTCCGCTGTGACACCGGTCGCAGCCCAGTATCTTCGTCGCCCCGCCCATGATCGACCTCCTCAAGTCCACGCGCAGTTCCGCCACCCGCGATAATCTCGTGGTGGTGGGCGACATCGGCCAGCTCAAGCAGCTCGACCTCACCCGCAACGATCGTCAGTACCTGACCGAGCAGCTCAAGAGCGATCCCGCCCTGGCGGTGTGCGACATCAGCGGCCGCCTGGTGATGGTGCACCTGATCAATGGTAATGGAGCCCACCAGCAGTTGGAGCGCGCCCGCCGTGCCGGAGATGCCATGGTGTCGCGGCTGCTGGCCGCAAAGCGCCGCGAGGCGCAGGTGACAAGCCTTGGCAACAATGCGGGTGTGACCCTGGCCTTGGTGGAGGGGGCCGCATTGGGCTGTTACAGCTTCCGCAAGTACAAGACCGACGACAAGGGAGCTACCACCCTGCAGAAGCTCGGCGTGCTGGCGCCTGAAGTGAGTGCGGATGCGCTCGATGAGCTGGCGGACCTGTGCCATGCCACGTGGACCGCGCGCGACCTGGTGAACGAACCGGTCAGCTTCCTCAACGCAGTGCAGTTGGGGGCTGAGCTGCGCACCCTCGCCAAAAGCTCCGGCTTCAAGGTGGAGGTGATGGAGCGCAGCCGCATCGAGGCACTGGGGTTGCGGGGCCTGCTTGCGGTGAACAAGGGCAGCGTGGACCCCCCCACCTTCAGCGTGTTGGAATGGAAGCCAAGGGATGCCGTGAACAAGCGTCCCGTGGTGCTGGTGGGGAAGGGCGTGGTATACGATACCGGCGGTCTCAGCCTGAAGCCCACCCCCAACAGCATGGACCAGATGAAGTGCGATATGGCGGGAGCCGCCGCCGTGGCGTGTGCCATGGCCGTGATCGCCCGACGCCAGCTGCCCGTGCACGTGGTGGCCCTCGTGCCCGCCACGGACAACCGGCCCGGCGGGAACGCCTACGCACCTGGTGACGTGGTTCGCATGCACAGCGGCATCACGGTGGAGGTGATGAACACCGATGCCGAGGGACGCATGATACTGGCCGATGCCCTCAGCTATGCCGAACGCTTCAAGCCGGAGCTCGTCATCACCATCGCAACCCTCACCGGGGCGGCCATGCGCGCCATCGGCACCTATGGCAGTGCGGTCATGGGCACAGCCCCCGACACGGACTTCGAGGCCCTGCAGCAGGCCGGTGAACAGGTCTACGAACGACTCGCAAGGCTGCCCTTCTGGGACGAGTACGACGATGAGATCAAGAGCGACGTGGCGGATATCAAGAACCTCGGCAGCGACCTGGCCGGCGCACAGACGGCCGGTAAGTTCCTGGCGCGCTTCACCACGCATCCTTACATCCACGTGGACATCGCGGGACCGGCCTTCCTGTCACGTAAGGACAGCTATCGGAGCAAGGGGGGCAGCGGTGTCGGCGTCCGCCTGTTCTACGAGTTCATCAAGAACCGGTCAAGGAAGTGATCACCGATCCACCGATCCACACCTGCACTGCCGCCACTCAGACGGTTCCTTGAAATGACCCAGCAGACCGAACAAGCACCCCTGCGCGTAGGCATCTCCTGCGGCGACCTTCACGGCATCGGCATCGAAGTGGTGCTCAAGTGCTTTGAGGACGCGCGTATGCTTACGGACATCACCCCCGTCCTGTACGCTTCGGCGCAGGTGGTGAGCCATCATCGTAAGCTGCTGAAGTTGGACGAGGTCCAATTCCAGCGGGTAGACGATGCCCGCGATGCGGTGCCGCGCAAGTTCAACGTGGTGAACGTGTGGCAGGAGGAACTGGAACTTGAACTGGGCAGGCCCTCCGGTCCGTTGGCCGCCTACGCGGTGAAGAGCCTGGAGGCCGCCGTGCAGGACCTGGCCAGCGGCAAGGTGGACGTACTGGTAACAGCTCCCATCGACAAGCACGCCATGCAGCAGGCCGGGTTCGCGTTCCCCGGCCACACCGAGTATCTGCAGCACATCGCCGGGGTGGAAGGCGGGGTGCTCATGCTGCTCATGGGTGAAGGGCTGCGCGTGGGCACCGTTACCGGGCATATACCGCTGAAGGAAGTGGCCTCGGCCATCACCACGGACGCCATTCTCACCAAGGCCCGCCTGCTGCACCAGAGCCTGCTGCGCGATTGTGGGGTGGCCACCCCGCGCATCGCCATCCTGGGCCTCAACCCCCACGCCGGCGACGGGGGCGCGCTGGGCAGTGAGGACAAGGAACGGATCCTGCCCGCGGTGCGGCGCCTGCAGGAGGAGGGCATCCATGCCATGGGTCCCTATCCGGCCGACGGCTTCTTCGGCAACGGTAGTTACAAGCACTTCGATGGCGTGCTCGCCATGTATCACGACCAGGGCCTGGCACCCTTCAAGGCGCTGAGCTTCGGGCACGGCGTCAATTACACCGCAGGTCTGCCCGTGGTGCGCACCAGCCCGGACCATGGCACAGGGCTTGATATCGCCGGCAAGGGCGTGGCCGATGAAGGAAGCTTCCGGGCCGCGGTGTGGGCTGCGGCGGACATCCAACGGCAGCGCGAGCATTACAAAGCGCTGGTGGCCGATCCCCTGCAGCCCCAGAAGCGGGATAAGGAGCGGGCCGGCAACTGACAGCGCCCCCCACGCCCAGGCATTGGCCCAACGGCTACGGGGATCGATGAAACCCCTACATTTGCGGTCCGTTCGTTCAGAACGGAGCTGTTGTGGAAGCCCTTGCCGAACATACCATCGCCTTTTCAGGGCTGAAGGATGGCACGCATTCTTTCGAGTTCCCGCTCGGTTCCGCCTTCTTTGCGGCTGCCGGGGAGGAGGAGATCGAAGGGGGGGATGTATGCATGCATGTGCGCCTGGACAAAAGCGCAACCTTGCTGGTTGTGGATATGCATGCCGATGGGGTTGTGGATGTGCGCTGCGACCGGTGTAACATCCCCATGCGGCAGCCTGTGGACGGAGACCAGCGCCAGATCTTCCGGCTCACCGGGGACGACGATTATGAGGATGAGGAGCTGGTGACCCTTGACCCCGCAGCCCACAGTGTGAGCCTCAGCCACTATTTCTACGAATGCATCCGGCTGGCCCTGCCCATCCGCCACGTACACCCCGATGGTCTGTGCGACCCCGAGGTGGAGCGCGCGTTGCAGGCCCTGAGCCCGGAACATGAACCCATGCCCGACCCCCGTTGGGCCGTATTGAAGGACCTTCAGAACAAGGAGCGCAACTCCTAAGCACGCAGTACCATGCCAAACCCGAAGCGCCGATTTTCCAAGACCCGCACCGCCAGCCGCCGTAGCACCAAGAAGGCCGGCGTACCCACGATCACCGTGGATGCCGTGACGGGAACCACCCACCTGCGCCACCGTGCATACAAGGTCGGCGACGACCTGTACTACAACGGCCGCCTGCTGGTCTCCACCAACGCCGAGTAAGCGTAGCCACCCCCTGGCCGACCGGATCCACGCATGAGGATCGGACTGGACATCATGGGTAGCGACCACGGCCCAGCCGTGCCCATCAAGGGTGCGGTGCTGGCTGCGCGCGAACTACCCCCGGAGGTGCGCCTGGTGCTCATCGGCGATGCGGCGGCCATCACGGCCGGGCTGCAGGCCGAGGGGGCTGACCCAGCAGGCTTTGATATCGTGCCCAGCGCGGACGATATCACCATGCACGACAACCCCACCAAGGCTCTGCAGGCCAAGCCGAAGAGCAGCATCAGCATCGGGTTCCACCTACTGAAGGAGGGTCGTATCGATGCCTTCGCCAGCACAGGGAATACCGGCGCCATGCTGGTGGGTGGCATCTTCATCCTGAAGCCCATCCCCGGAGTGCTGCGCCCATGCATCCCCACCTTGGTGCCCAAGGAGAAAGGCGGCCTGGGGGTGCTGCTCGATGTGGGTGCCAATGCCGACTGCAAGGCCGACGTGCTCGCCCAGTTCGGGTTGCTCGGCTCGCTGCTTGCCCAGCACGTGTACCACCACTCCGCTCCCAAGGTGGGCCTGCTCAACATCGGCGAAGAGGAGAAGAAAGGCGATCTGCTGCGCCAGGCCACGCACGAGCTCATGCGCGAGCAGGAACAGTATCATTTCGTGGGCAATATCGAAGGGCGGGACCTCTTCAATGACAAGGCTGATGTGATGGTCTGCGATGGCTTCACGGGCAATGTGGTCCTGAAGGTCATAGAAGGTTTCCACGACCTGCTGGAGGACCACGGGGTGAAGGATCCCTTCCTGCAGCGTTTCAACTATGAGAGCTATGGCGGGTTACCGGTGCTGGGGGTGAACGGCAATGTCATCATCGGCCACGGCATCAGCAACGAGGTGGCCATCAGGAGCATGGTGCTGGCCGCCCGTGAGGTGGTGCTCAGCAAGCTCAACGAGCGCATCCGCGAAGCCCTGGTCTGACACAGGTCGCGGTCCGCACGCAGGAGACCGATACCTTGGCGCCCCGTCAGGCACCCCACAGAAGGAGGCCCTGCCAACCCATAGCTAACAGTCATGAAGATGCGTGCCGCGATCACTGCCGTGAACGGCTACCTGCCGGAATTCCGCCTCACCAACCAGGTGCTGGAGACCATGGTGGAGACCACCGATGCCTGGATCACCGAGCGTACCGGCATCCATGAGCGCCGCATCCTTACCGGCAGGGACAAGGGCCTCAGCACCATGGCCATCGAGGCGGTGAACGGCCTGTTGAAGAAGCGTGGTATCGGGCCCGAGGAGATCGACCTCATGATCGTCTGCACCGTTACCCCCGACCGTGTGTTCCCGGCCACGGCCAACATCGTATGCGATGCCATTGGCGCGAAGAACGCCTGGGGCTTCGACCTGGGGGCGGCCTGCAGCGGCTTCCTCTATGGCATCACCACCGCCAGCCAGTTCATCGAGAGCGGCAAGCACAGGAAGGTGGTGGTGGTGGGCGGCGACAAGATGAGCAGCATCATCGACTACGAGGACCGCACCACCTGCATCATCTTCGGCGATGGCTGCGGCGCAGTGCTGTTGGAGCCCAACGAGGAAGGCTTCGGGGTGATGGACAGCATCCTGCGTAGTGATGGAAGCGGCTGCCAGTACCTGCACCAGAAGGCCGGTGGCAGCTGGCGGCCGTCCACCGAGCGGACCGTTGAACGACGGGAGCACTTCGTCTACCAGGAAGGCAAGGCCGTGTTCAAGTTCGCCGTTACCAACATGGCCGACGTGAGCGCAGAGATCATGGAGCGCAACGGCCTATCAGCGGATGATGTGGCATGGTTGGTACCCCACCAGGCCAACAAGCGCATCATCGACGCCACGGCCAACCGCATGGGGCTGGATGACAGCAAGGTGATGGTGAACATCCAGAAGTTCGGCAACACCACCAGCGGAACGCTGCCCCTTTGCCTGTGGGAATGGGAGAACCGCCTGAAGAAGGGGGACAACCTCATTCTCAGCGCCTTCGGGGGCGGCTTCACCTGGGGTGCCATCTGGGTGAAGTGGGCCTACGGAGGCTGAGCGGTCCCAAGTGTCGCGCAACCTTGTCAAAGGGCACGCTGTCCAAATCCCGTTCCAGCGATCCCCCACCTGACTATCTTGGCCCCCCGTTCGGCGACAGCCGGGCATCATCAAGCGCCATCCCATGAACCTTTCCCAGATCCAGGACCTGATCAAGTTCGTCGCCAAAAGCGGCGTGAGTGAAGTGGAGATCGAGCAGAAGGACTTCAAGATCACGATCAAGACACCCGCCGGCAAGAAAGAGGTGCCGGTGCAGGTGATCGCGCAGCCGGTGGCACTGCCCGCTGCTCCACCTGCACCCGTGGTCACCGCTCCGGCCCCTGCAGCGGCCCCGGCACCCGCCGCCCCGGCTCCTGCTCCGGCATCCGATGCCAGGTACATCACCATCAAGGCGCCCATGATCGGCACCTTCTACCGCGCGGCAGGCCCCGGCAAGCCCGTGTTCGTCAACGTGGGTGATGAAGTGAAGCCCGGCAAGGCCATCTGCATCATCGAGGCGATGAAGCTCTTCAACGAGATCGAGAGCGAGGTGAGCGGCAAGATCGTGAAGGTGCTTGTCGACGATGCCAAGCCGGTGGAGTACGACCAGCCCTTGTTCCTGGTCGATCCGTCATAGCCCATTCACCACAGAGGCACGGAGAGCACGGAGGAATGCCTGAACGGCACGCAGGCCTCCCTCAGATCTACCGGCCGCGGTGATGATCGTCCCCTTCTCTGTGTCTTCCGTGCCTCTGTGGTGAACCAGACCAGAAGTCTCCCATGTTCAAGAAGATCCTCATAGCCAACCGTGGCGAGATCGCCCTCCGCGTGATCCGCACCTGCCGCGAAATGGGCATCAAGACAGTGGCGGTATACAGCACTGCCGACCGCGAGAGCCTCCATGTGCGCTTCGCCGATGAGGCCGTGTGCATCGGCCCGCCGGTGAGCAAGGAGAGCTACCTCAACATGCCGCGCATCATCGCCGCTGCCGAGATCACCAACGCCGATGCCATCCACCCGGGCTACGGCTTCCTCAGCGAGAACGCCAAGTTCAGCAAGCTGTGCCAGCAGCACGGCATCAAGTTCATCGGCGCCACGCCCGAGCAGATCGAGGCCATGGGCGACAAGGCCACCGCGAAGGCCACCATGATCAAGGCCGGTGTGCCCGTGGTGCCCGGTACCGAAGGACTGGTCACCGATATCGCCCTGGCCAAGAAGGAGGCCAAGCGCATCGGCTATCCGGTGATCCTGAAGGCCACGGCCGGCGGTGGTGGCAAGGGTATGCGCCTGGTCTGGACCGAGGAGGAGTTCCAGGAGGCTTTTGAGAAGGCCAGCCAGGAGGCCGGTGCCGCGTTCGGCAACCCCGGCATGTACATGGAGAAGTACATCCTTGAACCGCGCCACATCGAGATCCAGGTCGCCGGTGACCAATACGGCACCTTCTGCCACATGAGCGAGCGCGACTGCTCCATCCAGCGCCGTCACCAGAAGCTCGTGGAGGAGACCCCCAGCCCCTTCATGACCAAGGCCCTGCGCAAGAAGATGGGCGAGGCCGCCATCAAGGCCGCCGCCAGCGTGAACTACGAGGGCGTGGGCACCGTGGAGTTCCTGGTGGACAAGGACCGGAACTTCTACTTCATGGAGATGAACACCCGGATCCAGGTGGAGCACACCATCACCGAAGAGGTCATCGACTACGACCTGATCCGCGAGCAGATCAAGATCGCCGCAGGCATTCCCATCAGCGGCCTCAACTACGAACCCACCCGCCATAGCATCCAGTGCCGCATCAACGCGGAGGACCCCTTCAACGGGTTCCGCCCCAACCCCGGTAAGATCACCAGCTACCACAGTCCCGGAGGCCACGGTGTGCGCGTGGATACCCACGTGTACGCAGGCTACACGATCCCTCCCAATTACGACAGCATGATCGGCAAGCTCATCGTGAGCGCGCAAACGCGGGAGGAGGCCCTCACCAAAATGGAACGCGCGCTCAGCGAGTACGTGATCGAAGGTGTGCACACCACCATCCCCTTCCACCTGCAGTTGATGCAGAACGAGCAGTTCCGGGCCGGCAACTTCACCACCAAGTTCCTCGAGGATTTCGAGATCAAGAAGCCCTGAGGCCGCTACTCGGGCAAGGCCGGCAACACCCGCTCCAGCTCCAACCCGCGTCCATCGGTCGTGGGCCTGAAGAGCACCCCGCGCGCTTCACCACGCAGGGCCAGCACAGCCTGTGCCTCCTCCGAACTGCGCACGCTCCATGGCGTGCGTTGCGCGTACCATACCAGTTGTGGTTCGGGCGCGGGACCGCTCCAGAAAAAGCGCTCGTCAGCCTTCAGGTGCTCTGCTATGTAGGTGCCTTGGTTGCGGTGGACTGTACTGACCCCGGGCACGTTCAGGTGCCGGAAATAGGCGGCCCCCATCACACACAGCAGTGCCACCAACATGCCCGGCAAGTGCGCTGCCCACCGCCGCGGGGCCGCATGCTCCAGGAGCAGGGCCACTACAGTGACAAGCAGTGGAGTTGCCTTCAACGCCACGAAGTCGTGCGCCGCATAGTCCAGCAGTAGCGCGTGCTCCAACAGCACCGGAAGCCCCGTCAACAGCAGTAGCACCCGTACCTTGGGCGATAGGTGCAGCCTACCACCCAGCCATGCCCGGAGCAGGAACGGCAGTGCCGCAAGCAATACCACCATCACCGGTAGGAAGCCCGTGCGGAAGTTCTCCAGCCCCTGCCACAGGGCCTGCCATCCACTGGCCGCCGGGCCCAGCGATGAGCGATGCAGCAACCTGCCGATGAGGTAGTCCTGCAGCCCCTGCCAGCCGACCACCGAGGCGTAGGACAGCGCTGTTAACGCCAAGGGCAGCACTACGGCGAACGCAATGGCACCGATGATCCGCGCACGCTGCGCGCGCACTGCCTCCGTGCGGAAAACCAGCAGGAGGTCCACCGCCGCGGCCAACACCCCGAGCCAGCCCGTATACACCGTAACCAGCAGGCTCAATGTGAAGGGCCACAACCGGGTGCGATGCTGCTGTGTTGATGCGAAGAGCGCCTGTGCGGCCACCACATGCCAGGCCCACGGCACCACGACCATGATGTCTGACATGTAGGCATTGCTCAGGAACCACAGCGGTGCGGGCAGAAAGATGGTAAGCAGGGCGGCGTGCAGGGCGGGGCGTGCACCGGCCACCGTTCCAACGAGCCGCCACACCGCCAGCACAAGCAGGGCGTGGAGCAGGAGGTTGAAGCACTGCAGGCCGGGGGGGGAGGGGCCGAGTCCTGCGAGCTCGAAAGCCCAGTAGGGCAGATAGAGGCCCAGCGGCGGATGCGAGAGATAGTGGTAGCGGCCGTTCGCAAAGGCAGCTTCATAACCCATCCACGGAGCGTGGAGATCCGCTGCAGCGTTGAATGTCAGGGCCGGTGTACCGCCGTGGGCGCAGAGGCCGTCCGTATGCCAGTTCTCCAGGATGATCAGGGAGAATGCTGTGCAATATTCATGATGCCCGCTCAGGGGGCGGTCCATCAGGGGCCAGCGAAGAGCCATGGACGTACCGAATGCCAGCAGCAGGACGATGAGCGGGCGGTGCAGCACGGCGCGAACATACGGCCACTCCGTTATGGCACTGCATCGTGGCGCGAAGCGGGACGTTGCCCTGTCCTCGGATTGAGTCCCACGATCTTGCCGTCCTTCATCACCCACACCTTGGTGCCGTGCATCTTGGCCACGCGGCGGGCTTCCTTGGCGGCGGCTTTCATGGCCTTTCCAACAGCTTCCAGGAAGGCTTGGGCCTCGGCTTTCTTCTGCGCTTTGGACATGGGTATTGTTCCAAGAGAACAGGTGTAGGACCGGAATTCTCGTACACCGCCCAAACATCAGCCAACGGACGGTAATGCACTTCAAAATTACGCCATCCGCGTGCAAAGCGCCGACGTACGTCATCAGAAGGGACATGGTGACCGCCCTGCTTCACTCGGTGGGCTACACGCTTGATGGCCAGTGCAGGACTGCTTGGTTGCAGGAAGATGATCTCCACCGAATAGCCCAGTTCATTCAGGCGCTGCATGCGCTCCACGTAGGTCAGTCCGTTCAGGGTGCTCTCCAGCGCGAACGACATCCGGCCCGCTGCCAGTCGGTCCAGCTCGGCCAGCAAAAGCCGGCCAGCAGCACGCGCTGCTAGTTCAGGATGCAAGGGCGACAGGCCCGCTGCTATCAGGTCCGCGTTCACGAAGTGCAGAATGCCCTGCTGGGCCGTCAAGATCTTGCGGGAAAAGGTCGTTTTGCCCGCCCCGTTGGATCCTGCGATGATGATGCAGCGAGGTTGAGGCTTGGCGCGCCTGGCCATGCACCAAAACTACGCGCTCACCCTTACCCCCTTCTTCACACCCTTCTCCCCCAGCATCTCCCTCACCGCCTCCACCACCGCGATGTCATCGATGCCGCACTCGCGGTACAGCTCCGGCTGCGTGCCATGCTCGATGAACTTGTCGGGGATCGCCAGGCGCTTCACGTGGGCGGCGTAGCCGTGGTCGCCCATGAACTCCAGCACCGCGCTGCCGAGGCCGCCATGCAGGCCGTGGTCCTCCACGGTGATCACGTGCTTGAACTTGCTGAACACCTCGTGCAGCAGCAGCTCGTCGATGGGCTTCACGAAGCGCATGTCGTAGTGCGCCACGCTGTAGCCCTCGGCCACCAGTGCGTCGATGCCCTTGGCGGACAGGTTGCCGATGTGGCCGATGCTCAGCACCGCGATGTCCGTGCCTGAGCGGAGCTTGCGGCCCGTGCCCACCTTGATCGCCTTGAACGGCGTCTTCCACTCGGTCATCACGCCCTCGCCGCGCGGGTAGCGGATGCTGAAGGGGCCCTGGTCCGGCAGCTGGGCCGTGTACATCAGGTCGCGCAGCTCCTCCTCGTTCATCGGGGCGCTCACCACCATGTTGGGGATGCAGCGGAAGTAGGCGAAGTCGAAGTTGCCGTGGTGCGTGGGGCCATCGGCACCGGCCAATCCGCCGCGGTCCAGGCAGAACACCACGTTCAGGTTCTGCAGCGCCACATCGTGCACCACCTGGTCGTATGCGCGCTGCATGAAGGAGCTGTAGATGTTGCAGAACGGCACCAGGCCCTGCGTGGCCATGCCGGCGCTGAAGGTCACCGCATGCTGCTCGGCGATGCCCACGTCGAAGGCGCGTTCGGGCATGGCCTTCATCATGATGTTGAGCGAGCACCCTGAAGGCATGGCGGGCGTCACGCCCACGATCTTCGGGTTCTTCTCGGCCAGCTCCACGATGCTGTGGCCGAACACGTCCTGGTACTTGGGCGGCTGCGGGCTCTTGGGCACCACCTTGATGATCTCGCCGGTCTCCTTGTTGAAGAGGCCCGGAGCGTGCCACACCGTGGGGCTGCCTGCTTCAGCAGGTCCGTAGCCCTTGCCCTTCTTGGTGATCGTGTGCAGGATCTTCGGACCGGGGATGTCGCGCAGGTCCTTCAGCACCTTCACCAGGTGATCCACATCGTGGCCGTCCACCGGACCGAAGTAGCGGAAGTTGAGGCTCTCGAAGAGGTTGCTCTGCTTGAGCAGTGCGCCCTTCACGGCATGCTCCACCTTCTGCACGATGGCCTGCGCGTTGGGGCCGAACTTGCTCACCTTGCCCAGCAGGTTCCACACCTCGTCCTTCACCTTGTTGTAGGTGTGGCTGGTGGCGATGTCCGTGAGGTATTCCTTGAGCGCGCCCACGTTCGGGTCGATGCTCATGCAGTTGTCGTTGAGCACCACCAGCATATCGGTGCCTGCGCCGCCCGCGTGGTTCAGCGCCTCGAAGGCCTGGCCGGCGGTCATGGCCCCATCGCCGATGATGGCCACGCACTGGCGGTCCTGCTCACCTTTCAGCTTGCTGGCCACGGCCATGCCCAGCGCCCCGCCGATGCTGGTGCTGCTGTGCCCCACGCCGAAGGTGTCGTATTCGCTCTCGCTGCGCTTGGGGAAGCCGCTCAGGCCCTTGTAGATGCGGTTGGTGTGGAAGTTCTCGCGCCGCCCTGTGAGGATCTTGTGCCCGTAGGCCTGATGCCCCACGTCCCACACCAGCTGATCGTAGGGCGTGTTGAACACGTAGTGCAGGGCCACGGTCAGTTCCACCACGCCCAGGCTGGCGCCGAAGTGGCCGCCCTTCACGCTCACCACGTCGATGATGAAGTCGCGCAGCTCGGTGCACACCTGCTGCAGCTGCTCTTCGGGCAGGGCGCGCAGGTCGGCCGGAAGCGTGATGCGCTCCAGAATGGGGTAGGTGGGTGTGGGCTGGCTCATGGACGTCCGAACGAATGACACCGTATAGAACAAAGGTAGGTCTCAGAAAGTTCGAAGCCGAATGGGCATCCGCAGGGCCTATTTCCGGGCTCAACGGGTGTTCGGTGAGGGCGTGCAAGGGCCGGAGGTGTATGCAGGTCGGCGACAGCAGCATGCCGGTCATCCGGCTGTGGAGTAGCAACGAATGGCCCGACAGCGGGTCTTTACGCCGGAACGCCCAAATTCAAGACACGCTTTTCAAGGCTCAAGTTCCAAGCCACAAGGCCGCTCCACCTTGATGCTTGCGCCTTGTTTCTTGTGTCTTGTATCTTGTGTCTTGCGTCTTGTGTCTTGCGCCTTGATGCTTGCGCCTTGCGCCTTGTGTCTTGTGTCTTGATCCTACCTTCGTCCCCATGCGCTACACCCCGCTTTCTGCGTCCACGTACCGCGAGCACCGCGCCCGCTTCCGCCAACACATGGAGAAAGGTGGGCTCGCCATCTTCCACAGCAACGACATCATGCCCACCAGCGCCGATGGGCACATGCCGTTCAAGCAGGCCAGCGACATCCTGCACCTCACCGGCATCGACCAGGAGGAGACCATCCTGCTGCTCTTCCCCGATGCGGCGGACCCGAAGGACCGTGAGATCCTCTTCGTGCGCGAGACCAGCGAGCTGATCGCCATCTGGGAAGGCGCCAAGTTCAGCCAGCAGGAGGCGCACGACCTCAGCGGCATCGCGACGGTGCTGTGGACGAGCAGTTATGAGGCCACCCTCAAGCGCCTGGTGCCACAGTGCGAGCATCTGTACCTCAACAGCAACGAGCACCTGCGCCAGCACAACGAGGTGGAGACGCGCGAGGACCGCAGGAACAAGGAGCTGCGCGCGCAATATCCGCTGCACGGCGTGAAGCGCAGCGCACCGATCATGCACCGCATCCGCAGCCGCAAGACGCAGGAGGAGGTGGCGCAGATGAAGCGCGCGATCGCCATCACCGGCAGGGCATTCGAGCGCGTATGCGGCTTCGTGAAGCCCGGCGTGAAGGAGTACGCCATCGAGGCGGAGATCACGCACGAGTTCATCCGCAATGGTTCGCGCGGCCATGCCTACACGCCCATCATCGCCAGCGGCTACAACGCCTGCGTGCTGCACTACATCACCAACGACCAGGTGTGCAACGACGGCGATGTGATCCTGATGGACTTCGGCTGTGAGTACGGTGGTTATGCCAGCGACCTCACCCGCTGCATCCCCGTGAACGGCCGCTTCACCGACCGCCAGCGCGCGGTGTACAACGCGGTACTCCGCGTGAAGAACGAGGCAACGCAGCTGCTGCGCCCCGGCACCCTGCTCGCCGACTATCACAAGGAAGTGGGCAAGATCATGGAGAGCGAGCTGATCGGTCTGGGCCTCCTGGACAAGCACGACGTGACGAAACAGGACCCTGAGAAGCCGTTGTACAAGAAGTACTTCATGCACGGCACCAGCCATTTCCTGGGCCTGGACGTGCACGATGTGGGCCTGTGGACCGAGCCGATCGCCGAGGACATGGTCTTCACCGTGGAACCGGGCATCTACATCCGCGAGGAGAAGCTGGGCATCCGCCTGGAGAACAACATCCTGGTGACGCGTGACAACCCGATCGATCTCTTCGCGGACATCCCCGTGGAGGCGGAAGCGGTGGAGGACCTCATGCAGTGCTGATGGCGGTGGCCATCCAAGCGGACATGGCGTTTGTCATGGCCGTTCGGGAAAGAAGCAGTATCATTCGGCTTCAACCATCAGCGAACCCATGAAGATCAGGTCCTGCCGTGTCAATGATCAAGGCGTCTGTGACCAGCCTGCTGCGGATCGCAGCGAGGCTCACTTGTTGCTGGCCTTTGGTGCACGCCCCATGTTTGAAAGGCCGGAGTTGTGCGACGCCGTCCGTGCCCTGTCGCCCAATGCCTCGGTCGTCTTTGTGAGCACCTTCAGCGCGATCGCGCGCGACGGCATCCGCGAGGGGGGCATCGAGGTCACCGGCATCACCTTCGAGCGGACCACTCAACGAACAGCCGTGGTGAACCTTTCCGACCACGGCGACAGCTATCAGTGCGGCCGGGCCCTCATGGACGAACTGCCCAAGGAGGGATTGCGCCATGTGCTCGTGTTCAGCGACGGTACCGTGATCAACGGATCGGACCTGGTGGCCGGATTGTCCGCAGCCGTGCCTGAGCAGGTGACCATCAGCGGAGGGCTGGCCGGGGATGGCACCACCTTCGCCGCCACCCTTACCGGCCTGAATGCGGACGTGCGTCCTGGGAATGTGGTGGCAGTAGGCTTGTATGGGGACCATCTGACAGTGGGCTACGGGACTTTCGGTGGGTGGGAGGAATTCGGCCCGGAGCGCACGATCACAGCTTCCACAGCCAACGTACTGCGCGCCATTGATGGCCGTAACGCATTGGAATTGTACAAGGAATACCTTGGGCCTTATGCAGCAGACCTTCCGGGGTCCGCGCTGCTGTTCCCACTTTCGGTCACGATGCCGGGTCGGGAGGAGGGTATGGTGCGGACCATCCTCACCATCGATGAGGCGAACCAGACCATGACCTTTGCAGGCAACGTGCCCGAAGGTTCGCGCATTCGCCTGATGAAGGCCAGTTTCAGCAGCCTCATCGACGCCGCCGGCACCGCAGCCCGCATAGGCATGGACGTGTTGCATGGTCAAACACCGGAGCTGGCCCTGCTCATCTCCTGTATCGGCAGGCAGGTGGTGCTGGACCAGAGCGTCGACGAGGAAGTGGCCAAGGCCATGGCCATCATCGGGGAGGGCGCCCATGTTACCGGCTTCTATTCCTATGGTGAACTGTCCCCGCTGCATGGTACCAACGTGTGTGGGTTGTTCAACCAGACGATGACCATCACGCTCCTGTCTGAGCGCTGAACCGCATGCACCCAAGGCTTGCACAGCTTCTCGAGCGTCATGGGTCCTCTGTATCCCTGCCGCCGGCCTTGTTGGCTGACATGGACAGGCTTGTAGCCTCCCTCGAGCGCGAACGGGCGATCTCTGAACATGCGTTCAAGGTCAGCGAGCGTACCTACCAGGACGTGTTGACATCACTCCGCTCGGAAGCGGCAGCGCGCGAGAACGCGATCACCGAGATCCGTACGGCCATTGCCTTGCTGGTAGGCCACCCCGGTGGTGATGCGGCCATCCCGGACGGCGATCTCGGCGCCTCCTTGCAGTTACTGAAGCGGGCTGTCCAGCGAAGCAAGGAACTGGAAACCGAACTCGTTTCCGCAAGGGAGACAGCCGACCGCGCGGCACAGGCCAAGAGCGAATTCCTCGCCATGGTCAGCCACGATATCCGCACGCCGCTCAGCGTGATCGTGGGTACGGTCTATCTCCTCGAGGCCGAGGCTACGCCCCAAACGGCCGAGCTCATCACCCCCTTGCGCGGTGCCTGCAACACCTTGTTGGGCCTGGTGAACGACCTGCTCGACATGCGCCAGATAGAAGAGGGACAGGTGCAGTTCGAGCAACGTCCGTTCAACCTACACCAGCTGCTGGGTATCGCTGCAGATGCCGCACGCCGTGCCGGCACCGTGCGGGGCACCACCGTGGACCTGCGAATGGCGAAGGATCTCCCTGAGCAGATCGTAGGCGATGCGCACCGCCTTACCCAGGTCCTCAACAACCTGCTCTCCAATGCCGTGAAGTTCGCCGAGAGCGGCCGCGTGCAACTCGTTGCCGAACTGCTCGCGCAGGAACGCGGCCGGGTGAGTATCCGGTTCGCCGTGGAGGATAACGGGATCGGCATCTCGCCGGAGCAGCAGTCCGTCATCTTCGACCGCTTCACACAGGCACATGCGGGCATCCGCCGCGAGTTCGGGGGCAGTGGCCTCGGCCTGGCCATCATCAAGCGCCTGCTCAACCTGCAGGGCAGCGATATCACGGTCATTTCAACCCCCGGCAAGGGCTCCACGTTCACCTTCGACCTTCCCTTCGGTGTTGCCCGAGCCGATGATGCCGGACAACAGCCTCGCTTGCAGATCGACCTGCAAGGACGGTCCATCCTCCTGGTCGATGATCAGGCAGATCTCGGGGAGATCATGGCTGCCATGCTGCGCAAGCTCAACCTGCAGGTCACCGCGGTGCGCTCCGGAGCCCAAGCCCTGCAGGTGCTGGACACGCCCGCCGAGTTCGGGCTGGTGCTCATGGACCTGCAAATGCCGGTGATGGATGGGTACGAGACAGCGCAGGAGATCCGGCACCGCAGGCCCGGCATGCCTATCATTGCAATGACCGCAGGCATCCGGAATGATACGCTGGATCGTGTGCTCCAACACGGCATGGATGCGCTCGTGCGCAAGCCCCTCGACCTGGAACTGTTGGTGCCGCTGCTGAAACAGCACCTGAAGGTGCCGTGAGCCCGTTTTTTCGTTCGCTTCGCCGGGCTGCGCGCGCCGCCTATGCCACCCGCCGCAATTGGAACGGCTTCACGGCGGAACGCTCACCATCGAGCACCATCAGGTAGAATTCCTCCCCCTGGAGGTCCGTGACCTTCACACGCGTCACGGGTCCGTGCACCTCCCCGGTCTTCAGGATGTTCCCTTCGCTGTCGCAGATGTCGAACAGGGCATCCGCGTTACCCGGCTCATAGTCGAACATGAGCAGACGCTCCAACTGATCGATGCGCAAGCGGATGTGAAGCCTATCCTGGTCCATGGCGTGGGTGCTTGGATGGTTCTACGCAACCCGCGTCCACAGGTTACAAACCAAGGGCCCGATCCACATCCCTGCGGACCGGGCCCCACCACCCAACTACACTCCTTCAAGCAGCATCCCCCAACGCAGCACACCTTCCCACTGTTGGGTCGGGTTTCTGCGGTACGACCTGCTGCTGCGACACTCCCAAGTTATGCGCGACAGGCGCCCTTATTGGCAACTGAACGAGCAACGGTACCGCCTGACAGGGTTGCGGTGGAAGGCGCGCCTTTGCCTGCCCCGCTGCTCCCGTTCGCCCATTTGCGCAGGCGCGATCGCGTGTGCGTCCTATCTTTTCGCCAAACCC
>Ga0169931_10007014_pt1 | contig 16818 bp, 13 predicted proteins | sample Kivu_15m_20L_FD_129675 | JGI IMG/M metagenome (GOLD analysis project Ga0169931, IMG submission 129675) | Freshwater microbial communities from Lake Kivu, Western Province, Rwanda to study Microbial Dark Matter (Phase II) - Kivu_15m_20L... | ecosystem: Environmental > Aquatic > Freshwater > Lake...
ACCGACCTTGAAGGTCGGTGATTCTTGACAGTTCACAGTAACTCGCTGCCGAAACAGTCTTACAGTCACTCCCTGTCCATTTTAGGTCGTGCCGATGCCCCATGCCGACCATTTTTATATTCTTAGCAGCATTCTCATCTCTGTCTGCAAGAGTACTGCAATTTAAACACAACACTGAGCGAACAGACAAATCAATCTTGCCCCAACGATACCCACAGCCAGAGCAAATCAGCCTAGTATGTTCCCAATAGATTATACACTGTTTAAGCAAAAATGACAAGTGGGTTAAGACATGAAAGACATAGTATCTCAGTCCTGAAAATACACTTGGTTTCTGTTACTAAGTATAGAAGAAAAATTTTTACGCATGAAAGTCTTGAACTAATTTACAAATCATTTGTAGAGGTACTTGAAAGATGGATTTTCACATACTAGCTGTATCTGTAGTTGGTGGTTGACTGTCTGAACTTACGGGGAGTTGATAAAGGGGGGATTTTTCTTCTTTTAACAATTTTGGCTGTAAATAGAGGTTTTCTACAAGTACACCTACACCAGCTACCCAAGGGGGAACGATAACAGCGCCAATAATCCCTAAAACTTGTGTTCCCCCTAGTACGGCTAAAAGTTGATACAAGGGACGCACTCGCACTGAGGAACCTACTAGTAAGGGGTCTAGTAGATAGGTTTCTAGATTTTGTATGATGATAAACAATAGCAATACCCAGAGAAAAGTTAAGCCCCCTTGGGGAATTGCTACAATTAAGGCGGGAATTGCCCCTAATACTGGTCCTACAAAGGGAATTAAGTTAGTAAAGCCAGCAATTACCCCCAGGGCTAAGGCAAATTCTGAGAGTCCTAATATTCTCAAGCCTAGGGTAATCACAAAACCTAAAATTGCCGAAACTAAAACTCGCCCTTGAACATATCCCCCCATGCGGCGAGATATGGGGATCACTTGGTCGGCTAGACGTTGATCCCAGGGTTGGGGAAATAAGCTGACCAAACCTTTAATTAAGTTTTTACTGCCTGCTACCATGTAGCCGGACATGACTAAAGCTAAAATTAGATTGACCACCCCGCCAATAAAGCCACGAGTAAAGCCAAAGGAACGCACAACTAATTGTTGAGTAGAACGAAATAACCAATTAGTTAAAGATTGCAAGTCAAAAAATTGTTCTAATACTTCTATTTGAGTGATACCCAACCGCAATGCAAGGTTTTCTGTAGCTTTTAATAAATTATCTAGGTAAGTTGGTAGGTTACTGACTAGGCGCTGTATTTGCTCAGAAACAGACGGACCGATAATTAAACCCAGCCCTATTAAGCCAAAAATCAAGCTGGTATAGACGATGATTACCCCTAGCCACCGGGGAACACGCATTTTTTCGGCAGCATCCACTAAAGGCGCAATGGCAGCAGCCAACACTACCGCAATCATTACTGTTACTAGTAAATTACGTAATTGCCACAGTAACACCAGGACAAGAAAGGAGGCGACAATTAGCAAAAGGTCAGATAAAGAAATAGACTGGCGCTGGTCATTGGTCATTAGTCAAAATAGAGGGGGCAGGGAATAAATCTACTAAACACAAGTGACTTCCTAAACATGATATCATTAGTCCCTGGTGTAAATATTAGCCTTAATTCAACTACGATGCCAGAGAGTACCCTCACGGCTATCTATTAATGTAATACCAAGTGCCTGTAGTTGATCACGAATGCGGTCGCTGGCGGCAAAGTTTTTAGCTTGACGGGCTGCTTGGCGTTGTTGAATCAAGTTCTCTATTTCCACATCAGTTAAAGTTTCAGTGGAGGGGGTTTGGGCTTCTGGCAGGGCGACTAAACCAAAAACTTCTGCTAATGTAACTAAGGTCTGCCATTGTTGTTTTAATTCATCTGGGGGGGTTTCGGTTTTTCCTTGATGAATAATAATATTGCTTTGGCGGCGCAGTTCCTTGGCTAATTCAAATAATACTACTAACCCACCGGGGAAATTAAAGTCATCATTAACAGCTGCTTGAAAACGTTGGATATAAACATCTGAGGTTAATTGTTGTTGGTTATCCAAATTCCATGCTAATTTGTCACCGTATTCATAGCCAAAGAGTAAACCTTCCTTGAGAGTGTGCCAACCGTTAGTAGCAGCTGTGATGGCTTCGTCAGTAAAATCAAGGGGTTTACGATATTGCGCCATGAGGACAAATAACCGGACGGCCATTGGCTCAACGCCTCGGTTGAGTAGGTCTCGAATGGTGGTAAAGTTGCCTAGGGATTTGGACATTTTCTCACCGTCAACTTTCACCATACCGTTATGTAGCCAATAACGGGCTAGGGGTTTACCTGTCACTGCTTCTGATTGGGCAATTTCATTTTCATGATGCGGGAAAATTAAGTCAGCACCACCAGCATGGATATCTATTGTCTCACCCAGGCGATCGCGCACCATTGCCGAGCATTCAATGTGCCATCCCGGACGACCAGCGCCCCAAGGTGATGTCCAAGCGGGTTCTCCTGGTTTGGCAGCTTTCCAGAGAGCAAAATCAAAGGGGTCTTTCTTTTTCTGGTATTCTGGATCTGATATTTGCACGCGATCGCTTGCTCCTGCCTGCATATCTTCTAATTTGCGCCCAGACAGTTTACCATATTCATTAAATTGGCGGACTGAGTAGTAAACATCCCCATCTGCTGGGTAAGCAAAGCCTTTGTTTTCCAAATCATGAATTAAGCGTTGAATACCATTCATGGTGTGAGTAGCCCGGGGATATTCATCCGCTTTTTTCACCCCCAGCCTTTCCATATCCTCAAAATAGGCGTTAATATAACGTTCAGCCACTGCTTCCATAGATGAATGTTCTTCCCGCGCTCGGTTGAGAATTTTGTCATCAATATCGGTAAAATTTTGGATGTACCGCACCTGATAACCGATAAACTGGAGGTAGCGACGGACTACATCCCAGACTATACAAGCTCTGGCATGACCCAAATGGCAGTAATCATAAACCGTAATGCCACAGCAGTACATTTTTACATGGTCTGGTTCTACTGTGGTAAACGCTTCTGAACGACGGGTGAGAGTATTGTAAACAGTTAGGGTCATAACAGAGTAATATAGACTAAAACAGCAGGCATCACGGCCTATCATTTCTATGCTAGTACGCCTGGGCAAAATCAACCAAATCAATCCGCCGTACTACTAATTACGGTTGTTTTACATATTTAATCACATCTTGAATCATAGTGTTATGACATCAGTAGTTACTTCCGAACTTACGCCAATGGATGCACCTAAGCAAGGAATGCCAGTGACAATTATTACTGGTTTCCTTGGAAGTGGTAAGACTACCTTATTAAATCATATCCTCAGTAATCAACAAGGTTTAAAAACCGCTGTTTTAGTGAATGAGTTTGGAGAAATTGGCATTGATAACGAGCTAATTGTTTCCACGGAAGAGAATATGGTGGCTCTCAGCAACGGTTGCATTTGCTGCACTATTAATAATGACTTAGTAGATGCAGTTTATCAAGTTTTAGAACGCCAAGAAAACATAGATTATTTAGTCGTGGAAACCACGGGACTGGCTGACCCGTTACCCGTTGCTTTAACATTTCTGAGTACAGAATTACGAGATTTAACCCGTCTCGATTCTATTATCACTGTAGTAGATGCAGCTAACTATAGCCTGGATTTATTTAACTCCCAGGCAGCATATAGTCAAATTGCCTATGGGGATGTGATTATACTCAATAAAACAGATTTAGTTGATGAAGCTACTGTAAAGGAATTGGAAGGGAAAATTAGTGCAGTCAAAGAAGATGCTAGAATTATCCGCACCCAGCGATCGCAAGTTCCACTGCCTTTAATTCTCAGTGTGGGTTTGTTTACATCTGATAATTATTTTGCTCCTGTGGATGAACATGACCACCATCATGACCACCACCATGACCACCACCATGACCACCACCATGACCACCATCATGATCATTCCCACCATTTAGAAAATGATGGTTTTACTTCCATATCCTTCCAAAGTCACCAGCCCTTTAACATCAGAAAATTCCAGTATTTCTTAGATAATCAATTACCAGCCAATATTTTCCGGGCTAAGGGAATTATCTGGTTTGATGAAAGTCCCAGTCGTCATATTTTCCATCTTTGCGGTAAACGCTTTACCTTAGATGATGATGAATGGAAGGGTACACCAAAAACTCAGTTAGTGCTAATTGGTCAAAATTTAGATCGTGACACCCTCATAAATCAGTTAGAAAATTGTGTTTGTGTCCCTTCTAGAACTTGAGCATTAGAAATCAAGCAACCATACAACTCAAGCCCATAGAGCCTTCCTAAAAGGAAGGCCGGGCGGGTGAGTGAAAAACCTGACAAAATATGGTTAAGGAAGCTCGTTTAGGTTAAGCTGAGACTAAAAACTGGCGCGTTTTCTCATGTCGGTATAGTGTCTTGTTGTTGTGTTCATTTCAATAATAAATTCTGTACCTTGACCTAATTGAGAGTTGCACTTGAGTTTACCATGATGTTTTTCCACAATAATTTTGTGACTGATTGATAGTCCTAAACCTTTGCCTTTACCCATGGGTTTAGTAGTGAAAAATGGTTCAAATATCCGCCTTTTAATGTGGGGTAAAATTCCTTGACCGTTGTCATAAATGTGAATGAGAACTTTTTGCTTTTTCGGCGGTAGTTGCTCAAATCTATGGGTTTCATTGCTGGTCACTAATGATAAGTGACTAGTTACAACTTCCGTACGAATGCAAATCTGGGGAATGAAGGCATAGTCTTGTTTCATCCTTTCTTCTAAGGCATCAATGGCATTATTCAAAATATTCATGAAGACCTGATTTAGCTCCCCACCATAACACTCAATTAAAGGCAATTCTCCAAAATATTTAATAACTTCAATTCCCCGTCTATCTTCCTTTTGCTTGAGACGATTCTGCAATATTCTTAAAACACTATTGATTCCTTCATGTAGGTTGGTTTTTTTCATCTTACCTGGATCATCAAGGCTGGAAAAATTACGCAGAGCAGAAATAATTTCCTCAATGCGTTCAGAACCAGATCTCATTGACCACAAGAGTTTTAAAAAGTCTGTTTTGATTAAACTCAAGTCTAATTTTTGCAAATAAGAGGTAATTCCTGGCTGTGGTTTTGGGTAGTAGTATTGGTATAGTTCAATCAGTTTAATTAAGTCTTCAGCATACTGACTAGCAGGATGAAGATTACTATAAATAAAGTTAACCGGATGATAAATTTCGTCAGCCATCTCCGCCACAGTTTGACCGAGATTAGCCATTTTATCGTTTTGTAATAGTTGGCGTTGAGTAATTTGCAAATGTTGTGATATTTCTTGGACTTGTTCCCAGAGTTGCTGTTGCTGAATAGAGACCGCTATTTGTTGACTGATATGTGTAACGGTGTCTATTTGCCATTTTTGCCACTGATGCTGATGACCATGGTCAGAGATAATTAACAACCCCCATAATTTATTTTTTTTATGTTGGGCGGCGGCTGGGTTTTCAGATTCTTGTTGTTTTAATAAAATAGGGAATACTAAATTGCTGTTAAATTGTAACTCACTAGATAATTTATCTATTGTCTTGGTTTCTTTTTTGATGCTTAACTGGTATGTTTCTAAGTCCTTCTCAGATATGGAAACTTGAATATCTATATTTTGCCAAGATGCTAAAGGCGGGGTTAAAGATTCAACAACTACCTCACTTCTACCGTTAGGTTGAATTGAGTAGATTACAACTTGGTTAATTTGCAGAAAATGGCGGATTTCTTGTAACACATTGGCTAGTAAGTTATTGAGTTTATAACTAGAATTAATGTGTTTACTAACATTTTTCAATACCTGTTCCTGCTTTTGATACTGTTGCAAATTTTCTTGCCATATTTTCTCCTGAGTAATATCCCTATGTGTTCCTATCATCCATACTGGTTGACCAAATTTATCCCACTCTAATACTTGCCCACTTGAGAAAATCCACTTCCATTGACCAGATTTAGCCAACATTCTCAATTCAATTTCAAACTTAGGTTTGTCACCTTGGAGATATTCTTGTAATACCTGTTGAAGTTTTAACCAATCTTGTGGGTGTACAAGTTGTTGAAAAGATTGATAGTGGTTGGTAATTTCTTCTACTTGATAGCCCAAAATTCTCTTCCACTGAGGGTCGTAATAGGTTTGGTTAGTAACTAAATTCCAATTCCACCAGCCCAAACCACTCGTGGATAAGGCTATTTGTAAGGCTGCTTGTGAGTGTTGAACCATGGATAAGTCTCCCGGCAAACATAGAGCAACAAGGTATTACTCATCTTGAATTAAATATAGGAAAAGTCAAAGGGAGTGGTGTAACTTCTGGGGCGGTGGTTAATATCAGATTTGAAAAATAATCAGCTACATTTTGGGGAGTTTTAATGTCAAAATATCAGATTGTAAGTATCTAATATTACGTTTTAAATTGGCTAAAATACCTGGTAATTATCAGAGAAAAAATTATAAAATTAATGTATGTCAGATATTTCAGATTAAAGGAATCTTGTCAAGATGTTTTTGTAGCTCCTTGCTAGGAAAACTGGCTTTGACTCACATCAGGGAGGCTACATCAATTAAAATCCTCAGAACCAGAAGTTTAATTGCCAAAAATCTGAGGAAATTTCACATAAAATTAAGGCTGATCACCAATGACTATAGATGAAGTCGTATTGTTACTAAAAGCCAACCAGGTAAATGGTTTGACGACACTGCAAGAAATGATTTTGCGTTCTTCTTGGGAGGGAAAAACTTATACAACTATAGCCTTTGAAGCCCACTACGGCGGAGAACGTGTCAGGAAAGTTGCTGCTCATTTATGGCAATTGTTGAGCGATTTTTTGGGGGAACCCATTAATAAATATAACTTTCGGCAAACTTTATTAACTCGCCGTCTCAGCAAAACTCATCAACAGTTAATTAAAGAGTTTAACCGTACCGCTACCGCCACATCTTTGGAATTTCCCAATGGTCCAGTGTCCCTTGGCTCTAGATTCTACATTCCTCGCCCGCCTGTTGAGGAACTTGCTTATGCAGAAATAGCAGTACCGGGAAGTGTGATTTGTATTCAAGCCCCTAAGAAGATGGGAAAAAGTTCTTTGATTCTCAGGGTGATGGAACGCGCTCATCATCAAGGCTTTTGCACTGTGAATCTGGATTTTCAACAAGCGGATCAAGCGGTTTTTAGCAGTTTGGATAAATTTTTACGGTGGTTGTGTGCCAATGTTAGCAGGGAGTTACACCTGGAACCAAAACTGAATGATTACTGGGATGAGGATATGGGTAGTAAAGTTAGCTGCTCTGTGTATTTTCAAAAGTATTTGTTATCTGCTGCTAAAAATCCTTTGGTTTTGGTATTAAATGAGGTGGATTGGGTATTTGATTATCCTGATATTGCTGGAGAATTTTTACCATTAATTCGTTCTTGGTATGAACAGTCAAGAATGTTGGAGATTTGGCAAAAACTCCGTTTAGTATTAGTTTATGCCCAGGAAATGCTAATTCCTTTCAAGTTGACAAAATCCCCTTTTAATATAGGTTTGTTGATTAAGTTGCCAAGTTTGACAAAAGAGCAAGTAGAAGATTTAGCACAACGTCACGGGTTAGATTGGCTTGATAGTAAGAAGACTGAAAGTTTAATGGCTATGGTGGGGGGACATCCTTATTTAATCAGATTGGCTTTATATCATCTTGTGGGTAGAGGAGGGTTAAAAGGAAACCTAGAGGAATTAATACAACAAGCACCTACTACTATGGGGATTTATGATGAGTATTTAAAACAGTATGTGTTGCTGCTGAGACGGGATCCGGAATTGGCAAGTGCTTTTTATGAGGTAATTACTGCCATCAATCACGTGAAACTAGAGCCAGTTAGCGCATATAAATTACAAAGTATGGGGCTAGTACATTGCGATGGCCATGGCTGTGTTCCTGGGTGTGAGTTGTATCGTTTATATTTCCGCGCCCAACTGAACAGTTTTGAGGACGTTACTATGACTAATAAATTGGTAAACCTACACTGTGCTAATAGGCCAGTGTAGGTGAGTTAGTTTTAACTTAAGCTAACTATGGGTGCGCCTAACCACCCAGCACCATTTTCTTGTTGCTCCGAGTCGGGATTGGGGAGGGGGAGGATGTGAAACTTAGTGGGACGTGGTGTGTCTAAGGTAACGGAATAGTTACGTAATTCATCATGGTGAAAAACTGTGATTTCAATAGTATCCTGTGGTTGATAATCCTTGAGGCGATCGCTTAGGTGATGTCCTGTTAAGCGGATTCCTTCAATGGCCAATAACTCATCACCTGCATCAATTCCCGCTAGTTGTGCTGGTGAATCAGTTTCCACAAATTTAACCACTTCTCGCCCATGTTCTGTTTTTAACTTTATCCCTAAATAAGGTTCTTCCTCCCGTTCTGGTACAAGATGCAAGCCGAAAGGTTCCAAGTAATGATTAAAAGGTAATTCCTCGGTGCTATTAATGTAGCGTTTCAAGAAGTCAGTTAAATCTACACCTGCTACTGATTCAATTACTTCCTGCAACTGTTCCGGAGTGTAGCCAATTTCCGCTTGCCCAAATTTCCGCCACATTTGCCGCATCACATCATCGAGCGATCGCTGATTATTAGATCGCGCTCTGATCAGCAAATCTAGCAATAAAGAAACCATTTCCCCTTTCAAATAGTATGACATTTGGGAATTATTGCTATTAGCATCTGGACGATAAAGTTTAATCCAAGCATCAAAACTGGAATCACCAAGTGGTTGCACCTTGCGCCCTGGGGTGGTCAGAAATCTGCTAATTTCCTTACTCAAATGATTTAAATAGGACTTAGCATCATAAATACCAGCCCGGAGAGGAATTAACAAGTCATAGTAACTTGTAGTTCCTTCACAGAACCACAGACAAGAGGTATAGTTTTCCTGGTCGTAATCAAAAACTTCCAAACCCTTGGGGCGAATGCGCTTAACATTCCACAGGTGAAAAAATTCATGTGCCACCAATTGTATAAAGCGTTCATACTTATCCTGAGTGCGAAAGCCAAAACGCTGGTAAATTAATGAGCAACAGTTTTTATGTTCTAAGCCTCCATAAGCTTGGCCAAGCAGATGTAGGATAAAAAGATATCTTTCGTAGGGTAAACCCCCAAACATCTGGGCTTCTACTTCAACAATTTTGCGGATATCAGCGATTGCCCGTTGTGATTCTAAATTGCCTTCTCCCCACACTGCTAACTCATGGGGCTTCCCCAAAACCTCAAAATAATATGATTGGTGGGTCCCAATTTCAAAAGGGCTATCCACCAAAGTGTCAAAATCAGCAGCTGAGAAACTATTAACGTGGTCACCAATTGGTGGTAAGGAAGTGGTTACCCGCCAATTAGGATAGGGTGGTATAACGGTAATCTGAATTGGTATACTCTCCCAGCCAGGGATTCTAAAAAACATGGCCGCACCGTTAAAATAACCGTGGCTAGTATCCAAATGATTGGTTCTTACTGTTAGCTCATTGGCAAATATCTGGTAACTTACAGTTAATTCTGAAGCGCCTTTTGTATTAATTCGCCAGTGGTTTTTACTGATTTTTTGCCAAGGTAAAGGCTTATCCCCAACAAAAGCGCCAAAGTGTTGTAAATTTTTGGCGTATTCTCGCACCAGGTATGACCCTGGTGTCCATACGGGCATTTTTAAATCAACAGTGGTAGATGAGTAGTTGATCAGCTGCAATGTTACCTCAAACAGATGTGTTTCTGGTTGAGGCATTGCCACCAGGTAATGAATCATCGGTACTTTTTCCTGGATGCCAATCTGGATACGAGGTGCTGTTGCTTCGGTCATTTGTAATTAAAAGTTATAATTTCTGAATCAATAGTTAATAGTCAATAGTCAATAGTTAACAGTTAACAACAACTAGCTAACTTAAAACTGACTGACACTGCCCATACTCAAAGACCAAGGGATGTTCACTGTCCGTGGATTCCTCATAATTTACACCCTGTAAGTATAGTGACCGTATTACCCACGGCAGTACTAAACTTTCCCATCAGGCCATTTGAATAGATTTAACTAGCTTGAGATGAACTCAATACAAGTAGTTTCCCACATTTAATCAATTTCCTCTCCAAAATATTACGTTTATGATGATACACAAAGAGCAACTATTCCCATGCTTGACTGAGGTAAACCCCATTTGCTGGGCTGATTTTGGTCTGTAACCCAGATACAAATCCAGGTGGGGTGATTCAAAATACCCCCAGACAGTCCAATAAATACAGCTTAATCTACTAAAATAACATATTGCTGGCTAATGGTCTATTCATCTTGAGTAAAAATACAAGGGTGAGAACCTCATTCACCCACTGTCAAGTCCATAGGTCAAACCTTACTAGCTAGGTTAACCAATTTGTCCCAGTTAGCAAGTGCAATAATATTATTGGCACTGTCAATGGTGATCCAGCCTTTTTCGTGTAACTTTTGCATGATTTTGCTAGTTTCTTCTAGGCTGATTTCTGCCACCTCGGCTAAATCCTGAAAAGCAATATTCAAAATTTCCTTACCCTGACTTGATTCTTGTCCATAGCTTTCACCCAAACTAACTAATGTATGAGCAAGTTTGACAGCAGGGGGACAAGAGCGAATTTGTAAGCGCTGGTTAATTTGTCGTAATCGTCGCACCATTAGTTGCAACATACGGTGATGTAACTGGGGGTCTTTAAATAAGACTTGAATAAAACGCTCTCTAGAGATACTGAACAACTTCACCGGTGAAAGAGCAATTACATCAGTGGAACGGGGGGACTCATCCAAAATTGCCATTTCACCAAAAAAATCACCCCGGCCTAAAATTGCCAAAGTTATAGAATCATCTCCAGAAATGCGCCGCACTTTCACCCAACCGGAAATTAGGAAATAAACTGCGTTACCCCAAGCATCTTCCATCAACACGGCTCGCCCAACAGGGTATTGGTGTTCAACGGCCACATTGATGAGCCATTCTAAAGTTTGTGGATTGGCTGTACTTAGTAAGGGGAAAAGTTGACTAAAAACCTCAGTTTGCATATATTATTTGAGATAAATAAATAATTTTGTATATTACGCCTGATGTGAGTTAAAAAAACACCGGTGCTATCCGATATTTTCCGTATTTAGTCCCATTCATAGTTTTTTACCTCATGGTGCAATTCACACAAGCCTAATACTTGTTTTATTATAAGTGTTCGTGCTAACTTGATATTACACACTAAAGTTTTAGTATTCAAGCCCTGAACTTGCTACTCCTGATTTCTTAAAGATTGGGCTGCAATATAGATTTTTGCCCATTCACCCATGACTTGATGAGTTTTCATCTGTAGATTTTGAGCTACTGTTTCTATAGAGTTACCTGCTTTACGCAAATCTAGGATTTGTCGCCTCAAGGGAGTTAAGTTTTGATAGAGTTGCTGCCATTGGTTTTGAGTTAGCCCTAAATTATTTTCTTGGAGAGAAGTCGCTAACCAGTTTTCCACCAGTTCTGGTTGAGCTTTGAGCGCAAAAACCCGCACCGCATGATAGCTGATTTTTTCTCGCAGTCGGTAAATTTCTTTGATGGGTTTATGGAGTTTTTTGGCGATTTCATGTTGAGATTTGCCCTGTAGATATAATTTGAGCCACTCTGCTGCCTCTTGTCCTAAATTTTCTTGTAAATAGTCGGTAAATTCCTGTTTTACTAACTGCCGCAGCGCTTGTTGATCTTCTATTTCTTGTGCTTGTTGATATTCGGCGATCGCTTGGTTATCTGCCAAGCTCACTGGACTATCATTATCCTCTGGCAGGATTTCTTCGGAAACAACCTTAACCAATTCATTGTTTGGTACTTGGGTTAAGCCACCACGTTGATTGCGTCGTAGGTAGTTGACGAATCTGTATACTAGCAAAGGGTGATTGCGTATTGGGCGCATAGAATATTCTTCTATACTGGCAAATAATAAACTATCCCGCAGATGTTTATCAGTGGTAACCTCAGCGATAGAAACCATTTGCTGGCGGATATACTTATCTGTTTGCAGTAATTCTTGTAAAACTTCTTGCAAGACATCTAGAACAGTACGCTGGCGATCGCGACTGAGAGAAACCCAAGTTTCAATTTTATTGCGTAATGTGATTAAACTGCCTAGACGAGTTAGGAGGTTGTAATAAGCACGGTCTCGACTCACCCCCAAGTAGCGTTGACGTAAAATTTTCCACCGATATTCCATGGCTTGTTGAGCAATGACAAGTTCTTGAGGATTAAGTTGATCTAAACGTTGTAAGTCATCTCCTAAAAGCCAGAAAACAATGCTTTCTCTGTTGGCAAGACTTTCTTCTGGACACTCCGTAACTAGACGACTGCCCCAATGCTGTGCTAATGTTTCAATATCTGTCGTCATAGCCAGATTGCGCTCCTTAAAACCCTGTATTCAAGTTGGCACACAGACCAACCCCATTAATCATCATTAAATGATCATCTGGCGGTTGCTACATGAGTATGTCTTTGTCATCCAGACATCCCATAGTCATTTTCTTATTACGTCTGGACTGACTCAATATATGGAACATTTACAGAAAATTTTGGAAATCTAGTTTTTCTCTTACTTAGGGCTTACCGTTATTTTGTTTGATTACAGGGATTTTCAGCTAAATGAACCACATTTATACCTCTATCTCACTTGTTTAGGAAAAGCTATAAGCAAATCCCCAACTTTTCAAAAAAGCGGGGACTATATCCTTGGTATTAACACCTCTACTAGGTTGGTGTTTATTTAGGCTTTTTAACCAACCCCTGATTACCTGTTGGTTGATCTGACAATGGGATTTTCTACAGAATCCCGATATTGTTGGACTTGATCGGTATAGGCGATGGGGAGAACCGCTTCTACGTTTTCATGGGGACGGGGAATAATGACCCAGGATTCCAAAGTACCGCCATAAACATTTTCTGCGGCTTCAACACCAGCAGCCATAGCCGTTTTTACCTCAGAAACATCCCCGCGAATATTGACTGTAAAACGAGCGCTACCGACTCTGATATAACCAACCAAGGTGACGCGACCAGCTTTAACCATTGCATCAGCTGCTGCTAGTACAGCAGGAAAACCTTTTGTTTCCAGTGAGCCAACGGCTTGTAGTGATGACATTAGTAATCTCCTGTAGGAATAAATGTATGTGGTGGGACAAATGTATTTTCCCCACATCTGGGTGGAAATCAAGAATTGACCGATTAGATACGGAACGGTTCAGATTTGGATGTGAAGTGGATGGGTAAAATGGTTTCCACGTTTTCTGGGGGGTTGGGAACAATATAGTGGGTGATGACTTTACCACCATAAGCTTCTTCTCCAGCTAAGATTCCTGCATCTACAGCTCTTTTCACTTCCGCCACCTGTCCGCGAACAGCAACTAACAAGCGAGCGCTTTCAGCTTGACCATAATAAACAATTGTGACTGCGGCAGATTTAACCATTGCATCAGCTGCTGCTAGTACAGCAGGAAAGCCTAGGGTTTCAATTACGCCAACCGCCATTGGCATGGCATTAGCTCCTCAGACAAAAAAAATGAAGTGATATTAATTGTACGAGGCTTTCGTACATCTTTTGACATTTGGATAAATTTTCTCTTCCCAAATGCTGTAAACTAAGAAGTTATGTATCCAAGTTTCTTACCCCCCACTGTTGGGCAACTGACAGAATCTACCTCCATCGCCTTGGCCCAAAGTATTCACAGTCAAGCGATCGCCACCCCTTTAATTAATCAATCAATTACCACTACCTATGTTCAACAAGGTAGTGGTGGTGTGCCTATTTTATTAATTCACGGCTTCGACAGTTCCCTATTAGAATTTCGCCGACTTGTACCACTGCTAGCGGGAAATCAGGAAACCTGGGCTGTAGATTTATTAGGCTTTGGGTTCACACAGAGAATTGCTGATCTAAAATTTAGCCCCATCACCATTAAAACTCATTTGTATTTTTTCTGGAAAAGCCTTATTAACCAACCTGTGATTTTGGTGGGTGCGTCTATGGGGGGAGCTGCTGCCATTGATTTTACTTTAAGTTATCCAGAGGTAGTACAAAAACTGGTGTTAATAGACAGCGCTGGTTTAACAGGGGGTTCACCTTTGAGTAAATTCATGTTTTCCCCTTTGGATTCTTGGGCGGCTAATTTTTTGCGTAATCCTAATGTACGTCGTCGCATTTCCCGCACTGCTTACAAAAATAAGCTTCTCGCCTCAGTTGATGCTCAACTGTGTGCTGGATTACACCTAGGAATGCCTAATTGGAGTCAAGCGTTAATAGCTTTCACTAAAAGCGGTGGTTATAGCGCCTTTAAACCCCAGCAACTTGGGGGGATTACACAACCAACTTTAATTTTATGGGGTGATACAGATCAAATTTTAGGCACTAGAGATGCGAAAAAGTTTAACCAGTCCATGCCCCATAGTACATTAGTTTGGATTAAAGACTCTGGTCACGTCCCCCATTTGGAACAGCCACAAATTACCGCCCAGCACATTTTAGAATTTCTGTCTTAGGGAATAATAATCTTAGTCTAATAACCAAGTGTTGTCAGCAGAAATATCATCTTCTTTTTTAGGTTCTATGAGATGTTCGGGAATGCGGTGAGACTTTTTATAGCCGACTGGGTTATATTTTTCTTGTACTTGGATAGCTGACCTGTGTGTTTTTTCTGATGTCGTGGGCTTTTTCTGGTTTCCTGGGACTGAGGAATTGCTTTCTTCAATTAATTTAGAATTAGCTTCCGCAAGGTTTAATGCGGTTTTTTTCACTTCGTGCAGTTCTTTTGTGAGTCTTTCTGTTAATATTTGTTCTTCATATAAAGCTGATTGTAAATCTGTGATTTGCTGTTGGAGAATTTTTTCTTTTTCTTGAGATTGTTGCAGAGTTTGTTTTAATTCTTCGACGGTTGATTGTAACTTATCTTGATTAGACATATCCTTAAGAAGAGTTGCTTTTGCTGGCGGAGTGGGTAAATTCTGTTCCTTAACTTCTTCGGCTGTAATTTCAATAGCAGCTTGATTTTCCAAAGGTATCAATTTTTGTGGTTCTTGTGGTAATAATTCAGAAATATTATGTTGATTAACCATTATCTCCTCCAATCATCCAGTAATTCATCAGTCACAATCAGTAGTTTACAGCGCAATTCACACAATTGAGGTAGAGTTGACAATAAAAACTTATTTACAATTTAGTTTATCAAAAAAACAGTTTACCTGATCAAAAAGCTTTTCAGGAACGAAAACGCCAAGGAAAATTAACAGCAGTTTCAGCAATGTTAGCCGTCGGTTTAACTACAGGACAAGTAGCGGCAGATTTAAAATTGAGTATATAAGATGTCAAGCAAGCTACATAACAGCAGACTGGTAGGGAAGAGGCGTAACCACAGCAATCATATTTTACAATCATATTTCACAACATCAATTTGTGTAAATTTTCGTAATTTAATTCAAGATTAACAAGTCCTAATAGTAATATCAAAAAGCAAAAAAAGTCTAAGTTGGACTTCGTTATTTATAAAGTGCAGACAACCACCATGATTACTTCATTCCCATGCCTCCTTACAATCACAGGAAATGTATCAGAAATTTCGGGTACATTGTCAAATGCAACCTTGGACAATCAAGGACCAGGGGGGAACACAGCAGTACACATTAACGGTGCAGATAATTCATTTGTTTCCTTTGGTACTCAAATCGGTCAATTTGGTATCAGCGATTTTACCTTAGCTTTTTGGGTGCAAACAACAGAGTCCCATCGTTACTTTGACATAGCTGGGAACCGTGCAGCAGGCTCTCATGGCAACTTTTTCTGTATTCGCATGACCGGTAAACATGAATCTCGACCTGGTGGGATCATTGCATCTGAAGTAGATCAAGATCAGAATGGTACTAACTATATAGGTGTAGAAAGTAAAACGGCCGGATTCAATGACGGAAAATGGCATCACCTAGCAGTAGTACGCCAAGGTACATCCCTAAAACTATATATTGACGGCGTAATCTCAGGAAATGCCACCGGAAATGGGGTAGCCAATATTGCTAATGGTAATGCCTTTAAACTAGGTCGCTCTCTTGTCGGGGTTGATAGAAAATTCGCCCCCAACGCTCGTTATAGTGGACTGTGTGTTTACGATACAGCCTTGAATGACAGTGATATCTCCAGCTTATTTTTCTCCGCGATCGCCATCAAACTACCAACAAATAGTAAAATCAAGCTTAAGTCTTGGAAAGGAGATTATTTACATCGTCCGGACACAGCACAAGGTGTAACAACCTGGAATACTGGTATTGGTAACGAGTGGATAGTCGAATCAATCGGTGACAACAAAATCAAGCTCAAGTCTTGGAAAGGAGATTATTTACATCGTCGTGATACATCAGAAGGTGTAACAACCTGGAATACTGGTATCGGGAATGAGTGGATAGTCGAATCAATCGGTGACAACAAAATCAAGCTCAAGTCTTGGAAAGGAGATTATTTACATCGTCCGGACACATCAGAAGGTTTAACCACCTGGAATACTGGTATTGGTAATGAGTGGATAGTTGAACTGATTTCTACAGCCCAGCAAACCGCAGTAAATACAAACAATATCCTAGTGGGTATTGGGACGAACAATCAACTGTATATCAGAAAAACCCTCACCAGTAATTGGGAGCATATCCCCAACAGTGGTTCTGTTGTAGGTATTACAGTCATGGCTGACGGTAGTATCGTCGGTATTGGGACAAACAAT
>Ga0169931_10007015_pt1 | contig 16813 bp, 6 predicted proteins | sample Kivu_15m_20L_FD_129675 | JGI IMG/M metagenome (GOLD analysis project Ga0169931, IMG submission 129675) | Freshwater microbial communities from Lake Kivu, Western Province, Rwanda to study Microbial Dark Matter (Phase II) - Kivu_15m_20L... | ecosystem: Environmental > Aquatic > Freshwater > Lake ...
AAACATGTCGTCGAAAGACTAAAAGCAAATATTTTTAGTCATCAAGTATAACCAGGACATGATTGGACCTGTAGTCGCTATCAAGATAGTGGCAAAGAAATGCTTTTGCAAGCATAAATGGACAAGAAAAAACAAAATCAGTAAGAATTATGGAGAGATCTTTTTCCAATAGAAAACAAGGCATATTTTTAATAATAAAGAAAAACTATAAAAGTTTTTGAAGAAGTTTACCCTGTAAGTATAAGTCGTAGAAGCTTTACTCGGCCTCCCACAACCGCATCGAGCCGTAAAAGTAGTTTCGATTCATCTAAATCTATGCTTGAAATAAATTCTTTTCACTAAAATCACTTTTTTTCATCGAGAAGCATAGCCTAAATACCGCAGTAAAAAATTTCTTAACCAGTCAGCTGCAAATCGATGGTAAACTAAAAAATGTATCAGCAGTTATCTGGAGGGTCAAAAGAGTCATCTATCAAAGGATAGCATGTAATAGTCTTTGTACACGGGTTTCAGGCTTCAAGACAAGATTTTGCTCTATTTAAAGCTTGTCTTTAAATAAAATATTAATGTCGAGTTTTTATAAGTTCTTGCAATGAGGGTCGGACTGAATAGTCAATTTAAAGTCTAGGAAAACGCTTGGCTATTGAACTTAACTCTTTTTTTCAATCAGTTGATTTTTCTCCTTCGACCAGAATCAGTTTTGTAGGCCATTCGATGGGCGGAATCATAATTAGAAGCGCTCTTTCTTACATTAGAAATCTAACTCCGTATCTCTATGCCTATCTTTCTTTCAGTAGTCCTCACTTAGGTTATCTCTACTAGCCTTCAAGACTCATACAAGCAGGTCTTTGGCTACTCAACGCTTGGCAACATAGCTAGAGTCTTTAGCAAATATGTATGGATGATAACAAAGATCTTAGAAACTGCTATCTATACAAACTTTCTTAGAATAAAAGTCTCAACGGATTCAGACACTTGGCGTTAGTAAGCTCAACTCAAGACGAATATGTGCCTTATGAGTCAGCTCGTATTTAAAAAAATCCACATTTGCTTCAGCAACTGAACGAATCTAAGTAAAAATTCATCTATTTAGTGTATGTGTGGTTCGCTAGATGGTAGACAACTTGCTAGGAGATGTAAATTGCCAGTCAATTTCAAGAATGAACGTAGTTTTTAATATTGAAGACCGCAATTTCGATTCGATAGTGGGACGAACAGCACATGTCAAGTACCTTTCTGACTGTAAATTTATCAACATGTTTACGACAGTTTTTGAAAGGTTCTTTAGATGATATATTTGACTTATAGTTTCTCATATTTATAACATAATCAGTAAAAAATAATAAAATCAAGTATTTGAAGGGGTTGTCAGCATTCTCCTACGCCTATGTAAAACCATAGGGTATGGCTTTTGCTTTTAATTTTTACTAGTGACCTTAGAAATATCAATATTTGAAGAATATTTGCTTAAAGTTGTCGATAAATTGTGCATTTTTGAAGGTTTTTTGATAGGGCTGGGAGTCACGAGTGGACGAATTTTATCTTTAAAAACAGTTCTAAACGCTTTTTAATCGCTAAGGATTTATGTCAGATTTTTGTATGGAGCCATGTTTGGTATAAGTTTTTGTGCCATAAGCTCTGTATCGATTTAAAAATCAAACTTTCTCTAAGCTTTGATACCTTATATAATACTCGACTGCTCATTCTGATAGACTCCTTGTATTTTTTCTTTGAATTTTTATAGCCTCTATTTATACATAGGGTTCTTAATAGCAGTTATAGTTTTTTTTGGACTTTATGCTATTTTGTTCTTTATTATTTGCTGATATTCGTCTTTAAAAGAAAAAAGCTTTAACTGATGCTCGACTTACAATTGCTTTACATTTATGAGCCTTGGCTTAAATGGCAACTTTCGAGGTCTGCCCAATTTCAACATATTATTGTACGCATCTTTATGATTAGCAGGTTTTTAAACAATTTTCATTGATTTTTCTTAACCGTCCATTGCCCAAAAAAATATTCCTTTCTTGATTTTACCACCTCTAAGATGAAAGTAATAGCGAACATACAAATCTGTAAGAAAATAGAAAAATATTTCTTCTCCATAGTCCCTGAAAACCCATTCTAAAAATTAATATTTCAACCTGTATCTTTCTTTGAATTGCTATGATTCATTTTGCAAGTATTCAATCAAAATATTGTCAAGCAGTCCTGGGGAGCCTTTGTATTATGTCCTTATTATAGGTCTATGCTGGTAAGGTTGAATGTACGAAGGTTTTTATGCAAAATGGGATGAAGCTTAGAATTTTGGTACAATTTTTTATCGATTTTTCCAAAAAAGATGCAAATTTGCAGTCTGTAAAGAAGTGATGTTTTTGAGCTGATATCTCTGTATGACTGGAAACTGACTCTAAATAACAAAAAAAATACTCCTTTTTCCTATATAATAGCATTACCATATAGGAAATCTTTTCCTTACTATAGATTAAAAAGCACAGTTAGCTCGATCCAAAGCGGAAAGCCTATTGGCAAAATCGTCAGAAACTCTGCCATTTAGTTAGGTTTTCCGAGATCTGAATCTTAGTTGATTTTTATTGATTGCTTTTTCATTTGACAAAGTTGACAGCCGCAAGGTGCCTGGTGAAGCCACTATTAGGGGTAAGTTTCCATATAATAAAATAATAAAAATCATCTTGGACCATAGCTTTATTGATTAATCATAAAAAAAACAAAAAGATCAACAAATAACTTAATTTTTGTGATTTTTTGAAAAAAAAAATAGAAGTTTTGTTTAAAAAATTTAACAATATGTCATTAAATTTTTTCATAAATATATGTCTGCCTAAATTTTAGTCAAATCATTTTACCTATGTTTAAATGCTTCATTTAAATTCACTTTGGTTCTAAATTTGTAATAATATCTATGTTTAAGTTGTTGTGTAGTGAGACCCAGTCCTATTTTGACTGTTCGCTCCAGGAAAAGCTTAGCAAAGCCGGCACTCCTTAATAAAAACAACACTTCTACATAATGTTACTTGCTAATTACATCTCAGGAGCTGACAATTCTCTGCAGTACTTAGCGTAAACAGCCGCCAATCACACATTAGATAGCCCGTCAATGCTCTCAGGTCTATATGGACTCTCTCTACAGATCTAAGCCAAAGGCGAATAAGCAAAAAGATTGTTTAATTTAGTAGGACAGCTTCAAGCCCGCAGTATCGTCGATAAAGCTATGCTGCTCAGCGAGCTTCCAGAGTGGATCTTGCAGGGTAGTGGACTGATCGACGGAAGCAGCTTTGAGAAAAGATTGGGCAGAGTCTATACAAAAATAAACTATTAGCAAAGCAAGTACTCGCTTTTGCGCTAAAATAATTAAGGATTCACTAAAATCACTCTTTTGCTAGCCAATCTGAGCGATTCACATGATCCAGTAGTCGTTTGGAAAAAAATTGTATAGCTCATAGGCAACTTTGATATCGACCCTGACAGAGTACTTGACCTTATAATAAATGCAAAAATACATCAGCAAGCCCCTAAAAATTGTTTAAAGTTACTTTTAAATTTCAGATCTGAGTCAATTGTAGCGATTTTAGGCAATAAATTTAAAATGATTCTTGGAAAACCTATCGAGCCATAGATTTTTCAAAAGCTACTCTATTGTGGCACAATCTAAAGCGGAAGTTTAGAATAATTTTACAGTTAAATTCCTTTGATTCCAAGTCCTTCACTGGTTTCTCTGTCTGCCAAGTTGATCAAGCAAGGAATCATATAGTATAAGGATCTTCTACCGTATCTTGACCCTTCAGATCAAGTAATCAAGAGTCTAAATTCTAAAAAAAGTGCTCTTACGATGAAAAAAATAGCAGAATGTTTCACCCTAAAAACTGACTAAATTACTTAGTAGTAAAAAATAAAATTGTAAAATTAGTAGCTTTTTGAGTTTTAAGGGCAGCTCATATTTTCAACTAAATTAGCTGTTTTACAAGCGTTAGTCAAAAATAATGCCTGGACGCATTTTGTTAACGCATGGACACCTTACAAGGCCAAATTTCATATTTTACTTTATCAGCCTTTACTGACCAATCTTCTAGATCTGATTGAGTGGGCTATTGGACTATTGCCAATGATAGTAAGCTATCAAAGCTTTTTCAAAGTTGAAAAGCCAAGTTTTCCTTTCTAGAATGACGGAAGTTCTTCATAATTTAGACAAATTGTCGAACTTAATCAAGAAGGACTTTGGTCGCTGACCGATCTTCTTTCCTATATAGGTCCTCATCTGGCCTATCGTCCACGACTTTTCATAAAATTGTGTAGAATTCTAAGAAAGTAAGTAGCTGACGGTCGTCAAAAAGCGATCAAGCCTATCATTCAAAAAATATTAGTTTCAGCAAGCATTTTAGGTGATAAAAACTCAGCCATGGCAAAAGAACTTCACTTACTTTTATAAAAATATGATTATGATTTCAGATTCGAGTGCTATATGTAGGTATATCGTGGAGGTATGAACGATAATCCTCAAGCAGCTCGCATTTTTTAACAAATCAGAAGAAATCAAAACATAATAGTAAACAATTTATCGAAAGAAAACAAAAAACTTTTTATTCGAAAAATCGCTAAGATGACTCACAATCATGCTTTACCGATTTTCTATTGGATATTCAGAAGAATCGTGATGGCAGACTACGAAGCTGTAGTACCTTAAATAATCGGAGTTATGAGTAATTGTTCTTCTTTAGCCCTCGATAACGCCATTTTTATGATGCTTTACACTCTTAACGAGCACAAAGAGCCACCAGTAAATCCAAAAACTCACGAATATCAGCCTTGGTTCAAGAATATTACGACTTTTCTCAGCTTTTTTTATAGAAAATATCTTGAAACAGATATTCAACCAGTCTTCGATTTCATAATAATGAAGACCGGGTTACCTGCAAGCGATCTATAGGACTAAGGCTAGCTTCCAGGTGCTCTGCTAAAACTTCTCCATTAGCTGCTTAACAAGATGCATGGAAGCATAAATATCTAAGATATTGACAAAAAAAAGTACGATGCGATCGCAGCTGGACCAAGGCTTCAAGCAGAAATGTTAGATTTTTCAGCCTAAGTTAGAGCTGCTAAAAAAAGTAAAACGATTCTTTAAAAGTTTTTCTGGGAAAGAAGCGCAGCTCATGACTTAGGGCATTCTTTGGCATTTAACCTTTTGATTCTTTTGGGTCAGAAACGGGCTTAATTTTTCCCAAATTCGTTCATCGGAGATCTCAAAATCATCGGATAGATATATGACCTTTACAGCTTGATAATAATGCAATTAGTTCGAGTGCTTTGCTACCAAGCGCAAGACTACAATCACTACTCTAAGCTGTTCCCTGATCAATCTTTACGTCTTATGATGGTTCAGTACAAGCTTCCACTTGAGCTGGCATGCTAGATAGCTCGTCCAGGGATCAAGCACATTCCTACTATGACAAGCTAAGAGTGGAATGCACTTTCTGATTCGTTTTCGCAAGCATACAAGGAATGTTTATTTGACCCGTCTTACTTGTCTGGCAGCATGAGATTGAGTGAGAAGTGGAATCTCTCTCTAAACATGTATAAAAGTCGAGTTTTCGATGTGCTACCACCTTCTTTATTCGCGTCTTTTTGGTTTCTGACGCTTGACTCCGTATACTTCCCAGCTAAAAGCTATGAAGAAAAATTGGAGGATCTTCGAGTAAACTTGGGCTAACACAGAAAAAATTGGAACCAGGTCGCAAGGATAAAAACTAAAGGGAAGCTGAAAAAGTAAAGCTACTTCTCGACAAACTCGTGAAAGAATAAGAAAATCAAAAAAGAAGATACACAGATACCCTTTCCGAAGAAAATTTGAAAAAGATAGAAAGCGACATTCTGAAAGGAAATGCAGACAAACGTGAGACTATCCAAACCTTCGCTTAATTATTTGTTCAAGTACGCTCGACCTTACCAAGATCTGTCTGCTACCCAGGATGATGCTCGATCGAACTGAAGCTCTATTCTGCGTTCGTTTCACTTGCGAAATGATCAAAGCCAATCGAATGGCAGCCACTAAAAGCATAAAATTACTGACATACATCATCGAATTTGTACTAGGTTACCTACCTTTTACAACTCATCGATAGGCTAGCAGCTGCATTTCAGTCTTCTTAGCCTAAATCCTTGCAATTTTTGACAACTGGGCCGACTCGACTAAACTAAAACAGGTAAAATTTTTCATATAAAGGACATAAAACGAGTCTTGGGGGCTTAGGAGCCTGCTGGCAAAGACAACTACGCTAAACTTAAATAATATTTGGTCAGACTTTTCGAAAGAGTAGGAAACACTATTCGTTCTATCAAAGAAGAACCATATATCATCAAAAATTCCCTCTATTTGCTTGAAAAAATCAACACTATTCCAAGTTACAAATAACAAGCAGATGAGCTGATCACTCATATGAATGAACTTAAAGACACTTTTCAAGCTATTGACATGAGAACGATTTTCTAAAGACAAATCGGAATGCTGACAGTCAAAAGAAACGATTTGCCAGCTAAGCCTTAAAGAGTTGATTAAAAAAAGAATATTAATGCATCGAATCATAAACTTGACAAAGAACAAGTGAGTAATGGTGGTCATGTGCTCGCAAAGTCACCTGTTACGCAAAATTAAGTCAGTAAACAAAAGACGAACGAGCAAAAACAGTCATAAAAAATCTTATCTAAAACAGATTAAAAGTCTAAATTTGCCCCTGAAAGCAGATTTTCTGATAAACCGAACGATAAAAAAAATTAATAACTTTCAAAATCTAACAAAGATGATGCAACTCAAAAAGTTGATACATTAGCTGTGGGTCCTCCCCGTCGCATGAAAGACATGAAATAGCAGATAAGAATTCAGAATCAAGTTGGAAACGGGGTCACTTAAAATAAAAAAATGAACGAAGAATCTAAGTAAAGCAATCCGAATTCTTTGCCAAGTAATGTCACGTCTTATGCCAGAAACTAACTAGGGAAACCCTAAAAAGCAGAACGAAGCTAACAACTTGAAAAGTTAAAAGCCAGCCTCCTCAGCAAACGCGCCGCGAGACCAACTATAGAAGTTGAACATTCTACGATAGTAAATGCAGCAGAGGAACGACAATAAGACAGTCTAAAAAGAGACCGATAAGAAGAAAGACAGCCCTTCGGATAAGCAGAGATAGAGCCCGGAAAACAACAAGAAAGAGCTACCAGAGGAGCGAAAGAAGGAAATCGTAGAGGAAAAACCACAATAAAATAAGTAAAAGTCACCGTCTTTGCCGTTTAATCCATTAGCTCCACAGCCGAAAACAGACCGTAACAAATAAGATAGTCTTAAGCGCATTTAACAAAAAGATATGAAGGAAAGTCAGACGAATCGGGAGAGCAAGGACAATAAAATAGACAATCGAGACAGTAGGCAAGATAACAGAGATAGCAGAGTCGACAATAGGGATAACAGAGATAACAGGGACAACAGAGATAATCGAGATAACAGGGACTACAGGGATAACAGGGATAACAGGGATAGCTTTAACAGATAGACCAAAGATAGGTTTTCCAGAGATCAGAGAGACAACAACTGGGATCGTAAATAAGGAGTGGACAATAGGGACAACAGAGATAATCGAGGTAAAAACTATGCTCAGGGCAAAGCGGAAGACAAGAGAGGGGAAGATAGGAGACCCTAGAGGGCGTAAGAGAGGAAGGATAAATAGAGGGAGAAGGAACGAAGGTATGACCGTTACAATAGATCTCGATCTAGAGATAAATATGGACCAAAATGATTCCTTGAGATAAGCTTACGGAAATATATTAACTTATATATTATTAATATGCCTTTTAATTTCCTTATTAATAAAACTTGTAAACTAAAAAGGTCATTTTCTCGAAATTTTTTCAGTTAAAAAGAGTTTTATCGATTGAATTTGTACGAAATAATTGTTCAATAAACGAATAATCAATCGGCGTTCTATACAACTGGACCGAGAACAGGCACGCGAACTGACGGAGGCTGACTGTTTCCTTATTGCAACTGCTATCTCATTTTTTTTCTTCTCTCTTATGCTCTTTATACTATCAAATTTACTGCTCAAGCGTTATTTTTTTGACCCCAGGCTCCTAAGCATTATATTGGTTAGGTCCAGGCGTGCCGACCTGTCCATTATCTCTATTTTGAGTATCTTTTTTTGTTGCACAACAGCCCATAATAATATCAATATAATTATTTCACTATTTATCAATAAACGTCTGCTGAAATATCTATCCATCTTATCCATTCGGATCGAAGGTATATAGACCTCGAGCTAGACTTCCCCTTGAAACTACTAAGTATTCATCATACATTTTTACAAAAATATTTCGAAATTGCTATTTTACCTGTGGCCCTCTTTCGTAAAAATTTAGCCGAATATCGTATTTATGAAAGAATTAATGAGCCTATTCTTAAAGTTTACTCACTTTATTTTTGTTAATTTTTTATGTCAAACCTTATTTTTGTTAACTTGAATGCTAAACAATATCTCTATTCATGGCTAAAGCGTGCACTAGATAGCATTGATGTTCATAAGCTTATGCTATCCATTTATGAGCATCTTCCTTCCAATCTGGTTTGCTGATGTCCACAAGCAAAAGTGAAGCAGAAGCGTCTCTAAAGTAAGCTTCTCGCATATATTTATGAAAACTCATGTGATTTCCGCAATCCCACAACTGAACCTATAACGAAAAACGACTCGATTGAGAACAATACATGTAGACTTGATACTGAGGGCCTTAAACATATTCTGGAGAGTCGGTTAAGATACGTATTAGACTTGTTTTTCCTACTTCGTGGCTACCTATTACGCATACTTTAAGTCTAATCGTTTACTTTTTTGTTGTTAATTGCATTTTTTTGTCAAAAATTATAAATTCTGAAAATGCACTCGTTTCATTAACCTAAAAATCGATTGAAGCTTTTAGCATATGATTCTTCATATATAAAAATCTTCTTATGTATTTATAAAAATTTTCAGGCCAAATTTAGAATATTCGGCTTAGGTATTATTGATTTCCATAGAAATTTATTATCACGATGCGAAAAAAATATTTGATCAAACCTCCTTCCTTCCAGTCACAAATCCATCAATAATACACTTCATTTATCAACACTTCCTCTATTCGCACTCAAGGTGCTATCAAAGGTTATAAAAAATCAAATCCACACAAAACTCGCTTCAACACATAGACTGGAGAAAGTTTTGATATCAAAGATCACAGTCTGAGTCGTGGAAAACAAATCGGAACGTTTAAAAAAGTATAGAGTTCTGGCAATCTGGCAAAGCCCAAGTAATTGATGAATATGAGCAAGAGCAAAGAAAACTTCAAAAATCTACAATAGAAAAGCTATAAAAGACTAGAAAACGAATATCGATACAGTGAAATTTCTCAAGACACTAGAGTCAAAATCAACCCTTTTCTAGTCAACCGAAACAGTGAAAGCAAGTCAAAAGGAAAGCACGCTCCTCGGCCCACTGTCGAAAAACAAAAATATATAAGTCCAACTAAGGATAAAATTTTCAAATAGTTTGTCGAAACTTCAAAACAAATACTCAAGGGATCCAAAGCTCAAACAAAACCTTCTAAAAAAAAGCAAATAAAAACTTGTGTAACTTAGGAAAACTAGTAACTTTCTTTTCTTGATGTATAGATCTAAGGACTGCTCGGTAAGGGTACTTTCGGTAAGGTATACAGAGCCAGAATGCGTCAAAATGGTCAGCTAATAGCTCTTAAGAAAATAGAGCAAGATAAAAGATACAGGACTAGATAAGTCCAAATAATTCAAATGCTTAATAGTCCTTTTGTGGTCAAAGTACTGGGAGTTTCCACGAAGTAATAAGGAAAAACATAAAAAATTGAGATAGCTATGTAAGCCTATCCTTGCAGTTTTTATGAAATGCTTAAAAGAGGACAACTTTCAACGACTTAACTCAAAATTTACGCGTATCAGATCATGAGAGGGGTCAACTATATTCACAGCTTGGATGTATGTCATCGAGATTTGAAACCTCAGAATATGCTTGTGCGTGGAGGCAAGCTAGTTTTATGCGACTTTGGATCAGCAAAAATCTTGAAAAAAGGATAGACTAACATTTCTTATATTTGTTCGAGATGCTACAGAGCTCCTGAACTCATTTTTTAGTCTACATAGTATTCAACGAAAATCGACATGTGGTCAGTTGGATGCGTCCTCGCATAAGCGATAATGGGAAAACCTTTATTCATAGCTGATTCGAGCCTTAATCATATTCTTTAGGTAATAAAAGTTCTCGGAACTCCTACTTGTGATGAAGTTCTTGCAATGAATCCTCATTACGACATATCTGACTACGAATTACCATACATTTCACCTAAAAATCTTTCTAGTGTACAATATTTTTTATATAGTTGCTTCAAGTCGACCCTTTGCTTGTAGATTTAGTATAAAAACTCTTATGTTATTCACCTTCTTCTCGACTTTCTGCAGTTGAAGCCCTTGCACACCCATATTTTGATGAGTTGCGTGTGTAGTCTGTTTTTAAAAGTTTTCCGCCGATCGAAGGTATTGAACATTTTTTCACTTTTTCTGAGTCGGAAGTAGGTGTATATAAAAACAAGCTTATACCTAGATGGGTTAAATGATATTCTTATATTGATATTTTTCATAGAAAAATTATACTCTATATTTAAGATTGTTGACATGCTACCCAAAAGAAAAATAATCAGAAAAAGGCACCTAAGAGCTCAGCAGTAGTAAGCAATACAAAATACTACACCGTTTTCGCTATTAGAAAAACTGCGATCAGTTTAGGACAGTGATTGCTAGGAGGCTTTGGCTTTCATCTCAAGTATGTGTCATTTCCAGGAAGAAACAGTCAAAGAATTAGTTTTAATATCGTAAATGATGGCAATTTTAAAAAGAAATAACCGAAATTTAGTCCATTCTTGCTTATTTTCATTAGCTAATCTATGTTAGATTGCCCCTAGACTCGTGCCCAGACTATTCTAGCTAGGTCTAGATAAGGCTTTAATCCAACTAAACTCGAACTAAAAATAACTTTTAAAACCTATAATGTGTTTAATGATCGCTTTACACGACCATCTTCCCGAGGCTTATCGTTTTTTGTAAGATGGAGTTCAAAGTTCATTACAGCCAAGCCATTTATCTTCACCTGCAAAAGGACTAGTTTTGTAATTTCTAGTACGTCTCGAGCGTGGAGCTCCCAAAAGTATAAGATAAACACTGTATAGCATGTTTAAAAATTAATAAAGCTTGAAAATTCGCTCTCTTTGTTTACAGATTTTACTACAATAAAGCTAAAGCAGAGAATCGTTAATCAAAGATGTTTGGTAATATTGCTAATAACTTTTCAACGATATTAATCTAGAGCAAGAGTATAACAACAATATCGTTCAGACGAAAGCGATTTCGTCAAAAACTAAAGAAACTTAAGCTGAGGCCATGTAAGATTAAGTCGAAGAAGTACTACCTTAAAATAATGCAAACTACTAAACTTTCATTGATGCAGTTTAAGCTGTTGAACTTCTCTGTGAAACATTACTAGACTTAGTTGAATAAAATTGGCAAGAAGAATAAGAAGACTAAGACATTTAAGTGTAAGTTCAATCAGATGATCCCTTAGCTAAAAGTGTTTGTCAGTTCATCTCATCAAATCTGAAAAATATATCAAAAAATTGTTACTTATCTTTTCCTGAAGGTCAAAACATCAATGCATTTTCTCTTCGATTGTTAGCTCACAGTGGATTTCATGGATCTTAGCTTAGCAATCTAGTAGTAACAAGCATTCGTAAAGCTGGATAGGGTACTGCTCCCTAAGAAGTTCTCATAGATATTTTGACTATCGGCTTACATTTGTTATTGAAGTGCCCTATAGCTCAATAGGATAGATAACTTCTGATAATGATAGGCGAAAAAGGTCTTAAAATTAATGAAGAATACAAAGAAGGATGGATCAGACTTCTATAATTGTTTTCTATGCACTTTAATCCTTAAAAAAATGCTGTCAGTCGAGAACAAAATTACAGGATAGGCACGCTCTTGAAAACACTGATCATCAACATCCCGCGTCTTGAGCTAGAGTAATGGAGATCACAGACTTTAGATACTTTGTTTGACATATATTCAAACGAACAATTCGACGATATTTTCGTGTCTTTAGGCTTCATGTAACTATTAAAAACTGTAGCCTAGAGAGGAAGTGGAGCCAAAAAAACGAAATTTATCCGCGAAGTTCTGTCAGACGTTAATAGATTTATGGAGTATAAACGCAAAATGATTAAATTTTGATCATGTTACTACTTTCATAGAGTTTCTTACGTACTATTATTAGCCTTTCGCTGTAGCATGAAAAAAGCACAAAAAAGCATGACTGCTAAGCTGAAAACTGCAAGAGCTATAAACTTGAAATTGCTATTATTTACCGGTGCATGCGATGGTTTCTCATATCCAGCCATTTCTTTTTACAATTTTCTGCCTCTACTCTCGTTTATTCGATTGATTTAATCGCTGTGTTTTTAATGCCTTTTTTATCGATATTTATTCATACGGTTATCCATTTTTACTTGATTTTTACCTTGATAGTTCTTATTCATTTTAATTATATCTAACATAGATGGGCAAACGCGGTTTTTTTGTAGTGCACTGCCTTAAAAGTTTAGTCAAACCTAAAATGTTTAAAACGTAAGGTCGAGCTGTGGAGTTTCAAGGCAAAGGTACTGATAATGCCTTGATAGAATTTTAAAATTAATAAGAAGCTCGAGCCTTCATCAAAACAAAGGAAATTTAAATAAAAACTAATCTAAAACTCGAGCTTCAATCGACTCTCAAGAATTTGAAAAATCAAGAAAAACTTAAAGATGATACTTAGTAAGATTAAGTTTTAAACTTAAGTGATGTTTAGTCTGTGAGAGCCATTAGAGAAAAATAAGTAAACTAGTTGCTTACGACTAATAAAGTTTTTAGGTAAGGAAAATATGTATCATCTAAGCCCAAAATGAGTCTTGATCTGTCTTTAAAGTATTAAGGATTTTTTGATGGAGGCTCTAGCGGCAATCCAGGACCCTCAGCAGTCGGATATTGCATAAATACAACCTCAAATAAGTAAATAATCGCATATAGTTCTTTCATAGGGCGTCAGAGAACTTGTAATCAGGCATAATTAATCTCTATGTCACTATTATTGGCAGACGCATACTGTAACGAAATTCAAAATTTAAAAATTTATGGAGATAGTCAACTAGCGATAAATTTAATCAACTAAACTAATGTCTGCAGAAACTACTTTTTACTACCACTTTTAGATGTATCAATGCAGCTTAAAAAAAAGTTTACCACTTTCTAAGCAAATCATATTTCAAGAGCCTATAATGTACGAGCAGATCAGCTCTGCGATAGAGAGCTAAGGAGAACTAAGATTTTTTCAAAAAAAAACTTAATCGAGTGATTTCTTTATTTAAACTGCATTATCTGATTTCCCGATAATAACAATATCTTATTAGTATGTGCTGAGTGATTGCCAACTGTTTGGCTTCTATGTTCGGAAACAGTGGTCAAGGGTGAGGATCAGGAAAAACGAATGTAAGGTCCAATCAAAGCCGAAGAGTAAAGACTCGCGTCTAGATGATCGGACCCAACGTGCAGTTACTTAATAAACTTCAACAATAAATTTATCGTCAGAACTCAACAGAAGTAGTTGACGTTTCTATAATCGAATCGCTTACTACTCAAGAGTTGCAAGTGCTGCTTTATAAAAACGGAGACTGTTTCCAGATTTTCCAAGGACGTCAAGAGGATCTTAACACCAACGATGTAGTAACTTCAATCAAAAGAACTCTTTGATTAAAAGTATAAGCTTAAATCAAATGAAGCAATTTCTTTAAAGTTATGAGATTTTGCGGAAAAATGATTTTAGCTTAACTTTTGGCTAGCTAACTTATTAGTAAAAATTGTAAATTTTACATATATGAATTTCCCGCATCAAGATTCAAACGAAAAGAGTTAGCAAGCCATTTTAGACGCTTCACAAAAAGTATTAGGGCAATAGAACTATAAAAAGGAGTAGATACACAATATTCTTGTATGTTCTGAATTGCCTTTAGGTGATACTAATTGGCAAATTTCTATCAAAGATCTCCCTAAGAGCGTAGAAGCCTTTAAAACTGTGAACTAAAGAGAAAATATCGATCTTACATCATTTTTGGAACAACAAATCGGCGCACACTTAGCCGGCTGGGAAACTAAACTATATAATAAACAGTAATCTTGATACTAAAACTCTTAGAAATTCAGTATAAGTTAATAATCAATCATTCTGTTTATTTTGATGTTATTGCTGCCTATTATTATTATTTTTTAGTATTTTTACTTTCTCCAAAGTTACAAACTTGGGCGTATTTAAGCTTAAACTGTTTGATGATTCCCATTCCGATATCGTATAAACATTCAGAATCAGACATAAGCACGCTTTCATATTGTTAATTCCAAAAATCATTTTCAATCTCAGTGTGCTACAAAAAACGAACTTGATTCTGAATACTGCATCCGATTATTTGTCCGTCTCCCAGCTTAACAAAAAAATATTTATCAAGACTCACTAGTTCGAGTATCTATAAGTCAAAACCATAGATTTTCACTATTTCATTCTATTCATACAAAGACAATACATTTTTAAGAGCCAAAGCCACAACATTACCATCAGAAGAATAAGCTCCAAGAGTGAATTTTACTCCCTAAATCCGCCCGACCTTGTTTAACCAAATCTATCTATTAGCCAACAAATGTGACTCTAAATAGTATGCGATTCTTAGTCTGTAGTAATTATTGAGAATAAATGCATATGAACCAAGCTCGATCGGTATGTAGCATTGATTTGTTTTTGTTTTTAAATCGTGGATCAAAATTCTTTATTAGGATATTACGATTAAAAGGTTTTTTATTAGACCGATGTTTTGAATTTTTAGATATGACTAAAACTAATAGATGTCTTTTGAAAAGATGAAGTCTATATAGCTACAAAAGTACCATACATACGTACTTTGCTCTGGGCTACGATACCCGCAATTCCAGTTCCGTATTGTAAAGAAGCCATTTTACTACGCATATTTAACTCACCTTTTTTCTCAAAAGTGGGAATCTCTCGTAAGACGAGCTGATCTTCCTTGCCGAACAAGGCAAATTTATGATTGTAAGTGAGTAGTCGCATATGAAGTTCAGACAAGAACAAACTAAATTTTGATTATAAAAATACAAATCTGTTTTATTTTCATTCGAGCAAATAAGTAATAAAAAAAAGTTTAACTTATAGTTTTCAGAATGTATAGTTTATATAACTCATTAAGTTCTTCTATATTTAATTGTATCTTAGATGAAATCTTAAGAAAGGGCGCTCAAAGAAATCGACGAACAGAAAGAAAAATAGCTTAAATAGAAGTAAAAGAATCGTCTTTGTGCCAAAGACTTCATTAAAATGCGGCGAAAGCAAATCAAACAAGAAAGCAGCAATGTCGATACATTCTAAAATCTCAAAACATGCATACAGTCAAGTCAAGGTTAAGAATTCGCTAAAAATATACAAAATATCGACAGATAACTTGTTTTGACATTCTTGTTTTCACAAGATTAACTGAAAAATACTCCCCTGATTACTATAGTCAAGCTAGCCACATCTCTCGACTTGCTCAAATCAGTCAATATATGGGCCTCTAACCACTCTGAATACCTCTAAAGCCTATTTGATATAAAAAGATAAAACAATATAAAAGCCGAAGACTGGAATAAAAAAATTTATCAACTGACTAAAGCAGTCATATAGAGAGCAGATTAAGAATTAAATCTTGAAAAAAATATAAACTAATTTACAGATATTTTGAGCGAATAAAAAGGAATCTACGCTCAGCTGGCTGAACATCATCTCGATCTAGATTTCATCATTCAAATGATAAATAGCTTTCGAAGCAAACATAATCTCATTAAAAACTTCTTTCTTCCTTTATTGAATAAAAAATATTTTGAAAGTTGGACAGTCGTTGAATAGCTTAAGGCATGTTCTGCTATTCTTGAAAAAGATGCTATATGGAAAAATGCGAGTTTTAGCGACCTTTTAGATCCTTTAAATTAATAACAAAAATAAATGCTTGCATTAAAAGAAATGGGTCTGAATTGTTGGCATTAAGTTGCTCGTTTGTCTGATAAGCATTTCTTTGATTTTTACGATTCAATTCACAACAAAGTAAAGTCTAAAAAGGAAATTAAATTTCTTTTATAAATGTTAAAAGATCCAAACAGCTCTGGAGAAAGCTCTATCGATGTTTGTTTCAGAAAATGGAACTTTAAAGCTCTTAAAATATTAATAGACCTTGGAGAAAAATGTGAACAAATAATGTTAAGTTGTCGCACCTTGAATCTAATTCTTCAAAATTCTAAACTCAATCAAGAATAAAAAGAAAATTTAATTAAATAGACTTTGACGGGAAAAATCTCAAATAATCGATACATAAAGACGATTCCTGTTTTTCAAGCTCATTAGTTTAAAAAATCTTTAAAAGTTTAAGCCGATTTTAAACCTAAAATAGTCGACATAAATACTCAATCTTTCACTTATAGTGTATGCTATGATACAAACTAACTAAAAACTCAATTAGACGGCTGTAAATCATATCCACTTTTGACATATATTAGTCAGTTTAAAAGCAAGTCAAAAATTTAGATCTTATAAATGCTATTTCTGACATCTATTAACTAAAAATAAATAAAAAAGCAATT
>Ga0169931_10007016_pt1 | contig 16813 bp, 16 predicted proteins | sample Kivu_15m_20L_FD_129675 | JGI IMG/M metagenome (GOLD analysis project Ga0169931, IMG submission 129675) | Freshwater microbial communities from Lake Kivu, Western Province, Rwanda to study Microbial Dark Matter (Phase II) - Kivu_15m_20L... | ecosystem: Environmental > Aquatic > Freshwater > Lake...
ACCAAATTCTAAGGTTACACCGAAAACTACTTTGTTGTAAATATTTAAGTCTTTGTATTTATCATCAGTTAGCAATGAAATCTCGTCGCTTGTTCTATATGGTAAAGAACCTAATGTATAATTGGGATTTGTTATTGGCACATTTCCCTCATATTTATACTTTGCACCAGTTAAAATATCTAAATGTGGACCAAATCTAAAATAGGTTCCGGAGCTAGCTGTAGGATCACTATTTATTTTAAGCAATAAGGGTAATCGAACGTATGATAAGGTTCTGTTGAATATATCTTGATCTCCTTTGGCAACTCCATCATATGCTGTTACGTAATTTTGCCCTTGTTGTGAAAAAATAATCCCTGATACTAGTCCTAGTCCATCATTGAAATTATATCCAACAGATAGGCCCGTGTTAAATCCAAAAGTTCCCTGAAAATTTAAGTCGTCACCAGCGGCAAAGTCTTCGTCGTTTAAAATCAAAGTTGCTGCAGGTGTAAACTCAACACCCAACTCAATTCCTTTCTGGGAGAAACCCAATTGCGCAGTCAAAAATGCAACCGCAAGTAAAGTCAATTTACGCATAGCTAAATGGTTTTTATTGATAATTAATAAAATACGAATAAAAATTGTAATGAATCTAAGCGCAAAATTATAAAATAAATTCTGAAAAGAGAGAAAGACTAGGGCTAAATCTATTTTGAAAGGCCTTTTTTAAATACATCCAGGCATCTATCTCTCGCATAACTATGATCTACAATGGGTTTTGGATAATTTGAACTACCCCATTCAGTTATCCATTTTCGAATATAGCTAAAGTCTTTATCAAATTTTTCCTGTTGCGTTGTAGGATTGAATATTCGGAAATAAGGAGCAGCATCTGTTCCTGAACCCGCAGCCCACTGCCATCCTCCATTATTACTGGCAAGATCAAAATCTAAAAGCTTCTCGGCAAAGTATGCCTCTCCCCATCTCCAATCTATGAGTAAATGCTTGACTAAAAAAGAGGCAACCACCATTCTCACTCTGTTATGCATAAATCCTGTTTGATTTAATTCTCTCATTCCGGCATCAACCAATGGATAGCCCGTTTTTCCTTCGCACCAAAGTAAAAATTCATTAGAATCATTCCGCCACTCTATCCGATCATATTCGGTTTTAAATGATTCCAGGGTAATTCTAGGAAAATGAAATAAAATTTGTGAATAGAAATCTCTCCAGATTAACTCATTTAAAAAAGTTTCATTCAAAACAAGTGATTTTCTAGCCTTCTCCCGGATGCTTATAGTGCCAAATCTGAAATGTATTCCCAAACGGCTGGTTCCATTGATACCCGGAAAATTTCTTTGACTGTCATAGTTTTTAATAAGAGAGGTTTTAACCTCGGTACTTGGAAACTGATTCTGATTGGCCGAAAATCCCATTTCAGCCAAGCTGATTAAGGATGTTGGGTTATTTGTTTTGAAAAATTGAGAAAGATGTTTTTCCGAAGGATATGATTTTAAGTAATAAGATAAACCCTCTTCCGTTTTGAGGGTTAGTTTTTCCTTCCATTTTCTGGAATAGGGAGTAAATACAGTGTAGGGCTTTCCGTCTGATTTTAATATCTCGTCGCCTTCAAATATGACATGATCCTTACAACTTTGAAATGAAATTGAATTTGATTCAAGAATCTGTTGAATTGCCCGATCTCTCTCCATGGCATAGGGTTCGTAATCCCGATTCGTAAATACTGTATCAATATTTTCAGTAGAAATCAACTCTTTGAAAATATCTACCGGTTTTCCGTAAAAGACAAGTAAATCAGAACCTGCAGCGATCAATTGATTTTTTATATTTTCAATCTGCTCGTGAATAAATTGCACTCTGGCATCAGATTTATTTTTTAGATCTTCCAAAATATGCTCATCAAAAATAAAAATGGGTAGAACAGGATGAACATCCTTCAATGCATGGTAGAGTGCAGCATTATCAATAATTCTCAGGTCTCTGCGAAACCAAAATATATTCTTTTTCAATTGCTTTTTTTTGTAGAACAATTGAATGGTGAAAATGTTAAGTAAGTTTTATTTTCTTTTTTAATGTATAGTCAGCCTTATAACCTTCTATAGAAAGCCTGAGCTCTAATTCAAAGGTTGAATCAACCTGTTTTAAAGTTTTTAAAAGAAAAGAAATACCCTTACCCACAGGATTTGATTCCCATCTTTCAATAGGGGCATGCTGGTATTGAAAAGGGATCGAAACAGGAATTTCTTTTAAGACCCTGGATGATACGAGGATTGCTTTTTTCTCCTGTATTTGTCCCAATTGATAAAAATCTGTTTTTACTTCTTTCCCCCTTCCTCTGCTGTATTTTTCAATTAATTTAATCTCCCAGGAAGTAACCAGTAATTCTTTAGCAGATAGAATCTGAATATCCGCTTTAATGATTCCAGACTTTTTTGCATAGCTTTCAAAAGTATTTATTTTGATCTCAAGCTGACTCTTGTCAATCCAATTTTTTATTCCCTCAAAAATGCTCATTAATTGAAGCTGATTTTTAAAACCTGAGAATGGAATGAATTTTTGATATGTAAAAAATAAATACCTGTACTGAGGTCATTACTTCTTATGCTGTAATTTTGACTTCTTCCGTTATGATTGATTTCATCTTGAAAAATGGAATGGCCCACAGCGTCATACAACTGGATTTGATATAAACCATCCGTTGCTGAAAGTATTGAAAATTGTATATCTTCCTGACTTCCTACAGGATTTTTTAACAGGAAACTATGAAAAGAACTTATAGCTTGTTCCTCAATATCAGTAGTTGTATTGGTTCTAAATTTAAACAATCTTGAAACATTGGCACATACATATCCATCGCTGCTGGGCAGTACAGACCATTGATAATCTCTATTAGCGATAAGCAACTGAGAAGGTACATTCACAAAATTATCTTGTAAAACCACAGTTTGAAATGGTATTTCTACCACAGCTCCAAAAAGTGTTCTTTCTAAAACGAAAAGCCACTGTTGCGCAGTGGAGGCACCTGTGGTATCCCACTCAAATCTTATATTGGTACTATTCAAACTAACCAGACTTTGATCAAGTGGTTGAATTGCTCTGCTGCTGTCTGTATTTAAAGTTTGGGTTTGAGTGGGTGCTGGTAGATTTAACCAATTTCTATTGGTGATATCAAGTAAAATAGCAGCTTTCTGTTCTGTGCTAAAATTATTCATGCATTGATCTGAGGAATATGACATGTAATAACTGGGATTTGCCTGGGTAGGAACACCGCTGGGATCCAAGACAGGTGAGTTAAAAGGACAACTGTATCTAAATGACAAATAATCTGCTTCCGTATCGCAAAAGCCATCACCTCCTGTGTAACAATTCGTTCTTGCGAAAAATTCTACTTCTTGACCATTGACATAAAGGGGTGAAGGGGATAATCCGTAAAGTGAAGGGGCGTAAACATCCTCCCAGCCATAAAAGGTGTGGGGTAGGGTAAAAAAATGACCAGTTTCATGGGTTATAGTGGTAGAATTTCCATTGGCATAACCATTTTGCATGAAAATAAAATCATGAAATGGGCTATAATAACCTGCTACAGGTTGACTGCTATTAGCATTTACAAAAATATTCATGGTATTATTCACCTTATATCCTTGCATGCCTGACATTACAGACCAATCGTAGGAGTCTGAAAATAAGAAATCATCATTAATGTATCGTATTTGGCCATTCAGGTAGAAAACAATATTTTGATCTGCAAAGTCGGTATTTAATTTACAAATCATACGGACAGCCTTTTTGGGGTCTGCATGACCAATTCCGCTGCTGTTGCCAATCAGGTGAATCGTAACCGGAATATAGATAGGACCTCCAGCGGTTCTTTGTAGGGCTGATGTACCAGCAGATCTATTTTCCAGCATCCTCAACTTATTTTCTTTGTCCCAAAAATGAACAACACCACAGGGCAGTTGTGCTTTTAATGCAAATGTTAACAACAAAAGAAGACAAATAAAGAAGTTCTTTTTGCTCATATTATTTTTTATAAAAAGATTTTGTGAATTGTTGATTCTGTTGATAGAACCTTATGTAATAGATTCCCTTAGCCAAAGAACTGATATCTATTTGAAAAGAATTGTCATGAATTGTATTTTCTATGCCTGAAGATAGTTCAATTTTTTGTCCCAGGCTGTTGAAAAGTTCCATGAAAAAAGGTTCCGGACCTTCATATTTCCATTGCACATGAAGTACTTCAGAGCTTGGATTAGGAAAAATGAGGACTTTACTCTGCGCATCTTCCTCATTTTCAATTCCTGTACTTATTTGAGTACTAAAAAATTGAGGATTACAAAAATTAGAACATACAAATCCTTGATTAAAGGGTAAAACAGACCATCTGTAATTTGCATTCTGCAAAAAAACGGAACTGGGGATATCAATAAAATCTTGTTGATTCACAACTCTTTGAAATACAGTGCCAATTGGAGTTCCAAATAACATTCTTTCAACCAATACAATAAATGAAGTGGCAGTAGGAACTGAATTTCTATCCCAGGAAAAACGAACTGGATTGGGGCTTGTAATCAGCACATTTTGATTGTTAGTAGGCTGAGTAAGCGTCAGTTGGGTCCATGAAATACTATCAATTGTGATAGGAGGCAGTTGATTCCAATTTCTTTGTATTATGGAGGCATTGATGGCATTTTTTTGCTCAGTTGTGAAACTATCCATACACTGATCGTAAAAATAAGACATATACAGTGCAGTATTTGGCTGAATGGCAACAGTATCAGGGTCTAAGGCCCTCCCTGGCATGGGACATTGTTCTCTTTCAGAAATATAATCAGCTGGTGTATCGCAAAAGCCATCACCCGCATCATAACAATTATATGAGCCAGGATTTCTTGTTACTTTCTCAACTGCCCTGCGCCACCAGGAGCTGCCTATAGAGTCAGGTGCAGGTTGATTTGCATACAAGGCTCTTGCGTCCAGCTTTTCCCAACCAAAAAAAGTATGAGGTAGAGTAAAAAAATGACCCATTTCGTGCGTTATGGTTGTTGACCCACCATTTGCGTAGGCATTTAGCATAAAAACATAATCACCTCTTCTCGAATAATAACCTGCTACTCCACCTCCTGCTAAACCATTGATATAAATGTTTATGGCATTGGTATCCTTGTGAGCAATCATGCTATCAACTGCAGTAGAATCATAGGCATCTATGTAAATCGAATCATTCATCAAATAAGAAAGGCTGTCCTTAATATAAAACTGAATGTTTTGGTCGGCAAAATCAGTATTCAAACGGCAAACCATACTTAAAACGGCCTGTGGATTAGCAAAGCCAATTCCTTGCTGATTTCCAACTATTTGAATGTGTAAAGGAAGATATAAGGGAAGGCTGTTTTTTAAGTTTGCATTTGAAATAAGAGGAAATCTATTCCTGTTTTGAATCATATCCCTTTTTAATTCTATGGCTTCATCTAAACGCAAACCACAGGATATATGCTGTCCATCTAAGCCAGTGATAAAAAGAATAAGAAAACTGACGCAGAAAATAAATTTCATTCGTATACAAATTAAAAAACGACATCCTTGAAACAAAGATGTCGTTATGAATACATGATATTGATTATTTTATAACAGTCATTTTTTGTTGAAGGCTACCCTCTGCTGTTTGAACAACAACAATGTAATTACCCTCAGAAACATGAGTTAAATCTAAAAGTTGAAGGTTGTCGCCCTGTGATAACTCAGTAGCTGTGCTGATAATCTGACGACCATCCATGCCATACACTTGAATTTGAGCACTAAGTGTTTGGGGAACAGTAATTATTAAGTCTGCAGTATTAGATTGTACAGGGTTGGAAAGTATTTTTAACTCAGCCAAATCTTTGAATTCAGCATCCACAGCTGTCGCGGGCGCAGTTACAGTAAACCCAAATGACGGAGAATAAACAGAACAGGTATTCAACTGATTGAATGGGCGAACCTTCCAATTGTATTGTCTTGGATAACTAAGCAAGGTAGAGGGTAAGCTATAAGTGTTGGTTCCATATACTACAGTTTTTAATGTTGTTTCAATAGGAGCGCCAAATAATGTTCTTTCAACCCATAAGATATAACCTGTAGCATTGGGATCAGCAGCCCAAGTAAGTGTGATGTTTCCATTTAAAGGTATGCTGGTACCTGGTGTCGGTGTAGTTGCAGTAATTGTTGAAGCAGAAGGTGTTCCTGTGATGGCAGGAGCAGCAAATCCTGTCCAGTTTCTACTGATGATATCAGCTGCTACAGCAGATTTTTGTTGCGTTGAAAAGGAGTCTACGCAAGCATCGTAATAATAAGACATGATGAATGATTCTTCCGGGTTGATTTGTACACCCTGTGGATCAGTTCCACTTCCAGAATAGGGACAAGGTACACGATCGGAAAAATAATCAGCTTGTGTATCACAGAAGCCATCACCTGCAGTAGTACAATTGGCGCCTGTCGTTCTTGCTACTCTCTCAACTGGTCTGCCGTTTACAGTAGTGGGTGCTTGCCCCCCGGTAAAAGTAGTACCTTCCCAACCGTAAAAGGTGTGAGGTAAGCTAAAAAAGTGACCGACTTCATGAGAGCCAGTGCTCGATGTTCCGTTTGCCATTTGGTTCAAAACGAATATGAAATCTCCAAACCCGGTGTAATAACTCGCTACCTGGTTGTTAATGGAGGCAGAAAGATAAATATTTACACAATTTGATACCTTATTACTTCTCATCCAGGTTTGTGAAGTGCTACTGGCACCATTGTTATAAACATTGGTATTTGTACTATATCTAAATGAGTTCGTCACATCTCTCAAATAAAATTTGATTTCCTGAGTGGCATAATCATTGTTTAAATCACAATGCATGGATAATACATTGTCAATGTCAACATAACCAGTGGTGGCAGAGTTGCTCACTAAGGTGTATTTAACAGGAATGTACTTAATCGCCCTATTGCTGATAAAAGCATCAATTTGCGTCTGAGGAATCAATCTTCTGTTTTCTAACATTCTTTCTTTGATGAGACCACCTTCATCGAGGCCCACACCACATTTTAAATTGCTGTTTTCCAACTGTGCAAACATTTGAATAGTGATCAATGAGAGCCCAAGGGTGAATAATTGTCGAATTGTTTTCATAGTTCTGATTAAATTGATGAATTTCATTACAAATATAAGCGAGAATTCTAGAGAATAGTAGAAAGCAGCTATATTTAATTTTTGTTATTAGAAAAAAAACAATTTTTTATTCTGAAAAGTTTTAGAATATTAAAAACTTAATGAAAACAACTAGTTATTTTATTTGTCAGTTCTTCATCTTTCAAAAAATAGCTATTTTCGTTCGCTAATTTTTCCTAATGAAAACACAATTAATCCTTATTAATTTTCTCATTCCCCTATTCTGCTTTGGACAATCAGTGTTTTTGTCGAATCAGACACTTATCTCAATCAAAGATCAGTCCTTCCTCAGTGTAAGAGGAGATGTTATATCAACAACTACTAATGCCTCATTTCACAATACTGATACAATTTTAGTTCAGGGTGATTGGGAAAACTATTCATCAGCTAATCTGATGTTGAATCCTTCAGGAGGTGTCATAAAATTAAATGGATTAAATCAAACCGTTAAGGGCAGTTTTACTACCAACTTTTACGATTTGAGACTTGAAAATACCGGAATCGCCTACCTCAGGCAGGTTGACGCTGAAGTTTTGGGATTTCTTCATTGCAATGACAGAGAATTTAATGTAGATTCTCAAACGATTTATATATTAAATCCTCAAATCAATGCCGTTCAAACCGGACTAAACAATCAGTACGGATTTATAAGTTCATCTGAAAAGGGAGGAATTTCCAGAATGGTTGATCAAAATGCCGCTTATCTCTTTCCTGTGGGTTCCAGTCAAAATTTCAGTCGATTCAGACCCATTGAAATTGAACCTCAGAACAATCAACCTGACCAGTTCAAGGTAAGTTTTATAAATGATGATCCTTCTAATTACGGATTAGATAGGAGCCTAAAAGATTTTGAAATTTGTACAGTGAATCCTCTTTATTTTCATAAGATCGCAAATCAAAATCAAAGTCAGGCAGATTTATATTTTTATACGGATACGTTAGCAGATGGTAATTTTGACGGGTTTTCTCAGTGGAAAAATCTCCAATGGAATCTAAAGTCTAAATTATCAACTGCACCGGCTCAGTTTGGCCTGTCTGCATATAGGGTAGATAGCACTGTCAATGATTATTTTTCCGAAAATTTTGCTTTGGTGGTTCAAAGTCCTGCATTAACTATGCAAGCCATTCCAAATCCCATTTGCGAGAATCAGGAAGTTTTGTTGACAGCAATGGGCAATTACAATGATCTTAGTTTCATCATAGACTCTATTACCTATCCCGCGCTATCACAGGGAACTTTGTCCTTGTTTTTAACTCCGGGCATCCATCAAATTTTGGCAATGGGTGTAAATGGCAACTGTGGCAGATATAGCGATACGGTACAACTTAGAGTTTGGGAAACACCTGATATTCTGAATTCTGATGATACAATTATTGTACAAGGCACAGTGGCTAATCTATACTCAAATGGAGGGGATTTTTATGATTGGATTCCAGCAACGGATTTGACATGTTCCTCTTGTGCCAATACCTTGGCGAATCCAATTCAGACAACAGAATATATTGTCAGAGTGGAAAATGTATCAGGCTGTGTTGCTTATGATACTTTGATTGTAGATGTCAGACCAGATGTAAAAAGCATCATTGTCATACCCAATGTCATAACCCCAAACGGTGATGGATTTAATGATACCTGGAGAATTACAAATGTGAATTTATTTCCCAAAAATAAGCTCATCATTGTTAACAGATGGGGGGATATTGTTTTTCAATCTGAATATTACAATAATGATTGGGAGGGTAGATTTGGAAACGGATATCTTCCAGATGGCACTTACTATTATATTTTAGATTTGGGAGAGGGTTGGGGCATATTTAAAGGAGATGTAACCATAATCCGAGAATAATGTCAGGGAAAGAAGTAAAAAATGGAGATTTGCTCCTGGCTGAACCCTTCATGTGGGACCCTCATTTTAAAAAGTCAGTGGTTTTTATATGTGAACATCATGAGGCCGGAACCATCGGGTTTATACTCAATAAACCAGTGGGTATGTCTGTTCATGATTTATTGTCCATATCAGATCGTTTTGAAGCTGAGGTTTTTTATGGTGGACCTGTGCAGACAGATACTATTCATTACTTACATACAAAAGGGGATATCATAGATAATGCTGTTGAAGTCGCCTCAGGCGTATATTGGGGTGGAGATTTTGAGACACTTAAGTTTTGTATAGAAAATCAGTTGATTTTACCCGATGAAATAAAGTTTTTTGTAGGCTATTCGGGTTGGGGAGAAAAACAACTTGAAGAAGAAATGGAAATCAATAGTTGGTTGCTCACAGAGAGTGACAGAAATTATATTTTTTCTGGTCCTGAATCTTCTGTGCAACTTTGGTCCCGTGTTTTGAAAAATGTAGGTGGGCATTGGGAAATAATAGCCGAGATGGGAAATCCTACTTACAACTAACTTTCTTGAGATCCATATACTTTCAAGATTGCCTGTTCCAATTCCTGAATGCTTTGTTCAAGGCGAATATCCTCAGTTTGGTTGTCTCTCGTTTTTTCAAGGTATAAAAAAAGATTGGGTTTATCTTTTTTGCGAAAAGCAATATGGCTCAAATTCAAATAAGCCATAGCCCGTTCAGATTTTCTCTTTAGTCCGTAGGAAAGCGATTGATTCAAATCTGTTTCAGCCTCATTCAGTAAGCTTCGAATCAGATCTTCGTTTTGAGTTTGATTTACCTTGTAAAGTTGAATCAGGCCTTTTGTAAAAAAATAGTAAGCCTTGTGGCTGTTTAGTAATAGTTTAGGATTTATTGTTTGACTAAGCAACTGTTCGGCTTGTTCGGCTTTTCCCGAATTAAGTGCGAACATAGCGCCATTCACTGTACCAAAAAATATATATCCCAAACTAAGTAAAATAGCCAAAGCCCAACAGCTTAGAACCACCATAAATTTGAATCCAAGCATCAGACAAACAAAGCCCAGGGCGATCAGTATAAAAATAAAAACAACTCTTAATCTGAAAATTTGAAGCATCTTACCTTCTTTTACCTGTTCCTCTTTTCATAAATCCTTGCTGCATCATTGATTTCATCCCACCTTTGCCGGGAGCCATCATTTTTCTTTGCATGTCAGTATCACCTTTCAACATCATATCCACTTGTTGAAGTTGTTCTTTGACCTGTTGAGTGCTGATATTCAATTTTTTAGCCTTTTGGTGATAATCTTTTATATTTTTTAGCAATAGTTGGTTCTTTGGATCTCTTTGTAATTGAAGAGCCGCCATATTGATCAATTGTAAATAGGCCATAGCTTTAAAATCATCTGCCATATTCATTTGCAAGACTTTATGTGTCAGAGCTTCAGCTGCTTTTTGCTCGCCTTTTTGCATCAGAATTGTACTTTGTATAAAATAGTACATGCCATGATATCCAAATTGCAACCAACTTGGCTTTAAGGTATATTTTAATAATTTTTCAGCCCCGGCAATATCTCCTTCCTGCAATTGCAATGCAGCTGTATTTACAGTTCCGATTAAAATGTGCTTGATGCCTAAGATCAAAACAATTAGCAGTGGGATCCATGCCCAGGCAAAACCAACATGAGGAAGAACCCAAAGTAAGCCGCTAAGAAATACACAAGCGAAAAAAAGAATGACCTGTCTTTGAAAAGTGAAAAATTGAATGAATCCGAACATAGATTAAATATTTGTCGCAAAGGTAATATTATTTTTTAGGGCTTTTCTGCATTTATTCGTTCAAAATAACCGTTGGATCTATTTTTTATTACATTATTCCAATGAAATATATCTCCATGCATTGAGATGTATACACCCGGTTCTATTGATTGAACGAAAGCAAGGGCTGACCCTAAATTAAAAAATCCATCTGAAGACATACCAAAGTAATAAGGTATCATGGCACCAACAAGAACTATTGTTTTGTCCTGTAATGCATTTGCCCGAGCTATTACAGATGCAGTTTCACACATGGTGTCGGTTCCATGTGTAATTAAAATATGATTTTCTGTTGAACTTTGACAATGTTCAACAATTATTTTTCTGTCCTCTTCTGTCATTTGAAGACTGTCAATCATCATCAGCGTTTTAATGTTTACATCGAGATTGCATCTGCCTCTCTGTAAGATCTCCGGTAAATGTGTATCCTGAAAGTACAATTCACCTGTAATTAAGTTGTATTCCTTATCAAAAGTACCCCCTGTTACCAAGGCTAAAATCTTTTTTTTCATCTGACAATTTTATGTAAATGAGGAACTAAAAATCCAATTGCCGCCCCTGTTATATACCCAACGATTACATCAGACCAATAGTGTTTTCCAGCTTCCCAGCGCAGTAGGGCTGTCGTGGCAGGAATAATGGCCGCCCCTGCCCAAATGTAAGGTAATGCTTTGCTGTCTGGATGATAATCTGAATATATTTTGGCTGTCATAAAACACATGGCGGCTGAAACTGATGTATGTCCCGAAAAAAAAGAGTAACGGGCATCATTTTTTAATTTCAAATCCATCGGAGCCTCAGGATTGTACATGTAAGGCCGATTTCTATGTACTAAAACCTTGGTAAGATTTGTAATTCCTGTATTTAAGGCCAGCGTTTGTAAATAAATACTTCCTACCTTCAGGTAATCCTTTCTAATATCTGCATCAGCCAACAATATGGCAGGTAGTGCCATAGAACTATATAAAAGGATGTCACTTGCAAGTGCAGCTTTTGGATTCCAGTTGTAGGTGGCAGAACGATCAAAAGAATTAACCTGATTTCGATCTAAGCTTAAAATTTCTGCAGGACTTAGTCCAGGTAATTTTTTATCCAATATAATGTATGCAACATTTGCACCGATACCTATAGTTGAAGTAGGAATATCTGCAGCATAAGACCACTCATAGGGAGATTTTCTAAGTGGAGCCTGCGCTATCATCAGATTGATTCCTCCTAAAAACAGGAGCAGATACAGTATGAGAATTTTAGGAAGTAGATTGTGATTGAACTGCATAAATAATAATTGCAATGATTGTAAGTATAAACAAAATAAAAATAATGACTTTCAAAGAAGAAACGGGTTTTTTTCCATTGATTTTGCCTGTCTGACCATTCACAGCAAATTGGTAGGATTTTCCATTGTATTGATAGGTGCAGAGCCAAACAGGTAATAAAATGTGTTTGAAAGTTGGATTGTAATATTGAGATTGTACAGAAAGCCCTCTATGGGTATCGCCACCGAGATAATCCTTTGCCTTATCAAAATTACTTTGGTTCATAAGCTTTTCAGCCTGAGAGTAACCCTCCATTACCTCAAGAGAATAGATTTCAGTTTCCCAGCCAACGAGTAGTTCCGGTTTGTGATTCAGTAAGGATTTTAGGTCGAAAGGATATATTTTTTCTACAATTTCCTGATTCAATCCCTTGGAGGCAAGTATGAGTGTGTCATTAAAAAAATGTTCGAATTGGCCTGATTTCCATTCCCAACGGGTTCTTCTCTCTTGTTTTGTTACTGTTTTTCCATTTTCAGTACTGGTAACACTCACATAATAGTAATAACCCGCCTCTCCCGACCACTGTGTATGGGAATCAGCATCGAAGGTCCAGAAAGGAAGATAAATTCCATGAATATCTCCCAAAGAGGCTAATTTTTTTAAAGCATTTGGGTGGAACCAACCTTTTTTTATCCAGGATTTAAATTTGTCAACAGATTCTTTTTTTGATACTTGAAAAACAATCAAACCCTGAGGTTGAATAGTTTTTTCATGATATGCTTCTTCATTAACTTTAGAGGAACCGCAAAAATTACATCGGATGGATACTTCTTTTCTGTCAATCATTAACTTGGCTCCACAACTACCACAATCTATTACTTTTTTTTCAGGGTTGGGCGTCTCGTATGTTAGTTGTTGGAGAGCAGCTTGAAGTGATTGTTCTATGATAAAGTCATTCGATTTGTCAATTTCTTTGGAGAATCCACAGCTGCTGCAATGAATTGCTTTTTTTTCTGCTGAATAGCCCAAGGGTGCATGACATTGTGGACAAGGGAGTTTGTCAATGTGTTGAGCAATTTTTGTATTGGTTTCCATCTAAAAGTTTTTGTAAAAATAAAAAGCGAATCCAAAGAATTCGCTTTTTATTACAATTTAGTAATACATGTAGCGCCTAACATGAGCAGCATGTTTGGCTAAGCGAATTACCTGACGCGTATATCCGTATTCATTATCGTACCAAATGTAGAGGGTTATTTGTTTTCCATCCAAAGATACTTTGGTTGCCGGTGCATCATAAACACTACAGGCAATTGCCCCAATCACATCTGATGAAACAAATTCTTTAGAACTGGAATATTGAATCTGTTCAACCAAATCACCATAGAGGGAGGCCTTTTTCATAATGGCATTAATTTCCTCAACTGTTGTGCTTTGGGCTAACCTCAAAGTCATGATGGCCAGGGAACCGTCCGGTATTGGTACACGTATGGAAGAACCTGTAATTTTACCTTCCAATTCTGGCAAAACTTCTTTTAGTGCAGAACTTGCTCCAGAGGAAGTGATCACCATATTCGTTGCCGCTCCTCTGCCTCTTCTTTCTTTTTTATGATAATTGTCCAATAAGTTTTGAGAGCTGGTATAAGCGTGTACTGTTTCCATATGCCCTTGCTCGATGACAAGATTATCATGAATAACTTTCAAAATAGGAGCGATGGCATTGGTTGTACAGGATGCTGCACAAAACACGCGGTCATCCTCGTTGTTTGGATCGAGTTGTTCATGGTTAATTCCATAGACGATATTTCTTATTCCCTTACCCGGAGCTGTAAATAATACCTTGTCAATTCCAGGGCGTAAATGTCTGCTCAATCCGGCTCTGTCTGTCCATACTCCGGAACTATCAATCAACAAAGCATTTTGAATCCCATAATCATTATAATCAATATCCTCTGGTTTTTCAGCAAAAATAAACTGCACTCTGCAACTGTTGATAATCAATTGATTTTCTTCCGGGAGAATTTGTACTGTACCTCTTAGTTTACCGTGAATCGAATCCTTTCGCAACAAAGAAGCCCTTTTGATTAATTCTTCTTCATGATCCTCGCCAGCCTTACGCGGACGTATCACAATAGCTCTCAAACGCAATTGCTCTCCTCGACCCATCATTTCTGTAAGAATACGTACAGCCAAACGACCAATACGACCAAAACCATAAATGACAACATCCTTAGGTTCTATTTTTTTATTTTCTTTGGCACTGTCACCACAATATTCTGCTAACTCTTTCGCAACAAATTCATCAAGTGAAATGTTTTTCTCAGAAGTGATCCATTTAGTAGCTAACGCACCAATGTCAATCCTAGCTGCGGCCAGGTCTAATTTAGAGATAGATTTGGTTATTTCTAAACTAAGTTGTACGGAAATAGGCTGGTTGACATAATTTGTGGCAAAAAGATGATCGTTTAAAACCTCCGAAGGTCTGCTATCGTAAATGTCTCTTCTGAATATAATAATTTCGACTGATTTGTCGAAACGAAGAGCACCGACGAGTTTTTGTAGCTCTAAAGCGGTTTTTTCATCTTCTCTCCATGAACTGAGGTGATCTTCAAATTGACTTTCAATAGGTTTGTGGCTCATGTCGATTATTAAATATGAATAAAATAAGAAATTTTTGCAGCGCAAATGTCTTAAAAAATGTCCATATTTTATCAAACTGAACTGTTAAATTGAAAAATTGATAGAAAATGGTATTTGCTTGATTTAGATTAATTTGAACTATTTTTTGAAAAACATTATTTTTACGCTTAAATAAACAAAAATGCAAAATTCTGAAGAATTTGTAAATCCGATAGATCCTAAAAAAGTGGCTGAAAATCCACATCTTCTACCTTATGCACACACCGTTGGCGGTTTTGTGATCAAACCAATGGACAAGGGTAGGGCAAAAGGTTTGTCTATAAAAGCAATGGAAGAGCAAACCCAGATGCAGATTAAACAGATTCAAGAACAGATTGAACTGCTGGCTCAGCAGGCCAGACAAATACAAAGAAGAGTAGCAATTTCAGAGATGATATACCAATCTGATATGAATTTCAAACCATTGATCAGTCATATTTACCATCTTTATCTGAGGAAAAATGAAGCAACGGTTCTTTCCATGATTGGACCGGATGAATGGGGATTTTCCGGACACAAATTTGCCAAATATCTCGCTACTGTGAAATTATTGGCAGATCATACCTGGGAGATTTTGAATGAAAACCAGGAATAATGGATTCAGTTGCTGCAACCTGTGTTGTTTTAATTCCGATTTATAAGGAAATGCTCACTCCGATGGAGTTGGCTTCTTTTCAACAGGTTTTACAGGTTTTATCACTGAGAAAAATTGCTTTGGTAGCCCCCAAAAGTCTGAATGTCATAAATTATCAAAAATGGGCAAATATTGAAATTTACAGATTTGAAGACCAATATTTTGAAAATATAAAAGGTTATAATAAACTACTTACATCAGTACATTTTTATAAACGTTTCGAAGCATTTGATTATTTGCTTATTTATCAGTTGGATGCCTGGGTTTTTGAAGACCAATTGGATCTTTGGACCAGTAAGGATTATGATTATCTGGGTGCTCCATGGTTAGAAAAACCTGCTTCTAAGTCGGGTTTTAATCTTGGCTTTTTGCTAAAAAATAAAGTGGGAAATGGTGGTTTCTCTCTTAGAAAAGTAAGTTCATTCATACGTGTGCTTAGTAAATGGCAAGGATTTTGTCATTTTTTATCGAAAAACGAGGATTTTATATTTTCGATTATAATTCCTCGCTTAGCTCAATTCAAAATTCCGGATGCTCAAATCGCAATAGCTTTTTCCTTTGAAAGTAATCCGGCCAAAGCATTTCAATTGAATCAGAGAAAACTTCCTTTTGGATGCCATGCCTGGGAAAAATTCGACAGGTCATTTTGGGAACCTTTTATTTCTGTTTCAAATGAAAAAAAATAAATTAGTTGCCCTTTGTAATCAGCACATACAGGTAAAGCTCGTTTCAATAGAAACCAAGCTCAATGAATTAAACGAATCTCTTCAGTCGGAGACCAAGAGTAGTGTGGGGGATAAGTATGAAACCAGCCGGGCATTGCTGCATCAAGAGATTGATCAGCTCAAAGCACAACTGCAATACCAAAATCAATTATTGTTGGGATTGAGCAAAACTCTTAAAGAAAATTGTGATAAGGTAGAGGAGGGTGCCTTGGTTATGACGGATCAGATAAGTTATTTTATATGTGTTTCATTGGGAAAAATATATATGGATTCAGATTTAATTCAGGTGGTATCAAAGGAAGCCCCCCTTGTTGTTGCCTCCTGGGGATTATCTCGGGGAGACTCATTTCAAATGAATAAAAAAAAATTAAAAATCATTGATATTTTCTGATGAATACAAGATTTGATCTCATTGTCGTAGGTGCTGGTTTTGCAGGATTAAAACTGGCATTGGAAAGAGCTAAAAAAGGGGATAAGGTTGCACTAATCGATAAAAACAATTATCACAATTTTCAGCCTTTGATGTATCAGGTGGCAACAGCAGGCTTGGAGACCGGTACCATTTCATACCCCATCAGGAAAATGATACAGAGGTACAGGAATCTCAGGTTTTATTGGGCCCATGTAGAAAGAATTGAGGCTGATAAAAAA
>Ga0169931_10007017_pt1 | contig 16812 bp, 12 predicted proteins | sample Kivu_15m_20L_FD_129675 | JGI IMG/M metagenome (GOLD analysis project Ga0169931, IMG submission 129675) | Freshwater microbial communities from Lake Kivu, Western Province, Rwanda to study Microbial Dark Matter (Phase II) - Kivu_15m_20L... | ecosystem: Environmental > Aquatic > Freshwater > Lake...
CGACGAACGCACGCATACCTCGATGCGCGGCATGCTGGTCGCACCGCAGGGCGGGCGGATAGCGTTGATCGGCGAGGCCAACACCTGGTTCGCGCCGATCGACTGCCCGCCCGATCGCGCCTGCACCCTGGGCGGGGCGAAGTTTTACAGTGCGCCGAAGACTGTCGTGCAGTGGGTGGAGGCAGGCGGAGCGAGTCCGATGCTGGGCGAGCGCATCGAGATCGACGGGAACCTGATCGGCACCCGCAGGATCGGCGACTACCTGTATCTGGTGATGACTCATTCGCCGCAGCTCGCCGCCGTGTCGCTCTGGATGGCGGCAGCGGGCGATCCGGTGGCTCGCGAGGCAGCGCTCGCCTCGATCCGGATCGAAGACCTCATGCCGACCCTGAGTGTGGTGGGCGGACCATCGCAACTAGCGCTGGATGAGACCGATTGCCACCTGCAGACGGCGAATCAATCGAGCGCACTGCAGCTGACGCTGGTGCTGGCCTTTGACATGAAGGCGGGCCCGAGTGCAGACGGACCGACCTGGACCGGAAGATGTTTTCTGGGGGGCACCGAGGCGCTCTACATGGCGCCGCAGAGCCTGTATCTGGCCACCACGCGTTATCCAGTCATGACCGAGGTCGTGACCGGGCGGGTGATCTACAGCGCGCAGGCGAGAACAGACATTCACAAGTTTGCCATCGACGGGGCGAGCATCCGCTACCGCGGATCGGGAGAGGTGCCCGGCCACCTGGGCTGGAACCGCGACCGCGCCGCCTACAGGATGAGCGAGCACCAGGGAGACCTGCGGGTGCTCAGCTATACAGGCCCGACGGGCTGGGCGAGCGTGGCGGATGCAGCAGACGCCAGTCGTCCCTCCTCTCCAGCCACCCTGACCGTGTTGAGGGAGGGGCCCGAAGGCGGCGGCACCCTGCAGCCGATTGCCACACTGCCCAACGCCAAACGCCCTGCCCCGCTCGGCAAACCCGGCGAGCAGATCTACGGTGTGCGATTTGCGGGCGAGCGCGCCTACCTCGTCACCTTCCGCCAGATCGACCCGCTCTACGTGGTCGATCTCAGCGAGCCGACCGACCCTCGGGTACGGGGAGAGCTGGAGATGCCAGGTTATTCCGACTACCTGTATCCGCTCCCGGGCAATCTGCTGCTGGGAATAGGCAAGAATGCGTCTTTGTCAGGAATGCTCGGTGGGATCAAGCTCGGCCTTTACAATCTTTCCAATCCCGACGTACCCGAGGAACTGTCTACGATGATCCTGGGAGGTACGGGAAGCGTCGCCGCACTCGATTACTCCAGCCACGGCGTCAGCTTGTATACTCAAGGGTTTGTCACTGCGGGCGCGTTACCGGTGTGGTTGAGCGGCAGCGAGACCGGTGCAGAGGCGGGAAGAGGTTTGCAGATTTTTGAGGTTGATCAAGTCGGCAGGACGCTCAGCAAACGCAAGTTTTCACTGGCGATTGAAAACAGCGGAAGCGTGGGGGTCGAATCGGACCGAGCGCTGATGGTCGGCGGGGATGTTTATTATTGGGTGGGCGGGAAGATGAGGCGGGTGGAGTGAGTGGGTGCAAATAAACGGCTACCGATATTACAAGTATTGGGCCGGGTAATCAATAGCGCAAAATTAGAATAAAGATGGTTATGGAAAACATCTGGACCGTGTAATTAAGGCTAAGGCTGGAATATGATCAGTATCTGCTGGATGCAATCTTGGAAAACCTGCCTTATAACAGTACCTACCCCTGCCTACCTCAACTTTTCCAGGCAATTGCTATTTCCGACAGAGGATAGAGATTACCAAACGGCCGTAGAGTTTTCCGACGATGCGCGAGTTAATGGGGCTTATCCGGCCGAGGGAATTTATAACTGGCTCTACATGGCGGCCGTTGGCGCTGCAGGCCTAAATGCTTCGCGCAAGATGATGCGGATGATCAGGCACAATCCGTCGAGGCGAACGGCAGAGCCAGCATCAAGGATGCACTGGCTACAATTACTAATTTTTTAGAAAGTATTGTCATGTTCATGGTAAAATGAACCCGTGAAATGCAAACGCGAAACAGATGGTCGCAAACACGGCAGAGCAGCTCTGCCGGTAATGCGGCAACAGGCGGTGACAGCCGTCCGCTCCGGCCAGGATGTCCAGTCGGTGGCCGACGCTTACGGGGTGAACATCCGCAGCGTTTTCCGCTGGCTGGTGGAATTTGCCAGCGGTGGGCAGAACGCACTTCTGTCCAAGCAAATTCCTGGACGCCCGCCCAAAGTAACGCCCGAGGAGATGCGCTGGCTGGCCAACGTGGTCAAGGACAACACGCCGTTGCAACACAAGTTTCCGTTCGGTCTGTGGACACTCTCGTTGATTGGTTCGCTTATCGAGCGCCAGTTCGACAAGAAGCTTTCCCTTGCATCGGCAAGCCGCATCATGAAACTGCTGGGGTTTTCGGTTCAAAAGCCGCTGTATCAGGCGTGGCAACAAGACCCGGTTCTGGTCCGTACGTGGAAAACCGAGACCTACCCTGCAATTCGAGCGCAAGCCAGGCAGGAAGGGGCTCGCATCTACTTTGCAGACGAGTCGGGAATGCGGTCGGACTACCACACGGGCACCACGTGCGCTCCAGTCGGAGAGACCCCAGTCGTTGCAGCCACCGGTCGTCGATTCTCTTTGAACATGATTTCGGCGGTCAGTTCGCAAGGGGAATTTCGCTTCATGCTCAATGAGGGAACCGTCACCGCCGGTGTGTTCGTAGAGTTTCTTCGGAGATTGCTGGTCGGCATGGACAAGCCAGTCTTTCTTGTTGTCGATGGTCATCCGGTTCATAAATCCAAGACGGTGCGAGACTTTGTTGAGCAGCAAAACGGTTGGCTCAAGCAGTTCTTTCTGCCACCGTACTCGCCGCACCTGAATCCTGACGAAGTGGTGTGGGCGCATGTGAAGCGGGAAGTCTCTCGCAAGCTTGTACAGTCCAAAGATGAGATGAAGAAATTCGCTCTGTCTGCGTTGCGCCGAATACAGAAACTCCCGCTTCTGGTGACGTCCTTTTTCCAGCAACCTGAGTGTCAATACGCTGCGGCTATATGACATTATTTGTGCAGACCTCAGTAACGCTCAAACGAGATCGAGCATGGCGCATGAACATAGGCCCCCGTGCAGTCTCCTCCGCCCTGCGAGCGTACGACGAAGACCAGCTTGTGCACACCGACCGGTCTCAACGCATGGGTGAGTTGGGCAAAAGGCCACCGATCCCGACCACTCCTAAAGCCAGCCGTAACGATCGATAGACACTTCAACGTCGTGGCTCGCGGGATGTTCGGCCACCCAAGCAGCGCCTTGTTGGAGGCAATACACAGACTACCGCAGCATGACACGCGAGGACCACAGACCGGTCCCGACACGATCCACAGCCGCCTATCTTCGAGTGTCTAATTTTAGCCAAAGTCCATCCACCCCGCTCGCGCCAGCACCGGTCCCATGAAGCCCAATCAGACCACATGCAAAGGCATTGTGTTGAAAGATGTGCCACCAGAGAGTCAATCCAACCCCGCAACAAGTAATGCGGGAACGGTAGCGCCGCTAGATCAAGATGCACCTAGCTATATCAATGACCCCCCGCCTAAGGTCGCAATCCTTCTCTGCACTTATCAGGGAGAGCGACACCTGACCGACCAACTGGAGTCCTTCGAGATCCAGTCCCACTCGAACTGGGAAGTCTGGGCTTCGGATGACGGATCCGAAGACGACACTCGAGCGATCCTCGAGGCCTACCGCGAGAAATGGCCCGAAGGTCGTCTTTCCATCCATTCTGGCCCTGCTAAGGGATTTGCTGAAAACTTCATTTCATTAACGCGCAAAGCGACTATAGAGGCAGATTACTACGCATATTCCGATCAAGATGACATTTGGGAAGCCAACAAGCTTGAGCGCGCCGTTCGTTGGCTTCGAACCGTTCCCACCAACGTACCAGCCCTATATTGCTCTCGAACCCGTCTGGTTGATACCAACAACAATGAAATCGGGTTAACCCCACTATTTCTCAAGCCTCCGAGCTTTGCAAATGCGCTCGTACAGAACATCGGCGGGGGCAATACCATGGTATTCAATAATGGCGCCAGGACATTAATTAGTGAAACCGAGATCAATACACCGATCGTTTCCCACGATTGGTGGGCATATTTGTTAGTTACCGGCTGCGGTGGCAGACTATTCTACGATTGCATGCCTTCACTGCGTTATAGGCTGCACGCCACCAATTTGATTGGGGCAGATTCTTCATGGTCATTGCGCATTAAACGACTAGGCCAACTATGGCAAGGACGATTTCGAAATTGGACTGACAGCAACATTGCCGCCCTGCTCAAACTGGAAAGCAAGCTGACCCCTGAAAACCGACTTATATTAGAGCGCTTTGCCCGTGCTCGCCAGATGGGCCTTGTGTTTCGCCTCATAAACATTAAGCGTAGCGGTGTTCACCGCCAAACCTTCCTCGGCGACCTCGGTTTATTGATCGCCTCAATTTTTCGACGCCTCTGAATTTCATTGTCCCAACAACACTATCTTTTGAGAAAATCAACACCACTTGGCTGAAAAATCTTGTCGCCCTCAATTTCGGTTTCATCAGTACGCTATCGATGCTTACTGCCATTAACAACGCCACGCACCGCCGATATGATATCGCACTTTTTTTCTAAAATCGCATCAAACATGATCAATGACCTCGACTGCTTGGTATTTGTAATAAACTTCGAACCAAAATACTATGTTCTTGAGCCTCAGGCATCTGAACGCTCAATGCCAACTGTGACGAATCTTTGCGACAGTGAAATCAGTTACGGATGTGGTCGCAAGAGGCCTGTATGCCCTGCAATCCCGCCGGACAGTGTTTCCCGGCAGGGTGCTAGCTTTTGCGGGCGGGTGGGCGAGGTGCTCGCGACCGACAACAAACGCCATCTTCTGGTACCAGAGATAGATTTACCCATGTCGCTGTAGTTGTGAGCGGGGCGGCAGAGTTTCTGTGCAAAACCACCGACTACTACGCACCGGCCCACAAACGTTGCATCGCTTGGAGCGAACCGGAGGCTGGGATCGATTGGCCCCCGGGTCGTATCCCGAAGAATTCGGAGAAAGACTCCTTTAGTCTAGCATTCACCCAAGCAGGATTTTTTAATTGATAGGCATTAGCACCATGCAGATCGGTTGGAAGGTTTCAAAGTTGAGCTCCAGTTTGGCCAGTATCCGCTATCGGGCACTGCTGCCCATACTCGCGCTTAGGTCGGTCGGCGTACGTAATCTGCTGTTTTCGTCTGGCCTAGAATCCAACCTCGACGGTCTAGATGCACTAATCATCGTCAAGAGCTTCACAGAAGACGACTTATTTTTGGCCCAAAAGGCGGCCGGCAAGGGTATTCGCGTGGTGTTCGACCTTTGCGACAACATTTTTATCGACAACTATGGTCGAAGAGTTGGCCAAGTCTCGCCTTTACAGATATTTAATGCGATCGCAGCCCTGGCCAATCTCATTGTAGTCCCAACCGAGCCGCTGGCGGCCATCGTTCGCCAGCGCGTACCCCATGTCCAGGTGACAGTGATTCCCGATGGCATCGAGACACCTGCTCTCGTAAGGTCTATGGACATGTTGCTGCGTGAAGCAGAGGCCCTCATGAGGAAAGATGGGGCGCCCTTGCTCCGAGGAAAACTGTGTAATCTGCTCGTGCGCCTGCGCGAGGAAGGGTCCGGTCTTGCCGTGCGGCTAGCGTGGCGCGTGTTTAATCGTAGTAAGAGCGCGCTGCGTAAGTATTGGCACCGTTTAGCGGGGCGTCGGGCTGGCGCATCTGTATCGTCTGGACCGACTCCGCCATCGCCGCCCCCGGTACCTCCGTTGCCCGCCGTGGAATCTGCGCCGCAGCGTGCCAAGACAATTCTCTGGTTCGGCAATCATGGCGCGCCCTATGCCCAGTTCGGGATGCTGGACTTACTCATGATACGGAGCGCACTTGAGAGCGTGGCCCAGATGTTCGACGTCGAGCTGGTTGTAATCAGCAATCACCGTGGCAAGTATAACGAGCATATCCGGCCGCTGCGTATTCCGACGCGATACTTCGAGTGGTCCTATCGCGTAGTTAACCACTGGTTGGCCAAGGCAGATGTAGTGGTGGTACCCAACACCATGGATCCCTTCAGCTTATGTAAGTCGCCCAACCGCAGCGTACTAGCTGTCTCTCGGGGAGTTCCTGTTGTCGCGACGCCTACGCCAGCGCTGGATCCAATGCAGCCCCACATCTATACGGGCGATTATCTGACAGGTCTGCGACTTTATCTGGGCGACCGAGAGAAAGGGCGCCGAGATGCCCTCGCAGCTTATGCGCAGGCCCGGGAGGCCTTTGGCCAACGAGCGATTGCCCGAGCGTGGCAACAAGTTCTGTCACAGCCCAATCCCACCCGTAGCATCGACGTCTCAGTGCAGTGTATCGTGGCACTAAACCTTATACAAGATTTGGATTTAGCGCTGCCGGTACTCGACGCATGGACCCTGGAGGGTGTGGCGGTGCAGGTATGGTGCAGCAGTGCCCTGATTCGCAAGTCACCCAGGGTGTTGGCTACAATGGAGACGCGGCGGTTGTCCTACCGCCTATTGCCCGACGATTTACCAACAGGTAGTGTAGTGTTCCCGTCTGAGACAAAGGCTTTGCTCACGGTTAGCGAAACCAATCTGGGGCCTCACCGCTTTGCACGAAAGCTCAGCGAACTGGCGTTGGCCAAGGGTCTTGCCGTTGCAACGATGCAGCATGGTTTTGAAAACGTTGGCCTCACTTATGACGACGACGTGCACCCGATCGACCGCGTTTCCATCAAAGCGCAGCGAATTTACATATGGGGTGGCTTGGATACGCTGCACCCTCAACTCGATGCCAGCGTGCGAGAACGTTGTATTCCAGTAGGTTGCACAAAGCCCTCAGTGGGGTTGTCGGTGGATATAGATCATCTGTTGCCGAAGGACCAGTCGGTCGTCGGTATTTTCGAAAACCTACATTGGCATCGTTATGACGATCAATACAGGCAGGCCTTTCTGGACGCAGTAAGGCAGTTGGCCGAACACTTTCCACAGGTTACCTTCCTCGTTAAACCGCATCACGCGGGCCTTTGGCTTACCAAGTGTTACCAAGGCGAGCGCCTTGGTGCATCCAATCTCGTGATTGCAGATCCCAAAATGCCCGACTGGGAGCCGTTCACCGCGTCTGCATTGTTGGGGCGCATGGCTACTGTAATTACAACCCCATCGACAGTGGCTCTGGACGCGGCGCGTCAGGGTCTTCCGGTGGCTGTTTTCGCAGGTGGGCTGGACCTATCGAACTACCAACCTTTGGCGCAGTTGCGCGATACGAATGACTGGGTAGCCTTCGTCGACGCAGCTTTTGACGTTAATCTTAGAGGAAGATTAACGAATTCAGCGGCTGCATTTGTCGAACGCGTACTCGTAAAAGGCGATGGAGCCCAGCGTATCGTTGGCGACCTGGCTGATGTGGTTCCTCTACGGAGCACAACACCTTAAATGTTATTGGGAGCATGTTCATGAGCTTAGCAGAGCCGATTCGCGTCTTCGTGGGGGCTGACCGTTCGCAGCAGTTGGCCGTCCACGTTCTAGAGAATTCGATCCGTCGGCATACCAAAGATCCGGTTGAGGTCATTCCCATGGTTGATTTGGAATTGCCCATCCCAATCGATCCGCGGAATCGGGCACGCACCGGATTTTCTTTCAGTCGCTTCTGCATTCCAAAGCTGGCTGCATATCGTGGTCGTGCTATATACATGGACGCGGATATGCAAGTATTTAAGGATATTCGCGAACTGTGGGATTTACCTTTTGACGGACGAAAGGTACTAATCCAGAAAGAGGTAAAGCATCTCGACCAAACGCTAAAGTTGGACAATGCGCCGCAGAAGCGCATTAAGCAGTGCGCGGTCATGCTTCTGGATTGTGAGCGGCTAGATTGGGATATCGACCGGATCGTGGCCCAGCTTGATAGAGGCGATTACGACTACGAGAAGCTGATGTACGAACTGTGCATTGTGGCCGAAGAAGAAATTGGCTTTGAAATACCATTCGAGTGGAACAGCCTAGAGCACTTCGACGCCAACACACGCCTGATCCATTACACCGACATGGGCACTCAGCCCTGGGTGTCCACGCGCAACCCGAACGCCGAACTATGGTTACATGAAGTGCGGCAGATGCTGCAGTCCGGCCTACTATCTTGGGAGCAGGTCCAAGCAGAAATCCAGGCGGGCTACTTCCGCCCTTCTCTCTTGCGAGACATCCGTTGGCGCCACCGAGTCCCAGGAGCACTACGACAGTGGTTTGACCGCGCCAACGCCAGCCTCGACCGAGCTTGCGGCTATGTGCCCCATAAGGCAGTCTACGAGGCCAAGCGGGCGCGTAATCAAGCGGTGACGGAATACGAGCGCCGTGCCGCGCATGGGAACAACTAAGATGCTGGCCGATGTTAAGCAACTAGGGCGGAAGCTGCTGGGTCTATCGGGCGCTGCCAATCCGACCGCTATCTCCATCGAGCGGATGGGCTCACGATCAGCTGCTAGACGCCTACTGGTGATTGCCAATTCCGTCATCCCTACGGTCCAGCTAAGTATCGTGCAGCCGTTGCGCGAACTGGTCGATGATGGGCTGATTTGCATTGAGTTCCTCACAGAGGAGCAACTGAAGCGCGGCTTCGGCGGCGCGGCGCGGGGCAAGGAGGCCGCGACCTGGTTCAAGCAGCGACTCGCACAAAGCAGCGCTACTGAAATAGTGCTATGCCGGTACAGCGGCCCATTTGCGAGCGAGGCTATTGAGTTCGCGAGGGCCCAGAGCATCGCCGCGCTTTATGTGATCGACGACGACCTGCTCAATGTGCCATGGGAGATCGGGCAAGCCAAGTTCGACTATCACAACAACCCTCGGCGGTTGAATACAGTGCGCTATTTGCTTAACGAATCTGACGTCGTCTACTGCTCCAACGAACGTTTGGCCAGACGCCTTGAGCAAGCGGGGATTGTGCGGGACTTCTTCTTTGGCCCACTGTTCTGCGCCGGCAGCGCTCTCCAGGCACCGCGGGAAGGCCAGACGCTCACGCTTGGCTACATGGGTTTCGACCATGATCATGATTTCAAGGTGGCGCTGCCCGCCGTAGTCCGCTTACTCAGGAATAACCCTCATCTAAACTTCGAACTCTTCGGGAAAATCGCACGACCGCTCGAGCTAGCGGAATTCGCCAACCGCGTGATCGAATTACCGGTGGTCCCCAACTACGAAGCGTTCTTGACTTCTCTGGCTAGCCGCAGGTGGGACATTGGGCTCTGCCCGCTGGCTCGCACCCCTTTTAACGAGGTCAAGAACATCAACAAGTGGATTGAGTACACTGCGGTAGGGACGGCTGTAGTGGCTACTCGGGGAATGATTTACGACGACTGCTGCGCGGATGGTTGCGGCTGGCTGGTCAATGATGGGGAGTGGGATGAGGCGCTACAAGCACTAGCGACTGACCCTGTGCGGCGCTTACGTCAAGTGCAGGCTGCCCAACGCAGGCTCGAAGAGGATTATTCGGTTAGCGCACTGCGCACTCAAGTGCTCGAAGCACTAACCCGGGCTGCGATGATTGCGAAGCGCACCCGCTGCGTGAAGGCAGCCCAGCCGCAAAGCCACGGAAAGAAGATTACGACTCAGGAGCAAAACGTTATGAAACTAGAAGCGATGTCCTGGAAGGCTGACGTCCGCAATGATAGGTCGAGTAACGTCGTCGCCAAAGCGCGCGAACCAGCCTCGGTAGGCTTCGACGGATTCACCCAGCATCAAGTGCAATCGGGCTATGTTGAGTTGCTATCCGACGAAGACCTGAAGCGGCTCAACGAGTTACTACCTTGGATGTGCTTCACGTCCGACACCCGGGGCAGGCGCTTCGGTAACATCGCCTGGAAAGGCAAGCGTGAGACACCGCAGATCGTGCCCGACGCCCGCATCGGGCAGATGGATACCGCATTCCGCCTTAAGGGGCGCTCAGTGCTGGAAGTAGGCTGCTTTGAGGGTGTGCACACCATCGCGCTGGCGCAGTGCGGCGCAGACGTAACTGCTGTGGACTCGCGGATCGAAAACGTCGTCAAGACAATAGTGCGCTGCAATTTTTTTGGCCACAGACCCACCTGCTTCGTGAGCGACATCGAAAAGGGGGAGGATATGGCGCGCCTTCCCAAAGTAGATTTCGTATTCCATGTGGGCGTGTTGTATCACTTGCAGGATCCTATTACCCACCTAAAGCGCCTTGCCGCCATCACTAGCAGCGGGCTCTTGTTGGACACACACTACGCGAAACCTGACATGCTAAACAACGCTTACCAGGTGGATGGAAAAGAGTATAGGTACTTCCATTACCGGGAGAAGGGCCGCGAAGAGGTTTTCTCTGGGATGTATGACCACGCGAAATGGCTTTTGCTTGACGACCTGAAGCTTCTGCTGACGGAGTTGGGATTTTCTAAGTTCCAGATGCTTAAGGACGAGCAACAACGAAATGGCCCGCGCTTCACGGCGCTAATCGCACGTTGAGGTCCGCTTCGCAAAACACCAACGGAGCCGCTACCGCCCGCGATGTCGCAGGAAGTGCAACATCGCCCCAACAGCGACGCCTCCACCCTGAAACGACACAACTCCACGCCTATCGCAAGGATGGTACAGCACACGACCAACAGGGTGATTCCTTCGCTCCTGCAAGACCACCTTCTTGTCGTTTTTTTGGTATAGCGACTCAGGAATTTACGGGTAACTAGCGCGTCACCCAGGCGCCCCCACCCCCGTTAACAGACGTCGCGGCTTGCGAATTTCTCAAAACTGTGTAAATTTTTCATGCCGAAACTATTACGAAAACTAGAAGCGAGCGAAACTCGTGCGCCGTTGAAAGGAGCACTTGTTCTGCTATGCGCTTGCGATACAGGGTACCTAGATTACGCTGTCCGGCTGATTCTGAGCGCAGAGGTATTTTCTCCGGGGAGTCACATAGTACTTCATATTGTTAATCCAACGGACAAAGCTCGCAATCGACTGGTGCAGATTCAATCTCGGTTGAATCATACGTGGCTTTGGATTAGCCATGAATCCGTCGATCTGAGCGAATTTACGCCGGAGCAGCGCCGTGCCTATTACGCCAGTGTCCGCTTTTTGCGGTTGTCGGAGTTAATGCAGGATTGGGAAAACGACTTTCTCGTCCTGGATTCTGATGCGTTGGTGGTCAATCCGGTAGAGGGCCCTTTCTCACAAGACAGCGATGCCCAGGTAAGTTTGTTGCGTCGGGACCTGGGCGACGAGCAGGTCCCCGAGCATCTTGCGGTGGCGGCTGGTACGGTATGGCTGGGTAACACAGCCGCGGGGCGCGAGTTTGCATCACGGTTGGCTACCGAACTCCAGATCCTGTTGGAAAGCGGTGCTGCAAGCTGGTTTATGGATCAGCGCATTCTCGGAAAATTGGTGCGCGACCAAAGGAGTGTTATCAGGGTTGGCAACATCGATAAGCGATATGTGGACTGGACTTTTGCGGACGAGTCCGTTATCTGGCAGGCAAAGGGAGATCGAAAGCTGAACGACCTACGCTTTGTACTTCTCAGCCAGATGCTGAACGACGACAAGCGCAAGGCCGCAAATGCGTTGCCGCTGGCGCGCATGTTGTTGGATCGGAGGGAACGAAAGCCGTCGGATGCCCTGCTAAAGCGGCTTGCGCGCCTCAGCGAACAGACAGACAGCAGGGTGGTTATCTTATTGCCTCGGCTTGACTTACCGTGGAAAAAGCCTAGCAATGCAAGCATACCGCCCTTAGCTAATGAGGTTCTAGAACTTAGACTACAATGGGTACGCTTCGTTACCATGTTGGCGCATGCCTGCGAAAAGGGGGGTACTAGCGTCGAAATCATACACCTACCAACATGGGAAATTAATCGACGCATGGTCGACTCGTTTGGTGCCTCGGCAGTATTGGTTCCGCACCGTTGCTCTCATGACTTCGAATCGGGCTCAACGCCAGTACTATTCTACATGCAAGAATATTTCAGCTGGATGTTTGTCGTGGACCCCCAGGGATGGAGCGCGGCCGCATCGATTTATCCAGTCTCGCGCAAGCGCCGTGCCCAAGTAACCGCTTCTGGTGCGTATGAGCACTACCGAGCCAAACTGGCGAATGGAGACTTGCCTAGCAAGTTCGCTCAGCATAGTCGGTATCGTGCTGGTGAAATTACTCGCGACACGGTAGCGACTAGCGGGCAGCCATCCAAGGTATTTTTTCCCCTTCAGATTCGACACGACCAGTCGATTCTGTACTTCAGCGATTACGCGTTTGACGATGTGTTGCAGGCTGTCGTCGATTGGGGAAGGCGGCGCGGCGTCGAGATTCATCTAAAGCCGCATCCCGGCAATCCCAAATTAATGCAGGAATACATATCGCGGTACCCGCAGACCACTTGGCTACGTTGGCGCAACGAGAGCATACATGATCTTATAAGCGAATGCGATGCAGTTTTTGTGGTAAACAGCGGCGTCGGTTTCGAGGCGTTGCTACATGCCAAGCCGATTGTAATGTTTGGTAGAGCAGAGTATGACTGTGTAGTTATCCGTGCCGAATTAAATGATATCGATGCTGCTTGGAATACCTGTCGGGCGACCGACCCCGAACAGTTAGCACACGACTACAGGCAATTTTTCGATTGGTTCACAACCGAGTATGCAGTCGACATGTCGCGGGACTATGCATGTGCTCGGCGCCTGTCGAAAATTGCAAGAAAGATCGCTTCCATCGCGCGCACGGAATCCGCCGAAGCCGGGTCCGTTTGAAGGGAGATCGGCGGATGCGCCAAGTTTTTTCCAAGATGAGACAAATTTATGCTGTCAGCTGGATGCTGACCAAGCGGACCCTTGTGATCGAGGTACGTACCTCGCGCCTGGGTTGGTTGTGGCCTCTCATGTACCCTGTTGCCTACACAGTTTTATTTCTCACACTGAAGCCGGTAATGCAGCCGACGGGTAGTTCCGGGTTCGATTACGCGCTTCACGTGTTCGTAGGGCTCAGCCTTTGGCAATTGTGGTTTGAAGGTCTGCAAACACAGATGCGCGCAGTTAAGGCACAACGCTCCCTTCTTTCTCGCGCCGATCTCGATCCGGGTGCGCTCTTTCTTTCCGGTTTTTTCGTGCAGGCGGTGTATTTGCTCCCGCGGCTCGGACTCGCGCTCGTGCTGGCCGCCACCTTCGGAAGTTTGAACTCGATTTGGTCGGCTTTCATCTTCGTATCGATGTCGCTCGCCGTTGTGCTCAATGGGTCTGTGATCGGTTTCGTGCTGCAGCCTTTTTCTACACTGGTACCAGACATCGGGCGGCTGATTCAGAGTTTATCGTTAGCGCTAATGCTGACTGGCGGAATCTTTGTCGTCTTTCCGCAGGATATGAATGAAAATACTTTGACTTTGCTTGCTCTAAACCCTCTAGGCCCATTGGTCGATACGGCTCGAAGTCAACTGCTTGTGCAGGCGCCGCACTTCGAATGGGCCCCCTGGGTGTGGTCAGGAATTACGGTGATGTCGCTTGCGGTTCAGATTCGGCTTTCGCGCAAAGTGCTCCCTGTGCTGTTGGAACGGTTGGGAGGCTGAGCGGATGGAAATTCTTTTGCAGGTGGATAGTGTCGGGAAGAAATATGCCCGCTCAATGCGGCATTCGCTCGATTACGGATTGCGAGATGCTATATCCGAAATGACAGGTCGAGGCAGAAGTTTAACTTTACGTACGGAAGAATTTTGGGCCCTGCGAGATGTCAGCTTTTCAATTCGCCGAGGTGAGTGTTTGGCCGTGCTGGGGGGAAATGGAGCTGGTAAATCTACACTGCTAAAAATTCTGTCGGGCATGCTATTACCCGATGGTGGTCGTGTGGATAAACGAGGCCGTATGGAGAAGATGATTGAACTGTCCGGTGGATTCAGTCCCGTCCTGACTGGGCGTGAAAATGTGGCACTGAGGGCGCGCATGTTAGGTCTCTCAGCGAGGCAACTTGCGGAGCGGATGGACGAGCTTGAAGCCTTCGCCGAATTAGGTGAATCCATGGATATGCCAGTCCAGTTCTACAGTACGGGCATGCGCTCGCGCCTTGGTTTTGCACTGTCTGTTGTTATGCGGCCAGACATCCTGTTGATTGATGAAGTACTGGCCGTCGGTGACTTGGGCTTTCGCATGAAGTGCTATGAGCGTGTGGATGAGATGCGGCGGAGTGCAGCGGTGGTGTTAGTTACGCATAGTATGAACCATGTAGCGCGGATGGCAACGGGAGTGCTTGTGCTAAACAAGGGCCGGGTGGCGTACGACGGCGCCGTACAGGGCGGCATCGTCAAGTACCAGGAGCTAGTGGCTGGGGGCGCTAAGCCGAAAGAGACGAGCCATCGTTCCGAGTTGATTGAGTTTTTCTTACGAACGCCGCACGGGAATTTGCTAGACGGTGCCAGTACAGAGTTTGGGGCGCCGGTAGTTCTCGTGGGAAGGCACGGCGCAGCCGAGCCGCTGACTCTTAGCGTCATCCTCGGCGAGGTGAAGGGGCATGCGCTAATGGAGTGGAACTCCAAGCGAAGCGGCTTCGTCTTCAAGCCGGGCGACGATTTCCAGGTAGATCTTGGACCGCTTCAGCTTTGTCCAGGTCTATACCAAGTGAGTATCATTGGCTTTGCGCCAGACGGACGGCAGGTGTTTCTGAGCCGCGCGTTATCGTTCAAAGTGACGGGAGAGTACTTCAATAGCATTCGCCTACAGCCGTTAGGTCAATGGATGGTAGTCAGGTCGGCCGCAATCGAATCAACGGAGGTTCAAGATTTTGTCACATAACACTATCGATAGACGAAACATCAGTGCCGTGTACTATCAGGACCTGCACAATTCCAACCCAGCTTTCCAAAACAACAATTGGCTGCTTGAAGAACTACCATTTTTAGCCACCTTCGGTGGACAGTCGTTCCTCGAAGTCGGCTGTGGAAACGGCCGCTTCCTGCAGGAGGCATCCACAATCTGGAATGACGTGGTGGGCGTCGACTGGGCACGCTCACCCTTAATAAATGATGTCCTTCGTAGCCGCACTAATGTGCGATTTGTACAGGCGGATGCGCGTGAATTCCGTTGGGACCACCCTTTCGATGTGCTAGCTTCAGCAGATTTTCTCGAGCACCTTGCGCCGGAGACGCTTGCTCCTACCATCGCAAACTTGCATGCGATGGGGCGGATCAATTTCCACAAAATCGCGTGCTATGACGATGGACACAGTCATCTATCTATATACCCGCCAGAGTGGTGGTTGCACTTGTTCTGCGCAGTGGCGCCTGGTGCTGGATACCGGTTGAACAGCGTCAAGCCTCGTAAAGGTGACTCTAACAAGCTTGTCATCACCTTGACCAATGTATCGGCTGCGTCTCCGGGGAACCAAGAGGAAACTGTCCGATGAAATTTTCGGCTGTTCTACGATAAATGCAGGAAAGCATGTTTTCAACTTTCCGGGTGCTGCACTCCTCAAAATCGTATGTTTACGATCCTTACATCTCCGATTTTCCGATCGGTCAGGTCATGCTGCGCATCAATAACTTTCTGCGATACGCTCAGGTCCAAACATCTACGAGTAAGTGATGTTGAACTCTACTGTTTCGATTGATAACGAAGATTTGTCCATTCGCATATTCGTCGCCTCCACCGTCCCCGAGTGGCTACCTGCACGGGTACTCGAGTTCTCAATTAGGGAGACAAGTGCCCTGCCCGTTCAGCTGCGCCGCATCGCTTCGTTCGATCGTTTTATCCCAATGCCGCGAGATCAGCGCAACCGACCGCGCACCCCGTTCTCGTTCCAGCGCTTCTTGGTGCCCGAACTGTGCGGGTATCAGGGCCGGGCTATCTACCTTGATGCCGACATGCAATTGTTTGACGATATCCGTGAGTTATGGATTACACCGATGTTGAACCATGATCTGCTCACGGTAAACGAGGTGACCAAGGCCCGCAAGGGACAGTTCAGTGTGATGCTGCTCGATTGCGAGCGCCTGCGGTGGCGTGTTGAATCCATTGTACAAGGGCTAGATGATGGGAAGTATTCCTATGAACAGCTGATGCACGAGATGTGCATAGTCGGTAGCGTGGGTGTCACGCTCGACGCCGGCTGGAACAGCCTTGAAAAATTTGATCTTGGCCGGACCCGCTTGCTGCACTACACGAACATGCACACCCAGCCCTGGGTGTCACTTAACAATCCGCTGAGGTATCTCTGGGTTGACTGCCTGCGCCGCTCGATCGGATCAGGTTTCATCACAGAAGAGGAATTAGCTCGCGAGATTGCTGCTGGTCATGTGCGACCCTCGCTGATGGTGGAGCTTAAACGCTCAGATGCCGGAATGGGGGAGTTGTGTCGGGTCGACAGTGGCTTTGTTGCACCCTACAAGTCGCTCCGCAGCAGCAAGGTGCGCCCCCGCTTGTCTTGGCGCTCACTGCTCGCCTACCTACTCCGACTATCGTGATTGACCATACCGACGTGTCGTCCCGCATTCGACACCAACGGTTGTAAGCGACTGATTTATATAGTCGCCCCAGAAAATCTCCTAACCCTTTGTTTTTATTTAGTAATATGTGACTTTTCGGGTACAATGACTCCCAGGTTTTAATATTCCCAGCGCTATTTTCTGGGAGTTTTTGGGAATGACCCGATGAGCCCAGCCGAAGACTTTTTCCGTAGCCGGATCGATCAGATGATCGATCTGCGCACGCCCCTCGCGGTGCTCGCCTC
>Ga0169931_10007018_pt1 | contig 16812 bp, 13 predicted proteins | sample Kivu_15m_20L_FD_129675 | JGI IMG/M metagenome (GOLD analysis project Ga0169931, IMG submission 129675) | Freshwater microbial communities from Lake Kivu, Western Province, Rwanda to study Microbial Dark Matter (Phase II) - Kivu_15m_20L... | ecosystem: Environmental > Aquatic > Freshwater > Lake...
CACCAGCTTTTCGGTGATGCCGCTGCGCGTCGCCTCCCTGCTCGGCATGCTGCTCGCCGTGCTGGGGATGCTGCTGATCCTGCTGGTGCTGCTCGATTCCTTCATCCACACCATGGCTGTTCCCGGCTGGCTTTCGGTGTTTTCGGCGATCCTGGTCTTCGGGGGGATTCAGTCGTTGATCCTCGGCTTGATCGGCGAATACGTGGGCCGGATCTTTCTCACCGTGAGCGGCAAGCCCCAGTCCACTGTGCGGTCGCTCGAGTCGCTCGATACCCTCCGTTCGGCCCCGCTCCGCCTTGGCTGAGCACCCCCTGCTGCTTCGCCTCGATCCGCGGCCCTGGATCGCCCGGCTGCGCCGCTCCACGCTGGTGCGCTTCCTGTTGGTTGGGGGCTTCGGCGAGCTGCTCTATCTCGGGCTCTATGTGCTGTTCCTGCAGCTCAGCGGCCAGCGCGCCGCAACCGCGATCGCCATCGCCGGTGGCATCACTATGGTGGTGAACGCCGTGCTGCATGCCCGCGTGAGCTTCCGGGTGGAGTTCCGCTTCTCCCTGCTGCTGCGCTATACCGCCATTCAGCTGATCTGCCTCGGCTTCAGCGTGGCCCTTGGTGCCCTGCTGCAGCGCCTCGGCATCCCGGCGCTGCTGATCGGTGTTCTCAGTGGGCTGGGGTGGACCGTCACCTCCTTTGTGCTCACCCGCCGCTCCTTCCGGCGCGATGCGCTCAGGCCGGCGCCGGCAGCCGCGGGCACGCCGCCACCAGGGTGCGGGTGATCGCCGCCCGGGGGTGGCGCCGCAAGGCTTCGCCGGACCCCTCCTCCACGATCCGCCCCCCATCGAGCACGATCACCCGGTGGCAGAAGCCGCTGGCCACGCTGAGGTCGTGGGTCACGAACAGCATGCCCAGCCCCAGCCCGCGCTGCAGATCCCGGAGCAGCTCCAGCACCTCCGCCTGCACCTCGGCATCGAGCATGCTCACGCTCTCGTCGCAGAGCAGCACCTTCGGATCGAGGATCAGGGCACGGGCGATCGCCACCCGCTGCTGCTGACCTCCCGAGAGCTGGCGGGGCAGGCGCCGCTCGAACAGCTCGGGCGGCTCCAGCCCCACCGCCGCCAGCTGGACCCGGGCGCGCTCCCGGGCCTCGCCGCGGCTCGCCAGGCCATGAATCAGCAGTGGATCGGCCACGGCCTCACCCACGGCCATCTGGGGATTGAGGCAGGCCAGTGGGTCCTGAAACACCATCTGGATCCGCCGCCGCGCCTGCCGCAGCGGGCCACTCCCCAGCGAGCGCAGCTCCTGCCCCTCCAGCCGCACGCTGCCGCCCCGCACGGGCGCCAGACCCATCAGCGCCCGGCAGAGGCTGCTCTTGCCGCAGCCCGAGGCGCCCACGATCCCCACCGTCTCCCCTTCATGCAGCGTGAGGCTGACGCCATCCACTGCCTTCAGCCAGCGTGGGTTCCAGGGGGCCGAGGGCAGCGGATGCCAGCTGCGCAGCTCCTCGATCGCCAGCAGCGGCGCTCTCTGTGGGGGCGCTTCCGCCACCCCTCCCTCGCGCCGACGGGCGGCCCCCACCAGCCGCTGGGCCAGCTCCGAGCGGGGGGTGGTGAGCAGGGTGCGGCTGGCGGCCTCCTCCACCAGGCGGCCGTCGTCCAGCACGGCGATCCGCTCGCACCAGCGCCCCGCCATCGCCAGGTCGTGGCTGATCAGCAGGAGGGCGCTGCCGGCCTCGCGGCAGAGGCCGGCCAGTTCGGCCATCACCTGGCCGGCCACCGCCACATCGAGGCTGGTGGTGGGCTCATCGGCGATCACCAGCGGCGGGCTCAGGGCCAGGGCCAGGGCGATGGCCAGCCGCTGGCGCATGCCACCGCTGAACTCATGGGGGTAGCTGCCCCAGCGCCCCGGATCGATGCCCACCCGCTCCAGCAGGTCCTCCACCCGCTGGCGGCGACGGGCGGCCGGGGAGAGGCCTGCGGCATCGGCCCCATCCACACCAGCCGCTTCCGGAGCCCGCAGGGCCGCATCGCCGGGTCGTTCGCTGTCGGCATGGGCCGCCAGGGTGTCGAGCAGGTGGTCACCGATCGTGAGCAGCGGGTTCAGCCGCGTCATCGGGTCCTGAAACACCAGCCCCACCGCTTCGCCGCGCAGCCGGCGCAGGGCGGTGGCGCTCAGCCGTCGCGGATCCTGCCCAGCGAGCCGCAGCTCTCCGCTGCAGGTACTGCCAGGCGGCAGCAGCTGCAGCACCGCCCGGGCCACCGTGCTCTTGCCGCAGCCGGAGGGCCCCACCAGGGCCAGGCGTTCGCCGGGACGCAGGCTCAGGTTGAGGCCATCGAGGGTGGGCCGTTCGGCTCCCGGGTAGCGCACCCGCAGGTCGTGCAGGAGCAGCACCGGATCCGGCTCTCCGCCTGCGCCGGCCAGGCGTCCCGGGGGGCTGCCGGCTGGCAGCGGAGGCAGAGACATCGCTGGGGCATGCAGCCGCTGTGCATCAGCTTGGCTGGCCGTCGTCGCAGTCGCCGTGGCTGCCCCCTCGCCGCCCCGCCCTCCGGAGCGCCGGGGTGATGCCTGAATGGCCACAGGCTGCAGCGTTTCCAGATGGCTGCCTACGATGGGGAGACGTTGCGGGAATGAATGCTCAGGGCAGTTCCCGATTCTCGATCCGTGCCGCTGACAGCACCCGGGGCCCAGGTCCCGGGGTCTCCGGATGGTCCCCAGGCGCGGCAGACGGGCCCTGCCGAAGCCCTGCCCGAGCTCCACCACGGCTCCACGCCCCAGGAGACCCCCGGGAGGCTGCCCCAACCCCTGCCCACCAGCCCAGCGTCGCCGCGGGATCCCGCCAGCTCTGTTCAGCCACCGCCGCTGCAGAGTCGTCGCACCCTGATCAGCGCTCCCGAGGATTACGGCATCCCGCTGCCCGACTGGCTGGCCCAATGTGTGCGCAACGTGCCGCCCGGAGCCGGCGAGATCTGCCCCACCGATACCGAGGCGCTGCTGGCCGCCGCCTTCGATTTCGCCTACCAGCTGCACGACGGCCAGTTCCGGGCCAGTGGCGAGCCCTACATCATCCATCCCGTGGCGGTGGCCGATCTGCTGCGCACGATCGGCGCCAGCGCCGCCGTGATCGCTGCCGGCTTCCTGCACGACGTTGTCGAAGACACGCAGGTCACCCCGGAAGACATCGAGGCCCATTTCGGAGCCGAGGTGCGCGCCCTGGTGGAAGGGGTCACCAAGCTGGGCGGCATCCATTTCACCAACAAGACCGAAGCGCAGGCGGAGAACCTGCGGCGCATGTTCCTGGCGATGGCCAGTGACATCCGCGTGGTGCTCGTGAAGCTGGCCGACCGGCTCCACAACATGCGCACCCTGGCGGCGCTCAAGCCGGAGAAGCAGCTGCGGATCGCCCGTGAGACCCGCGAGATCTACGCCCCCCTGGCCAACCGGCTCGGCATCGGTCGGTTCAAGTGGGAGCTGGAGGATCTGGCCTTCAAGATCCTCGAGCCCGAGGCCTTCCGAGAGGTGCAGCAGCAGGTGGCCACCAAGCGCAGCGAGCGCGAGGAGCGGCTGGCTGTCACGGTGCAGCTGCTGCGCGACCGGCTGACGGCGGTGGGCCTGCCAGCTGCGAGGTGAGCGGGCGGCCGAAGCATCTCTATGGCATCTGGCAGAAGATGCAGCGTCAGCAGAAGGCGTTCCACGAGATCTACGACGTGGCAGCCCTGCGCATCCTCTGCCCGAATCTCGAGAGCTGCTATCGCGCCCTGGCGATCGTGCACGACACCTTCCGGCCGATCCCAGGCCGCTTCAAGGATTACATCGGCCTGCCCAAACCCAACGGCTATCAGTCGCTGCACACGGCCGTGATCGGCCGGCACCGGCCGATCGAGGTGCAGATCCGCACGGGCGAAATGCACCAGGTGGCGGAATACGGCATCGCCGCCCATTGGAAATACAAGGAGGGCGGCTCGCCCGCCAGCGGCGATACGGAGAGGTTCAACTGGCTGCGGCAGCTGGTCGACTGGCAGAAGGAGGATGGTGGGGAAGACAGCAGCGACTTTCTGCGCTCGATCAAGGAAGACCTGTTTGATGAGGAGGTGTTTGTGTTCACCCCCAGTGGCGATGTGGTGGGCCTGCGCAAGGGCTCCACGGCGGTGGATTTTGCTTACCGCATCCACTCCGAGGTGGGCAACCACTGCCAGGGTGTGAGGATCAACGATCGCCTCTGTCCCCTGCCAACGCCGCTGCAGAACGGCGATTTCGTGCAGATTCTCACCTCGAAATCAGCCCATCCCAGCCTCGACTGGCTCAATTTCGTGGCCACGCCCACGGCCCGCAACCGCATCCGTCAGTGGTACAAACGCAGCCACCGTGAGGAAAACATTCAGCGCGGCACCGCCATGCTGGAGCGCGAGCTCGGCCGCGACGGCTTCGATGCCCTGCTCCACGGCGAGGCGATGGCCCGCGTTGCCCGCCGCTGCAACCTGCAGAGCAGCGAGGACCTGATCGCCTCGATCGGCTTCGGGGGCGTCACCGTGCAGCAGGTGCTCAACCGGCTGCGTGAGGAGCTGCGCCTGGCCAGCGCCGTGGCGGCACCGGTGCAGAGCAATGAAGAGCTGGCCCGCTCCGTGTCCGCCATGGCGGATCCGGCGGCCGCTGCCCCGCGCGGCGAGGCCGGTGCAGCCAGCCCGATCCAGGGCCTGGAGGGTCTGGAATACCGGCTCGGCGGCTGCTGTTCGCCCCTGCCGGGTGAGCCGATCGTGGGCAGTGTGGCCCTGGGCAACCACGGCATCACGATCCACCGCCAGGACTGCGCCAACCTCAGCCAGGTGCCCGTCGAACGCCGACTGCTCGTGCGCTGGAACCCCCTCGCCGATGAACAGCGCCGCCGCTATCCGGTGCAGCTGCGCATCGAGGTGCTCGACCGGGTGGGCGTGCTCAAGGACATCCTCACCCGCCTCTCCGATCACCGGATCAACGTGAGCGATGCCCGCGTGCGCACCAACCCGGGGCGCCCCGCCCGCATCGATCTGCGGGTGGAGCTGCTCAGCGCCGCCCAGCTGCGCGACACGCTCGATCAGATCCGCTCGATGGCCGACGTGCTCGACATCGCCCGCACCGGCATTGGCTGAGCCGGCTGCGGCCCGTCTGCTTTCCGCCGTGAGTGGCCAGCGGCTGGAGCTGCTCTGGGGGCTGGCCTTCGCCCTCGGCGGCCTTGCCCAGCTGCTGGCCCGGCTGAGCGGCCTGCCGGCGGTGGTGCTGCTTCTGGCGGCCGGATTGCTGGCCGGAAGGGCCGGCCTGGGCTGGATTCAGCCCGAGATGCTCGGTGGCGGGCTGGAGCCGCTGGTGGGCTTGCTGGTGAGCCTGATCCTGTTTCACGGCGGGCTCAACCTTCGTCTCGAGGGTCGGCTGCTGCAGCGTTCGGTGGCCCAGCTGGTGGGGGCTCGGCTGCTGCTGGTGCTGCCGATCGGCGCCCTGTTTGCCCACCTCGGGGCGGGGCTCTCCTGGCCTCTGGCCCTGGTGTTCAGCGCCATCGCCCTGGCCACCGGGCCCACGGTGGTCACGCCACTGGTGCGCCAGATCCGGCTGGAATCCCTGAGCGCCCAGATCCTCGTGGCCGAGGGGCTGATCCTTGAGCCGGTGGCGGCGGTGGCGGCGCTGGTGCTGCTGGAGCTGGCCCTCGGGGCCTCCGTTGGCTGGCAGGAGGCAGGCCTGCGCCTGCTGCTGCGGCTGGCAGGCGGCACAGCGCTGGGCGCCGCCACGGGCTGGCTTCTGGCGGCCTTGCTGCGCGGCCTGGGCGAGCGGGCGGATCCCTCCCTGCAGCTGCAGATCAGCGTGGGGCTGCTGTTTCTCCTCTTCGGCGGCTCCGAGCTGCTGCTGCCCGAATCCGGCCTGCCTGCGGCGGTGAGTGCCGGGGTGGTGGCGGGGCTGCGGCTTGGACCATGGGTGAAGTCCCTGGAGCCGCTGGTGGAGCAGCTGGCGATGCTGGCGATCACGGTGCTCTTTCCACTCCTCGCCGCCGATCTATCGCTGGCGGAGCTCAGCCCGCTGGGCATCGGCGGCCTGCTGGTGGTGCTGGCGCTGATGCTGGTGCGGGTGCCGGTGCTCCAGATCGCCGGTCTCGGCCTCCCAGCCCTCGACTGGCGTCAGCGGCTGATGATCAGCTGGCTGGCCCCGCGGGGCATCGTCTGCGCTGCCGTGGCCAGCCTCTTCGCCCTTCGGCTTGCCGATGCCGGCGTGCCGGGAGGCAGCACTCTCAAGGGTCTGGTGTTTCTCACGATCCTGCTCACAGTGGTGGTGCAGGGTCTCACAGCACCCTGGCTCGCGGCCCGGCTGGGATTGGTGATGCAGGCTTCGGAGGGGGAGGGTCCCCCTGAAGGCCAGGCCGGTGATCTGCCGGTTCAGCAGGCAGGTCCTCCAGCCGCGCGCGACGCGACCTGACCTGCCCACGGCCGGAAGCCGGGGAAGACCCGCAGGTTTCCCTCAGAGCGCCGCCTGCACGTGGCTGGCCACCCGCAGGGCGTTGGCGATCACGGTGAGGCCGATGCCCACCGAAGGGCAGCTCGGCAGCACGCTGGCATCGGCGATCCAGAGGTTGTCGAGCTCATGGCAGCGACCCTCAAGGTTCACCACCGAGCTGGCCGGATCGTCGCCCATGCGGCAGGTGCCGCAGGCCACGCCGATGGCCGAGAGCGGCGCCTCCCCTCGCGGGTGGGTGGGCGCGGCCTTGGCCACCATGGTGAGCGGATCGGCCTCGACGGCCTTGAGGGTGTCGATCCAGCGGTACACCAGCCGGTCGTGGGCCTCGCGGTTGTTGGCGGTGTAGTTGATCTGCAGCTGCTGGTTGCCGCGCAGCAGCACGCGGTTGTGGGGATCGGGCCGCACGGCGCTCATCGCCCACCAGCTGATCGAACGGGAAGCCAGCTGCTCGAGGCCAAAATTCGGCATCAGCTTGGTCACCAGCGAGAGCACCGGCGGCGACTCGGCGAACAGCGCGTCCTGGAGCACGCCGCCGCCGCTGTGGACCGAGCCCAGCGGGAACGAGACGTTCTTGTCGCCCCAGTAGAAATCGGTGATGCCGTGGCTGCGGCCGTAGCGGCCGGAATTGGGGGCTGCCGCCAGCTGCAGGATCGCGGTGAGCTGGGGCTTCATCAGGTTGCGGCCCACCTGATCGGAGCCGTTGGCCAGGCCGCGCAGATGGTGATCCGTGGCGGAGCGCAGCAGGATCTCCGGGGTGGCGATGGCGCCGGCGGCCAGCACCACCTGATCAGCGCGGAACAGCCAGCGCTGCCCCGCGATCTCGGCCTCCACGCCGCGCACCTCGCGGCCGCTGGGGTTCACGTGCAGCTGCAGCACCCGCGCCCCTTCCTTCACCGTCACCCCGGCGGCGCGGGCCGGATCCACACCGAAGAGTTCGGCGTCGCCGCTGGGATCCACCGCCGACTCCGACCAGCTCAGCGGCAGGTCGTAGGGATGGAGCTGCTGGCGCTCCAGGGCGGCCTTGAGTTCCACCAGGAAGGGCTCCACCGGCTTCGGAGCGGCCGGATAGGCGCCCTGGCGGGGCGGGGCGGTGGGATCGGATCCGGCCACACCGTGCACCCGGTAGAGCTGCTCAGCCTTCTCGTACCAGGGGGCGAAATCGGCATAGCTCAATCCCCAGGCGGGGGTGGGGCCCTCCTGCAGCGCCACAGAGCCAAACTCGGCTTCGCGCATGCGCTCGAGCACGGCGCCCCAGATCTTGGTGTTGCCGCCGATGGCATGCAGCATCTGCGGGGCAAAGGGATCGCCGTCGGAGCCGAACCACGCCTCCTTGGGGTGGTAGCGATCCTTGCGGAACAGGTCGGTGCCGGCCACGTTCTGCTCGTCGGCTGGCATCACGCCGCCGCGCTCCAGAAGCAGCACCCGGTGCCCGGCGGCAGCGAGGCTGGCGGCGATGGTGCCGCCGCCGGCACCGCTGCCGACGAGGATCACGTGGTAATGGGTGTCGTCAATGATCATGATTCAGCTCCGCTGCCAGACATAAATGAGAACAAACAGGATGATCCAGATCACATCCACGAAGTGCCAGAACAGGGATGTGGCCTGCACGCCCTGCTCGCCGCCTGCGTAGTTGCCCGGGATGAACGATTTGATCAGCATCAGGGTCATCAGACCCACGCCCGTTGCCACATGCAGGCCATGGAAGCCGGTGAGCAGATAGAAGGTGCCGCCGAAGGTGCCGGAGGTGAAGCCAAACTTCAGGCCGCTCCATTCCACCGCCTGGCCATAGAGGAAGTAGGAGCCCAGCGCCATGGTGAGCAGCCAGAAGGCGCGGAAGCCCCAGAGGTTGCCCTTCGCCATGGCGCGCTCGGCAAGCACGATGCTGCCGGAACTGGAGATCAGCACGATCGAATTGATCAGGGGCTTCTGCCACTCCAGTCCGTCCACCCCGGCGGGGAGCCAGTTGAGAGCGCTGGTCTTGAGCAGCGCATAACCGCTGAAGAAGGCCAGGAAGATGACGCTCTCGGAGCAGAGGAAGATGATGAAGCCGGTCAGGTTGTTCTTCGCGTGTTCGGCGCCATGGGCCTGCTCAGGCGCGTCGGCGGGATAGGCGCTGGTCATCGGGATGCCTCCATGGTGTCGGCGAGGGTGAGGGCCTGTTCGCGTTCGGCCTGGTGCTCCACCAGCGGTTGGCCGCTGCCATAGCCATAGGGCCTGGCGATCACCACCGGCACATGCTCGCCGAAGTTGTCCTCGGGCGGCGGCGAGGGCAGCAACCACTCGAGACCGATGGCATTCCAGGGGTTGTGCGGCGCCTTGGGACCGCGCACCCAGGCGCTGATCATGTTGAGCAGGAAGGGAATGATCGACACCCCAAGCAGGAAGGCACCGAGACTGGCGATCACGTTCCAGAAGGCGAATTCCGGGTCGTAGCTGGAGACGCGCCGGGGCATGCCCATCAGCCCGAGGGGGTGCATGGGCAGGAAGTTGAGGTTGGCGCCCACGAAGGTGAGCAGGAAATGCAGCTTGCCGAGGCCCTCATAGGGCATGCGGCCGATGAATTTTGGGAACCAGTGATAGATGGCGGCGAAGATGCCCATCACGGCGGCGCCGTAGATCACATAGTGGAAATGGCCCACCACGAAGTAGGTGTTGCTCACGTGGATGTCCACCGGCACCGTGGCGAGCATCACGCCGGTGATGCCGGCGAACACGAAATTGAAAAGACCGCCCAGGCAGAACAGCATCGCGGTGGTGAGCCGCAGCTTGCCGCGCCAGAGCGTGCCCAGCCAGGCGAACACCTTCACGCCGGTGGGTACCGAGATGAGCATGGTGTTGACCATGAACAGGTTGCGCATCCACTGGGGCACGCCACTGGTGAAGAAGTGGTGCACCCACACGATCAGGCCGAGGCCCACGATGATGAAGGAGGCCAGCGACACATACACATAGCCGAACAGCGGCTTGCGGGCATACACCGGAAAGAGCTCAGAGAAGATACCGAAGACCGGCAGAATGATCACATACACAGCCGGATGCGAATAGAACCAGAAGAAGTGCTGATAGAGCACCGGGTCGCCACCGCCTTCCGGTCTGTAGAAGGATGTACCGGCCACCAGATCGAAGAGCAGCATGATCGCACCGCCGGTGAGGGCGGGCAGGCCGATCAGCTGCAGGCTCTGGGCCGCCAGCGCGGTCCAGCAGAACACCGGCATCCGGAACCAGCCCATGCCGGGAGCCCGCATGCGGATGATCGTGGTGACGAAGTTCACCGCCCCCATGATCGACGACACCCCCGAGAGCGCCACGGCGGTGACCCAAAGACCCTGGCCGCTGACCAGATGGCCGAGGGGGTTCTGGATGCTCACCGGCGGGTAGGACCACCAGCCGGAGTAGGCGGGACCACCCGGCACGAAGAAGCTGGTCATCAGCAGGGTGCCGAAGATCGGCACCAGCCAGAAGGCCACCGCGTTCAGCCGCGGAAAGGCCATATCCGGCGCACCGATCATGGTGGGAATCAACAGATTGTTGAGACCATTGAGCACCGGGAAGATGAACAGAAACAGCATCACCGTGCCGTGCATGGTGTAGATGCCGTTGTAGACCGTGCGGTCGACCAGATCCGATGCCGGCGTGATCAGCTCACCCCGGATGATCATGGCTAGCAGGCCGCCGATCAGGAAAAAGAAGAAGGCCAGCACGATGTACTGGATGCCAATCACCTTGGCATCGGTGTTGAAGCTGAAGTACCGGCTCCAGGAGGGCTTCGGCTCGCTGGACGGGAAGGTGGCGGAGGTCATCGGTGGGCGAGCTCAGGCATCGTGGGGCAGGGTGTTGGAACCAGGCACATTCACCTGAGGCGGGGGAGCCGGAGGCACGGTGGCCCAGCCGGGCCTGGACTGTTTGGTGCGTTGGGCGTATTCCTGCACGGCATCGCTGATGCCGGCCTGGAGAGGCAGGGAGCTTGCCTGCTTCAGCCAGGCGCTGTGGGCATCGCTGCTCTCCACCACCACATCGGCCTGGTTGGCGGCAAACCAGGTGCCGCTGAACTGGGAATCCCTCAGGCGATAGCGCCCTTCCCGGGTGGGGGTGAGGTTGAAGTTGATCGCCCGGCCGGGAACCACATCCTGCTTGAGGCGGAAGGCGGGGATGTAGAAGCCGTGCAGCACATCCTCCGACACGAGCCGGAAGGTGACCGGCTGATCCACCACCAGATGCAATTCGGTGGACGACACCTTCGCGCTGGGGTAGCGAAACTCCCACGACCACTGGCGGGCGATCACCTCCACCTGTTCGGCGGGCAGGCTGTCGCCGGGGTAGCCGCCCACCTGCTCCACCGGGTTGCTCTGGTGGATGTGCTCCATCGGCCCGAGCACCCCGAGGCGGGTGTTGACCTGGATGGCGTCGTAGGCGATCGCCATCACCAGAATGAAGGGAATCGCCGTCCAGATCACTTCCAGCCGGGTGTTGCCCTCAATCGGTTCGGCGTCGGTCTCGTCGTACTTCTCGGCCCGGTGCATCAGCACCACCCAGGCCATCACGGAGACCACCCCGAGAAACACGAAGGTGCCCACCGCGGTTTCAAAGCTGAACAGCCCATCCACCAGGGGGGCCGCCGTGGAGGCCTGCACCGGCAGCCAGCGATAGGCCTGCTGCCCCATCAACAGGCTGAGGGCCACCAGGATGGCAACCCAGAGGGCCAGGCCGCCGATCGAGAGCGGGCTGAAGCGGGGACTGTTGGTGGGAGGAGCGGTCATGGCAGGGCTTCGCGAAGGTTCTGTCCGGAGGTGACCAACTGATCGGCGGTGACATGCACCCCGAATTCACCGGCCAGTTCGGCGCCAAGGGTGCCGTGCAGGCCGATCACCAGGAACATGCCCAGGGCCACCAGCAGGTAGAGCCACTGCACCTGGCGGCCCATGTCCTTGCGCCACACGAACCGCTGGTAGCCGCGCCAGACAGTCATCACAACGATCACCAGCAGGATCACCACGCCGCCCACGCCATGCCAGAGCATCGTTTCCATGCTCTCCAGGCCGATGGTGCTCTTCACACCGGCGATCGGCACGGCCAGCAGCATCTCGAAGAAGCCGGCGGCCACCGTGAAGAAGGTGACGATCGCGCAGGCCAGCAGGTTGTACCAGCCCACATCGTGGAAGCCGGCGCGGGTGATCGGCAGGGCGAGAAAGCGGAACACCCGCTTCTCCACCGGGTAGAGGGCGCCGGCGATGTCGAAGGCGATGGCGATCACGAAAAGGCCGATCGTGAAGTGCACCAGATTCGGGTGAATCGGCAGCGCGTAGGGCAGATCGTTGGCACCCAGGCTGGGGCTGAGCTGGCTGATCGGCGAATCGGCCGGCACCGCCGCCGCCGCGAGCAGCGGGCGCAGGGGCGAACCGCCGGCCAGGAGGAGATGGCTGAGCATCACACCAGCCCCGCGCGCTGGGCCGCCACCACCGGCACGGTGTGGAGCCCGTAGATCCAGATCAGCTGGTTGCCCAGCGTGACCTGCACCACCACCAGCACCGCCAGCACCCCGCCGGCGGCGAGGAAGCTGAGCGGCAGGCTCTGGGGGTCACGGCTGCGCAACACGTAGCGCCAGCCGGTGAGCAGCGAAAGCACCCCGGCCAGCGACCAGCCGATGGTGCTGTGCAGATCGAGGATCGAGCGGGCGGCGCCGTAGGGCTCGGCCAGGCCGGCCTCCACCTGCCCGAAGATGATGGCCACGAAGATGGCGGCGGTGGCGAAGAGGAGATTCCAGAAGCTCACCTCAAACAGCTGGGGCTTGCGGGTGAGCACGCCGATGAGATCGAAGATCACGGTGATGATCGCCATGGCGATCACGAAGTGGACAACGATCGGATGGATGGTGTCCATCCACGGCAGGTTGTGGTCGTTGAGGGAAGGCAGCAGTCCCTGCATGGACTCGGGCCTGGGAGAGGGTGGGAGGAAGGTGGGCGCGTCGCCGGGGGGCGCGCCTGGATGGTGACCCGGAGAACGGGTTGCCAGGAAACAGTGGGGAGACCGGATCAGCGGCTCGTTGCCAGGGCCGGGTTGCGAGCGCCCAATCCGGGTTGCGAGCGCCGATTGGAAGATCGACGGCCGGAGGGCGCCGATTGCACCACATTGGCGATGGACCGGGGTGGACACCCACGAATGGTGACGCTTCGTCATCGCCTGCCATCCTCAAGTCTCGATTCCCTCACGGCCTCCTGCCTGTCTCCCGGTGGGAGCTGAGGCCAGCCCTCTGAGAGCTGCCGATCGGGGTGCGAAGAACCCGGCATCCTCCTCTACCCTTCAGCCACGAACCAGCCCGTCAACCAGGGGCTTGGTCTTGCTTCCGCCGCCGTTTCGCCCGCTGCCGACGATGCCCTCCGAGCGTTTCTTCCTTGAGCTCGAGCCCCGGCAGGAGCTGATGAAGAGCTGGCCCCACGTGGTGATCGTGGGCGCCGGCTTCGCCGGCATCAAGGCCGCCCGCCGTCTCGCGGGACAGCCGGTGCGGGTGACGCTGGTGGACAAGCGCAACTTCAACCTGTTCCAGCCGATGCTGTATCAGGTGGCCTCCGGCCTGGTGCCCGAGGCCGACGTCGCCATTCCGCTGCGGCAGCTGTTCAGCGCTGACGACAACGTGCAGGTGCTGCTCGGCGAGGTGGTGGACCTCGACGTGGCCAACCGCACGGTGGTGTTCAACGACAGCCACCTGCGCTACGACCATCTGATCCTGGCCAGCGGCTCCGGCAGCACCTATTTCGGCCACGAGGAATGGCGGCCCCTGGCGCCGCCGATGAAGATCCTCGAGCACGCCGATGAGATCCGTCGCCGGGTGCTCAATGCCATGGAAGCTGCGGAGCAGTGTCCCGACCGCGAGCGTCGCAAGGTGCTGCAGTCGGTGGTGGTGGTGGGGGCCGGCCCGAGCGGCTGTGAGCTGGCGGGCTCGCTGATGGCCCTGATGCAGGACATGACACGCCACTCCTTCCGCCAGCTCGACCCTGATGATTGCCGCGTGATCGTGGTGGATCCCGGCGACCGGGTGCTGCGGGCCATGCACCCCTCCCTCTCGGAGGCCACCGGCGAGCATCTCAAGGGGCGTGGGGTGGAACTGCTGCTGGGGGCGCGGGTGCAGGAGATCACCCCGGGCAGGCTGCGGGCCACCCTGGCCAAGCCCCCGGCCGGCCAGCCCGCCGAAGCGGAGATCGAAGCCGCCACCATCTGCTGGACCGCCGGCGTGCGCGCGTCCCACCTCGGCAAGCTGCTGGCCGAGCGCAGCGGCTGCGCCGTGGACCGCGGCGGGCGCGTGATCGTGGAGCAGGATTTTTCGATCGCCGGCCATCCCGAGATCCGGGTGGTGGGTGATCTCTGCTCCTACTCCCACACCGCCGATGGCAAGCCCCTGCCGGGGATGGCCGGGCCCGCTGTCCAGATGGGCGGCTGGGTGGCGCTCGACATCCTCGCCGGCCTGCGCGGCGAGCGGCAGCGGCCCTTTGCGTGGTTTGATTTCGGCAGCATGGCGGTGGTGGGCCCCATCTATGCGGTGGCCGATCTGCGCGGCATCCGGGTATCGGGAGTGCCGGGCTGGCTTCTCTGGGCCGTGGCCCACCTGGCCTTCATGCCCGACAACCTCAACCGCGTGAGCCTGCTGCTCAAGTGGCTCTGGGTGATCGCCCTGCGCCAGCGCGACGGCGTGCTGATCACCGGCAGGCCCAACCAGCACATGGGGGTGGAAGTGGGGCTGGAGGCCGTGGAACTCGAGGCGGCTCCGGTTGCTGCTGCCCTGCAGAATGCCGTCGCTGCTGATTCCGTCGCCGCCGCCGCGCCGGCAGCCCCTGCCGCTGCGCCGGACACCCCCAGCAAGGCGGCCTGACGGCTGCCCCAGCCCCTCAGCCCCGCAGCCGCTCCACCAGGTGGGTGCCCACCCGCAGGGCATTGGCGATCGCCGTGAGCGAGGGATTCACCGCTCCGATCGTGGGCATGAAGCTGGTATCCACCACATAGAGGTTGTCGAGCTCGTGGGCCTTGCAGTTGAGGTCGAGCACGGAGCTGGCGGGATCGCTGCCGAAGCGGCAGGTGCCGGCCTGGTGGCCCACGGCGGCGATGCCCATGCTGTTGGCGATGTAGAACTGCCGCTCCACCAGATGGTTGCGCAGGTAGAGCTTGTCGAGCATCGTCTCCAGCCGGTTCACCAGACGCTGGGAGGCAGTGAGATTGTTGAAGGTGTAGCTCAGCTGGATCTGGCCTGAGGATGTCACCGTGACGCGATTATCCGGATCGGGCAGATCCTCGCTGGAGATCCAGAAATCCACCGCGTGCTCGGCGATCTTGTCCATGCTCCAGCCCGGCATCGCGAAGGTTTCCAGCGGCGCATAGCCCTTCATGATCGCGCCATCGGTCTTGCCGGTCATCTGGATGTTGCCCATCGGAAAATCAAAGTCCGCATCGCCGAGATACCAGTCGTTCACGCACAATGTTTTCTGAAACACGGTGTGATTCGGCTCATGCGACAGGGCCACCATCGCCTTGCTGTTATGGAACATGTAATTGCGGCCCACCTGATCGGAGCCATTCGCCAGCCCGCGCGGGTGCTGGTCGCTGGCCGACATCAGCAGCAGCCGGGCGCTGTTGGCGGCACCGCAGCTCACCACCACCACATCACCGTGCACCGTCATCGGTTCGCCGTCGCGCTCCAGCTCCACCGCCTTCACGCTGCGGCCGCTGGCATCGGTGCTGAGGCGCTTCACCTCGGCGCGGGTGAGCAGGGAGAAGCTGGCTGCCGCCAGGGCGGGGCGGATCCCGAGCACCTCGGCATCGGATTTGGCATGCACCAGGCAGGGGAAGCCATCGCAGCGGTTGCACCTGCGGCAACGGCTGAAGGCCATGTTGCTCTCATCGAGCATCACGCCACTGGGGGCATGGAAGGGATGCAGACCGGCGCTGCGCAGATCGTCGATCAGCTGCTGGATGCGCGGTTCGTGGCTGATCGGCGGATGGGGATAGGGGCCGCTGCAGGGGGGCTCGGTGGGATCCTCACCGCGCAGGCCGTGCACGTGATACATCTCCTCGGCCTGCTGATACCAGGGCTCGAAATCGCTGTAGCGCAGCGGCCAGGCCGGCGACAGGCCATCGAAGTGGCGCAGCTCCTCGAAATCCTGCTGGCGCAGGCGGAAGTGGGCGGCGCCATACATCTTGGTGGCGCCGCCCACGAAGTAGTGGCTGCCGGGCTGGAAGGCCTTGCCGTGCTTGTCGAGCCAGGCATCCTTCGACACGTAGCGCCCCTTCTGCATCACCTCCTCGGCATCCCAGTTCTGCGGTTCCTGGGGCAGGAAGTCGCCGCGCTCGATCACCAGCACGCGCAGATTGCTGCTGCTCACCAGCTGGCGCGCCAGAGTGCCGCCGCCGGCACCGCTGCCGATGATCACCACATCGAAATGGGCGCCGTTCGACACCTGCAGCTGGGCCGCATCAGCCAGGGGCGAGAGGGGAAACGCCGGAGCGAGAGAGGAAGCCATGGGTGTGGATCGCGGGAAGGATTGAGGGGATTGAGTGGGGGGTTGCCCTTCAGCTGTACTGGGAGAGCTGGCTGAGCAATTTGCAGACCATCGCCGTCCAGCCGGTCTGGTGCGAGGCGCCGACGCCGCGGCCGTTGTCGCCGTGGAAGTATTCATGAAACTGGATCAGATCGCGCCAGTGGGGATCGTTCTGAAACAGCGCCACATCGCCGAGGAAGGGGCGGCGGCCGGAATCATCGCGGCGGAAGATGCCCACCAGGCGCTTCTCCAGCTCGAGCGAGGCCTGCCAGAGATTGATCCAGTTGCCGGAGCGGGTGGGAAACTCCACCTTGAGGCTGTCGCCGTAGAAGTGGGCGAATTTCTGCAGCGATTCGATCAGCAGAAAGTTGAGCGGCATCCACACCGGCCCGCGCCAGTTGGAGTTGCCGCCAAACATCGCCACCGGGCTGTCGGCGGGGCTGTAGGCGATGCTCTGGCTCTGGCTGCCCTCGGTGTAGGTGTAGGGATGGCTTTCGTAGACCTTGGAGATCGAGCGGATGCCGTGGGGGGAGAGAAACTCCTCCTCATCAAACAGGCGCTCACAGATGCGCTGCAGCCGCGCTTTGGGCACCAAGGCAAACAGGATGCGGTTGTCGTGCCAGAGCCCCAGGTTTTCGGCCACCCAGGTGGGCGTGGTGCGCTCGTGGAAGAACCAGGCCAGGGTCTGGCGCACATCCAGCGTCGGCAGGCGCAGCACCGTGTCGACATCGAAGCTGGCCACAGCCAGCAGCGGGATCAGGCCGGTGAGCGAGCGGGTGCGCAGATAATCGGAGCTGCCATCGGGGCGTTTGATCACGTCGTAATAGAA
>Ga0169931_10007019_pt1 | contig 16811 bp, 6 predicted proteins | sample Kivu_15m_20L_FD_129675 | JGI IMG/M metagenome (GOLD analysis project Ga0169931, IMG submission 129675) | Freshwater microbial communities from Lake Kivu, Western Province, Rwanda to study Microbial Dark Matter (Phase II) - Kivu_15m_20L... | ecosystem: Environmental > Aquatic > Freshwater > Lake ...
AAGTTCGTAAGAAATCGAGTTTGCTAAGTATCTCAAAGCATTTGGTAAAGGATCGAAAATAATATTGGTATGCAATAAATGCGATAATCTTTTTGATTAAGGAGAAGTTCTTAATGAATCATCAAGACTAGGGTTCAATCAAACTTTCATGGTATCCGCTCAATAAGGAACAGGGGTTTTAGAGCTCCTTAATTTCCTTAACGATCAGATTCCATAGTAAATAAAAACTGCTTTTTAGAAAAAAAGAAAAGAACGGGTAAAGAAATTCGATGATCTGATCTAACGTTTAAAAAAGTAAATGTAATCTCTTAAAAAATAGAAAAAAATAAACATCAAATAGTGGTAAAAAGATTTCAGATACCTCAATCCCAATCCAGAAGATAACTAGGCTTTAGATGGATAAAACATAGATGATTTTGTTATTAAACCATAATAATCATTTTCAACTACAAGAGGCGCTTTTGTAAAAAATATCAGAATGCGAGATACGATAAAAATATGTATGATTGGCAGGCCGAATGTTGGTAAATCTACGCTGATAAATTAAATAATAGGTTAAGACAAAATGGTCGTTTCCTAGACTCCACATACAACTAGAGACAGCATCAGATCTAAGATAGAATACAAATCAAGAAAGATTTAATTGATAGATACTGCAGGATTAAACACTCCTAATTTCTAAAAAAACTAATAATAATATCTACGAAAAGTTCAAATAAGCACAATGGTTCACGTCGGTTAATCCCATGTAGTCGTCTATGTCATGGATTCTTTTTCAGCATTCGTCGTAGATGATTTTACATTAATCCAAAAAGTCATCAAATAAGGTCGACCTGTAGTAATAGCTGTTAATAAATGGTAAGCAGTCAAAGACCCATATCGTTACAAGGCTAAAAATTATTTATTGAAACAAATTTAAAGACATTTAGGTGAAGTTCATGGAGATCCTTTGGTTTTCATAAGCGCGAAGATGGGATTTGGACTTACCTAACTTATGGATAAAGTTATCACTGCTTATGATAAATGGAATTTACGTATTTCTACGGGTTTGCTTAACAATTGGCTGGAAAAATTTAAAAAACTTTAAAACATACCCAGAGATTAACAAATGCATAGTTTGAACATTAGCTATTTGATTCAAGCTAGAGTGCGTCCTCCTCACTTCATATTTTTTGTAAATACAAAAACTTTATTCATGCCATATTATGAAAGGTTTCTCATGAAAAATCTAGCTAAATAGTTCAAAATGGATGGAATACCACTAAGATCGACTATAAGAAGTAGCAACAATAACGAGAATAAGAGAAAATAAAGAAAGGAGAGAAAGCAATCGAAGTTGAAGGTCAAAATGTAGGAACTGAAAAAGAAATATGGAAATTTCGGTCTATGATTAAACAAGTACTAAGTATTTTAAATAATTTTACATTTATATAATATTTGGATTGATAATAAATAGTAAAATTTTAATATAAATCGCCGATATGGAATCTTAGCACACTCATAACCATGATAATCACAGCAACCACAACAATCACAATTACAAACCCATTCGATCCCACTTCTTTTTCGTCATGCTCGCTATAGTAATAACCTCATACAACGTCTACAACATAAACGTAAACGTCCTCCAACATAATCGATTTTTCACTAGAGCATTACACTACCACATTCTCTAGCATCAAATCTAAGACGTATATTGGTTCGGTCAGGAAGGTATCAACTACCCCAGGCACTAATACTTCCAACTCTCAGAATTGCTTTCTTTTTTGCAAAGATTGTGGAATAAAATGGGCAGTTTAGAGTAACTTTCTCTTACTATTGTTGATCAAAATGCACTTAATTCCACTTAGCAAAGTATATATGTGCTTGGTAAAAAATAAGAAGACGCCAAGAGATACGTTTGGACCATTCAGTAGGGTCCAACATAGCCATTTAATTTTTAAAAAGTTGAAGAGCTAAAAAATACTTTGATTAGTAGCGAGTGGGTTCGAATATCATTCGCTACGATTGCACTAGGATAGCACATGTGGGATATTTCCATAACTTTGTAACCCTTTTCCGATACATCAGTTTTTGCGTATTTCAATATGCACCAGCATCTATCACTTGTTTAAGAACACATCGTTCCTTGCTTTATTGGCCTTCTTTTGGGAATTTATCTGATTCGCTAATACTTCAGAGGAAGAATCGACCATTCATAAAATATTTTTTACTATTTTCTTAGCTTTTTTTTAGTTATTACATCTATGCTAGCTTTTGCAGATACTTTTGATTTTTAGTGGCTTTTTATTTTGGATGGAATAACCTGTTTTAGTGCCTGGATTTGTGCTATTAAATTCTATACAAAACACTAAGATTACAAATTAAGTTTTCTTTTAACCAAATCATATCTTTTAATCCTACAGCTTTTCGCATCTTTTCTTCCTCTTTTAATCGCTTTTTCATTGTTCGCCTATTCTATTTTTTCAAGATATTCTGGTCAATTTTCATCTTTCTGGAGAACATTCACCTCTCTCTTTTATATTTGCTACTATAACATGACATACTAATCCGCTATAGTAACAAGCAGATCCAACCCTATCTCTCTGATTTTTTTCATAGTTTTTGTTCTAGTATTCACAATCTGTATCTATTCAGGAATGCTCGTCTCTGTTTTTTGTTCTTATGTATGGCGCAAAAGATAGCTTCAAATCAAATAACATATCGTTAATCATCTTAAAATTCACTGTTCTTCTTGCGATCATAGATACAAATACTCTGATAGAGCTAAAGATAAAAAGAAAAGATCGTTTAATCTTAGCTAATTTTTAGCGATTAACTGGGAAATTCCCTAAGAAAGGGAAAAATATAAAAGAGTTTTAGTGGCAAGAATCCAAAGACTTCGCTAAAAAGCCGATTCTATACTTTAGTAAAATCTATAAGAATACAAAAGAGTTAGATTTAGTGTTTCTTTTGCCCACAATTTAAGGTAAGATTTGTGGCAAAAGAAAAGATTTATCCAAAATCTAGTAGGCGACGACAATCAAAACATAGATTATAATAGCAGGTTTGATAGTGATAATGACACTCTTTGATAATTATTGATAAATATTGCATAAATCATGCTCTTGAGGAGTATAGTGTATATAAAAGAATATGAATAGAATTATAGAACCTATAACTAATTTCCATGATATATAGATTATATTGTATTCAACAACATGAACTAACAGCCAGCCTACCTGATCCTCGATCAAGATAATGAACTTCTCATACTCATAACTCCACAAACTCCGCTTCTAAAACCTCAGCCCGACCCCACCGAGCGCATAACCGCAGATTTGTACGATTTCGTATTAGAAAGAAGAAAACTAATCAGAAAATAGAGGAGGAATAACAGAAATAATCGGACTTTGAAGTGTTGAAACTTTATCAATAGAGTAATACACGTGGAAACCAACAAAACAATGATACTAATATGTTATTACTTCTCTTCGTTAAAATTTTGTAATTTTAATCTAATACATATATTCTGGCCTTAAATAGTATATTCCTAGATATGATACGATATGTAAAAATATGCAAAATATCATTCATATTGCTTTGCGAGATAATTAGTATAAAAATAGTTATAGGTTTGTCCTTTTTATACGAGATTATTGTGGTATTGTTTTAACAATCGACTGAATTCATGAGACTATTCTTTTAATTCACTATTTTCCTTTTTTAATCTCTATATTTCCTATTCGTAAAAAGAATTGTTAGACTCTTTTTTTGTTTTGATTAGTTGTTACATAGTTGATTTCATATTTTGATTGATTTCGATATGATTCTGTAATCTTTATTAAAGTTCTTTGACCCTTTTTTTATAGAAACCAATCCGCTATTGATAAACAAATTTTATTTGTTAAACGGTTATACAATTTTAAGCAGAAGTAGACTATTAAAACTATTTAAACAATCTTTTTGATCTAGCAGGTTAGTGGTTTTGTTAATACGCTTGTTTTTAAGTGAAAAGAAGTGTTTAGGCACTTTTTACTCTTTTTATCGATTTCTCTTACACGACCTATTCTAATCGCTTATTGAATTATCCCAATCGACTTTTTATTTGTTAACTTGAATTTCTACTAGTCATCTATCTTTTTAAATACGAATTCTGTTGCTTTAGATTATTTATAACTTGATTTTCAAATGCAAGTGAAGGTTCATAATAATTCAGATTCTTTTTGGCCAGCATCCAAAGGATTTTCATCTAAGCTTATGCTATTCTCTATACAAGCTTTTATTTTTAATTTTTACATGTTTAATAGAGCTAAGCTGTTATTTTTAAATTCTAGTTTTCTTCAATTAAATTTTATAATTTGCTTTAACTCTTCTTAAATTGTTGTTTTATTTGTTTGTAATTTACCTTTAAAATTTAAATTTACTAATCCTTAATGAAAATAGCCTATTTATATGACTACTACCTCACCTATATTTATCTTAACGAAACCGTTTTTAATTTTATTAACTCCTCTCTTTCCTTTTAAATGTCTTGATTCCTTTACAAAAGCATCATATATTCTTTTCTAAATTACAACAAATTTACTTAACGTGCTCTAATTATTGACTCAATTCTTCTATTTTTTAATCTTTGGTGCTAATCATTTCATCTAATTTTAAGCATCTCTGTTTGATTTAAGTACCTTCTTAATCATATTTTTGATTCAATTAATTCAAACGATAAATTTCTTCTTGGTACTCTCTCAAACGACCATCTCCTGTCTTAATCGCAGTCTAGTACTCCTATATCATTTTATTACAACGATCCAGCTTAAATTATACATCAGAATAATTCGCTTAAAGCAATTTAAGAGAATGACTAAGTTTATCATTCTAAGTTTGTTTCTTTTGCTTGTTTTACATCGCAAATTTAAGATCATCTTCGAATTAATGCATACGAGCCTGATAATTTATCTATATTTCTCTTCCTCTTTTTTACTATATAAATAGCTTTTAAGCGATTTAAGATATTTATTAGTTTTTTCGGATCATCAACTCTCGTAGTTTATCGTTCTATTTACTAAGAATGTGATAATCACCAGAATTATGTTCTTTCTATATCAGAAGTTCTTTCATTTAAAGGATCTAAGTATTTCGTTTGCTTAGAACTTACATCAATTTTTAGTTTTAGAGCTAAATTCCTTGCAATTAGCTAAGTTATCTTCGTAAAGCTTGTATTTCAGTTTTACGTTTAGATAACATATCTTCATATTAGTTGGACTTTTACTAAAATTATTTTTACCGTTATTTGAATGCCAATTTTTATCTCTATCTTTCAATAGCTGCTTTTTTAAGAGTTTAAATCTATTTTTTAATCTACTATTTTTAACCCTGCCTCTGTTAACTCATAATAGCTGAAGAATATATCTCAGAATCATTAAACTTGTCTTTTTTAGGCTTAGAATCGATCTAATCTCTTAAATTACGCACTAGTGACTATTTTTTATTGAGATCACTCTAAAGCAATCCTATTTTTTATTGCAAATTTCTTATATGTTGATCTTTTTCAGCAGTAATTCCTTTTATTTTATCAACCATCTCCAAAACTCGTAAATTGCTCAATTTTACTTCACGCTAATAATTTTATTATCTTCTTGCGAGCTCACTATTTAATTTACTTACAGTCATTTATAATTACATTATTCTTTGTCCGTTCTAGAATGATTACAAATTGCTTCGTTATTAAAATTGTGAAACTTGACTTCTTTTCATTACAGATTGACTTTGTTGCATTTTAGCTTTTATTATTTAACGACCTATTTCATTTAATTATTAATTTTTCTTTTTGAATGTTTACTAATATGTTTACAATTCGTTTTATTTTTAAAGCAAATATTTGTTTATGATCTGTAGTTGATTATTCTTTTGCTATAACTACTTATTTTTGCTTACAATCTATATATTTATGCTCTATAGTTGCTTACTTTTGTTCTAAATATATTTGTTTTTAGTTTAAATCTACACGTTAATTTTTGATAATTTTGTCTAAAATGGTTAAATTTCTTTATCCGAAGAATTATGAAGCTATTTAAATGTTTAAATCTATTTCTTCATATTAAAATTATCTTTTTTAAGCAAGTCTATAATCAACTGCTTTTCTTACAGATCATCTGCTGATGTATTGTTCTTTTTAATAGATTTAATAGTCTTAGTCATTTATGCTATTTCTGCCTCTTTGCTTTGATAATGATGCAATAAAACATTATAATTGTTTTATAGCTATGCATATTTCTTTTGCAAGATTACATAATTTCCTGAAACTTGCTTGAGTTGTTTGGTAGTTTCTTCATATTTTTACAATAAACTTAACTGTACTGATTCCTACTATAAAAATAATTTTTGACCCTAAGACTATTTTTTAACTATTTTTTTCGTATTTAATCCTTATGATTTAAATAGTTATTAAGATCGAGCTACTATTTGTGAAGCTGCGATTGTTATCGCAGGTTATCCTAGCTAAAACTTTTTAATTACAACCCCTGAATTAGATTAAATTAGCTCATCGTGAATCTAATATTATTTGTCCATCAAAGGCGCCTTTGTATTTCTAGCTAGATTACTTGATGAAATTATGATCTGAGGAGCTGTTTAATTATGTGTTTTTCTTTAAGTTGAAGCATGATTGTCTTGAAGTGCATTTTGAGAAACAGATTATCCAATATTATTGATTACTACTGTTTTTTGACTTGAAGTAAAAGATTATTTATTGAAATTTTGCATATTTTAAGCAGAATTAGATCTATGAAGCTGATTTATTCTTAAAATTTAGTTGTTGTAATTCGAGGTCGGATCATTACGATGAGGTGAACGGGCCTGTGGAGAATTAACTACAACTGATATTCTTTGATTAGATGGTATAGGAATTACGTTTATCCTTCGATATTGTGGATATTGCGCTACACCATTAATATTTTGATCTTGCCGAGATGGACTTTTTTATATCATCGCATATGGAAATCTTTAAGTCAAAGGATTAAAATGACCTTGAATTTGTGGAATTTGTTTGATTACAGGTTGAGGTCTGTTTGCATAATTAAACTGATTTTTGGATTGATTTGGCATTTCTTGTGAAACAAATATGTTCGATTCGTGTTTGTATGTATGAGGATGTGATGGATCGAATCTTATCTATTAGAATGCTTAGTTCCACATTTAAGATGTCCTCATTAATAACTGAAAATATATGATCAAAATAAAAGATAGATATTTGTAATAATCTATAGTATTTTATCATGGGCTTAAAGAAAGACTACAAGTATCGGAATCTTTTCGATTTAACGTTTATTATTAATATTTTTTACTATATTTAAAAATTTTAAATTATTTTTATGAATTCTGATATTTTTATAGTAAATTTTAGTATCTAAGCCTTAGATTATGAATCTCATCGTTTCTACTCTCTTCTAGATTATCTCTACGTCTACTAATCTTCAATATAAACATATCTAATTGTGTTTGTACATTTTTAACTTACTAGTTTTTCTAAAACAATCGCATCTGAAGGTCAGCTATGACTTCGTTTATATATTTTTAGCGTTATTAATATTTCTTTTTGATAGTTTATTATAGAGAATTGAGCTCCTATTATTTTAGATGAAGTCGTGTTTTGAATATGTTATTTTATGACTAAAGTATTTTGATCTTATTTTGCAATCCTTAAATCGTTATGATGTTTTAGCAATTTTTAGTTTCTGTTATTTTATTTTTAAGCTTTTGCAAATAATTTTCAGGTTTTTTCTTAGTTAGAGTATTTGATATCAAATGAGTAGTCTATCTCAAACAAGTATCCTTTATTTTATGATTCAATTATGATTCTAAAGCTGATATTTTAAGCTATAATTATAGACGTTTTTTATTTTTTTGATTATTTTACTCTTGAAGATCTATACAACGTTTTTCTAATTTGAGTATTTTCAGTTAAAAGTACGACTATACGCATTATTTTCGATTATTATTTCTTGAATGGTTAAAGCTACTACCTCTCCTTGTTGCCTAAATTTGTATCCCTTAAGCGATAATACTTTTTCTATCGATATTTTTTATAATTTAATTATCTTTGAAAAACATTCTTTATCTTAATTCACAATTTTAGTTTTAAGATGAAGCTCTACTTGCTTATTTTGAGCCACTATGACTTCTATTAAACCTTTTCTATCTAGTTATTCTATTTTTTAATGGTTATCGAGCTTCATTATTTTTTTATGAATAGAATGTTTATTAGCTTCTCATTTATAATACTAAAATTAATACTAAAATTAATTTATATGATTATCAGAATGCAGAGAGCCCTTAAACTAATGCATAGACATCGCCTAGCTTGCATGGTCCTATTGCTCCGACAGTCGAAGAACCCGCCGCAACCTTTTTTATCATAAAATTACTTGCGTTCTGCCTGCATCGCGTATATGACAAACACTAAATCCTGTATTTTTTGCTTTTTCTATAACATTATACAAAGATTGTTAATCTTCAACTTTATAATATGTCATTTCTTTACCAGTTTACAGCCATTGTATGTAAGAAAGAGCAAAATTATCATCATGTTGACATTTTGTTCTTCCATTTTGAAATGCTTTCAAAGTTGCATGAGCGCATTGAGCTGCTATTTTCCCTGTACTCATTTTTAGATCCATTCTTATTATCATCACTAAAACTTATTTGTTTTTATCTGACGTATTATTCTTTTCTTGCTATTCTAAGATGTTTACAATTGACTGAACTGCTTGTTCAAGATTATTGGTTTGATTTATCGCGATTTAAATATGTTATTAATCGAAATCCATCTCTTTTAACTATTTTCTTAATATATTTTTTGGATCTTATTGAAGATTTATCTATTTGTGCTGCGCCTAACTTTTTTCTTCTGAAGCTTTTTATTGTTCAATCTATTGCTTTTATATTATCAAAGGGTTTTCTGATATTAAAGATTGCTTAATTTATGTTTAATTTTCCATTCGGATGTCCTGCTATTACTTATTTTACATAAGATTCAAGGATTATAATAAAAAAACATCATTTTATAAACTATTATTTTAGTATAACCTTATTAATATAATCTTGGTATGGATGATTCATGATTCTCAGATAATTTTTTTTTTTACTTCTAAAATACTATAATAGTTAAAGATTTTTATATGTTTTAAGGATTATTTTTTGAAAAAAAATATTAAATGGATATCAAGTAATAATAATGTAAAAAATTTCTTTAAAAAAATGAACTTGATAAAAAAAATATCTTTTAAGTATCAAATATTTTTCAAAAAAAAAATTAGTTTACAAAAAGCTTTAGTTAATATCAAATCTATTATTTTTTAAATAATAAAGCTTAGATTTTATTTTTAATTATCCTTTGAAAATCGCTATCTAGACTTTTTTACACTTTAAAGTATATGAATAATATTAGTTGATTAAACTCATATCAATTTGAAACAATTTTAAGAAAAATGCTTCGAGAAATATTAGCTTTATTTTGAAAATCTTAAAATATTATTCTGTTTAGTATTTTCTCTATAAAAAAATCCCAACATATCACAATAATAGATTATGTATACCTATTGTAATTACTGATAGACATAATTTATGCATTTTTGGCAAATTTTATTATTTTTTAATAAATTTTAGTCGTTCCGCTAACTAGTTTTTATTTTTTAATCTTTTTCATACTCTTCTTTGATGATGATTTATATGTATTTTATATATTAATAAGTATAAGAGTCAAATACAAAAAAATAAAACAAAGCAATACACATTATTGCAAACATCTAAGAATATTATATCTTGCTTTTTTTGTTAAAATTGATCGATTTCAATTTTTTTTAACGCTATCTCAGAGATTTGATTTTTTAAGATATTATGCAGTTGACCTAACGCTAAAATACTTTAAGTTTGATCATTTTGATTCCTCAAAAAAGACTTTTAACAATATATGTTTGATAAAATTAGTACTAAGAGATCAAAGCAATAAGTTATGAAAGCTTTTATTTGAAAAAATGGGAACAGAAAACATATACACAATTTTAAGAAAATAGACTGATTTTATGTAATAATATTTGTATTTAGATCAATCTTTCTGATACTGAACTAATTTGAATATAAGCAACGTCTCAACATAAGAATTGATTATATATTTGTTCGCTAAACATTTTGAATCTTTTTTGCAATTTTTTCATGCAGGAGATTGATAATTACTTAATTATGTTTTTTTCTTTATTTTTTTGCGAAAATTATCAAAAAAAGGGTGTTTTGGTATCAATTACTTTGATTTTTTATAAATACTTTGATAACAATAACATAAGAAACATGGCTTTCATCATCTAACAGCCTGTATTCCAGACTCATCTTCATTTATTCAAAAATCCAATTAAATAAACTAACTAAAAACTGGATCAAGAATTAAATCAAAAGAGTTTGTAGACCCTTTAGTCCTCAGTTGAACAAATGTTTCTTGTTTTTAATGACCAGGAATAATCAAAGCCGAAAAGTCTTCACTGCAGAGTGGCCCTCCCAGGTCGACAACAACTTGTTTTCACTTCCGACGTGCAAAACAGCTCCAATCGTTCAGGCATCAGAGGAATCTTATGCAATGAGGGAGGTCCAATCGGTCCAAGATCAAGTTAAATAAGTAAACAATTATGCAAAATGATGGCCCACTTCAACAATATTGGCCGTAAATTCAACTCAAATTTCTTGGTTAAGCCTCCGTATGGAGCCCTTTATATTACTGTTCCCAACGTTATTAAAAACTATCAGAAACCCATCCTTCTTTTTAAAAAAATTATATAAGATTGCATAATTTTCGCCAACAACTTTCTTCCTTACATTCTCTATCAATCCAACATAATATCATTCAGTTAGCTTAAAAAAAGTAAATCATAATTTCTCTATTACTACTTATGGCATAACAAAAAAAGTGATATTTTCAAATCAGCATAAGTCAGCTAACTTCTTCCTTTGTTCAGCATTCCAGTTACCTACTCAGAACCTTTAAATAATATGATCGAATAAGGAAATACTTGTTAGGCGATTATAAATTTAGCCTATAAAAAAAGAAAATATCAAGAACAAGCTTTGTTTATTTAACCTCACCAATATTAAGGATAAATTCCTATAAATAATAAGTTTTAACCTTAAAACATCAAACAAATGATCAGACATCCTCTTCTCAAAGATTAAAAATCAACTTTTTCTGAAAAAAATAACATTTAGTCTATGCTTAGAGCATGCAATACTATCAATCTGTCAGGTTGGACCGAACCTACATACCTAGCTGAAGGAGGCTGGGCTAAGATCTTAAAAATAGATGCTAGTTTTAATTTTGTTTATTCAGTAGATCCAGTCAGAGCTAAACAAATGGAGCCACAGGAATAATCTCAATAACCCGAACAAATGGTAAATGGAAGTGTAACTAAAAAATTAGTGATTAAAATACCTAGATAGACTAAAGACAAACAAAGATTTGCTCTCATGAGCAATAAATTGAAATACTAAAAACTCATTATCATGAGATTCAGAGGAGCATAGACTAACTCACTTCCAAAATATTATCACACAGTTCAAAAGAATTTCGATTATAGACAATATTTCTTGATGGACTATATCCAAGGTAGATCGATCGGTTAATAAATAGCAATAAGAAGTGCTACATTATCTCAAGCTACAAAAATATACTGGCTTCTTAACGCCGTTAACGGAGTAAAGTTCCTTCAAGACTACTAAGTCGCTCATCTTGATTTATCACCAAATAATCTTATCGTTTGCAGAGGGAATCTCATCAAACTTATCGACTTTGGGTAGGCATATCATCCAATAGCAACCAAGCCTTATCTTCCCCATCTGAACCCCAAATGTTAGTACGTCTATTCTCCAGGAAGGACCTTTCCATATGCACCTCCGTAGACTTCACAACGCAACTACGATCTGAACAGCAAACAAGATATATACTCACTTGGTGTCTTAGCTTTCAAATTACTCACCGGATATCTACCTTTTACTTGTTCGTTCTCATAAAATTAGAAGATTTACAGAGAAGGGACATACTCGAATAGAATTTTATTTGCTCCGGAACAGATATAAGATATTGGAACTATTCAGACTATGGAGACTATAATTAATATAGTGTTCCAAATGTTGAGAGTTTAGTAAAAAAAGAGACCTTAACCTGTTTGGCTACATATTGCTTTGAATAAATTGTTGGATATGATGCCTCGATGAAAGTAGTGTTTGAAGGCTTAAGTGCCTTTGATTTAATTAAGTATTATTGCATTAAATCTTAAGAAAAAAATATAAATATTTAACATAAACATATTAGATTATGTATATACAAGCTTAGATGTCTCAGATAATATTGTTAAGAGATCTTTATTGCATTAGAATTCATATTGAAACATCAAAATTTACATGTTTTTATCTAAATATTTAAATTAATATGGACTCAGATAGCGAAAGAGTAGACTCTCTATAGTAATACTACGTATTTATGACCTTATTCAGGATAGTTAATGCTAGGAAGTAGTCAACGACCTTTAATTCGAGGAGACATTCAGACATTAAAAGAAATAAAAAAAATATCAAGAGATGACTTTTTTGTTAGGATGCCTTAAAAATCATTTTATCTTCTATAATTTAAGCGAAGCTGAGATCTAGAATGTCGCCAAGAAGATGTTTTACTGCAGTGTTCAAGGAGACACTTTTATATTCAATGAAAAAAGCAAAGCAATGTGCTTCTTCATAATATAAAAAGGGATGATGCAAGTAGTCTCGAACGACAAAGTCAAAAAAACTCTTAGAGTTGGTGATGGATTCGGATAAATCGCTCTTTTATACAAATCTCCAAGAGCTTTTTCAGTCAAAGCTTGTGAATATTGTTGCTTATGGGCTATTGATCGTAATTCTTTTCGTAAAGCTGTTGAAGAAATCATCATTCAAGAATACTAAGAGAACAAAAAATTCATGGAAAATGTCAGATTTTTTAGTAGTCTATCCAACGATCACAAGGATACTATAGCAGGAGCACTCATAACACAATAATATATCAAAGGTCAAGTCATCGTCAGCTAGGGAGATCCTGGTTCCTCTTTTTACATAATCAAAGAAGGAACTGCTTCTGTTTATAAGGGAAATAAACTTATGACAAAACTATAAAAAACAGATTCTTTTGGAGAACAAGCATTGTTTTATAACACTGTTAGACAAATGACCGTCAAAGCTGAAGAAGATATGACTTGTTTGATTTTAGGAAGAGAAACATTAAGTAAAGTTCTTGGTGATCAAATTTTTGTGGTAACTTTTCGAAATTTTATGAAATGGGCTATATAAAAGAGCACTCATTTGTCCAAACTTAACAAATAACAGATTTAAAAAATATTGGATTTAATCAAAATAAACAGCTACAAATCAGGAAATGTAGTTATCAAGAAAAACACCTAAAACGTAAATAATCAAAAAGTGATAATCGTAATCTAAGGAGCTCTCAAAAAATACAAAAATACCAATCCAATAGCAGTTCGTTCACAAATCTATGGATAAGATTTTCTTCTTTAAAACAATAATAAAAATCGTTATGAAGACGATATTGTGATGTAAAGTGACGGAGTCATAGCTTAGATCAAAACTGATATAGTCAGATAAATCATCGGTGGATATCTTGATACAGTGGTGGAATAAAACTAGAAAAGACAAACTTAAAAATTCCATTAACAAATAAAAAGAAGAAACAAACTTATCGATGGACTTGATCAGCTAGTCGTCCTCCAAGAGATGAAAGAAGGCTAGTTCGGACCTATATTATTAGTAGGCTGCACAAATTAACTCTAAAAACAAAAACTGTATATCTTGAAGTGTTACTCCAAACAAAAAATATAATAACATTCACTTTTCAAATACATCACCCAATAAAAAAATCTTCTGAGAAGTCTTTATCATCCTTTTATTATGGAATACTACAAAAGTTTCAAAGATTAACATTATCTTTATTCTTTGGTTTAATTCGTTCAAGGTTAAGAACTTTATTATGCGATCAGAGAAATAGGTATTTTGAGCACTTAGGATACACAATTTTATATCGCTTCGATGATACTTATTCTATAGTATCTTAGTACTCAAGGAGTTCTCATGAGGGATCTTAAACCTTAAAATTTTATGGTTGATACTTAGGGATATCTAAAGTTAATCGATCTGGTAGCAGCCAAAGTAGTGAAAGGACGTAACTTAACAGCAGTTAAAACTTACACTCTTATAGGAACACCTCATTACATGGCTCCAGAAATAATAATAGGAAAAGGTTATACATATACCGTGAGTCTATATTCACTGGGCATAAACATGTTTTAATTCATGTGCGGGTATGTTCCTTTCGGATAAAAAAGTGAAGATCCTCTAGAAATATATGAATAAATTTTGAACTTATAACTTAAATATCCTCGTTCTCTCAAGGATAAAAAAGCAAGAAAATTGATGGATCAACTTTTGAATAAAAATGATCCTGATGGTCGATTGGGAGGACCTACTTTCATGTCGCTTAAGAATAATCCTTGGTTTGAAGGGATTAATTGGGATGATTTATATTAGCTCAAAAGTCCAGCACCTATTTTTGAAAGAAATCTGAATAAATAAGGAACATAAGCATAAATTTGCAGAGGAATTCGTCATGCGAAAAGTTGTCTAGATTACTTGGATTAAAAACTACCGCTTCGTAATGTCGGTTAAAACACAACTTTTGCCAATTGGTGATCTATACAGTTATGTTTAAAATTTAATAATAAACAGCATATAACCTTATATTATAACAGCCATGATCTCACAACGCTAGATACGATCATCACATTAACCAAATCGTCTTTTCATACTAAAAAGATCATCTAACTATCATATTCCGAACAATTTTTAATCGAAAATAAGGTAACAGAGTTTAAAAACATATCATAAACGCAATACTAATTCGAAAAGAAAATCTCTAGAAATGGTATTTAAGTAAAATTATCGTTTGTTTGTTAATATCAATTAACAAGAATCATCATATTGTAATCTTTTTTAAGATGTGCGTAGTCCTAGTATGAGAAAAAAACGATTAAGATATCAACAGTATATCAGGAATTTACCTAAGCCATAGAATATTGATAACTTGAAAATAGAGCTTAGCAAATTAAAAGCTTATAAAAATAAGAGTCGACATATTAGAAGTCAAACTACGCAAATATAAAGAAAATCTACTACGCAAATGTAAAGAAAATCGACTGCGCAACTATAACGAAAATCGACTGCTCAACAACCATAGCGAAAATCGATGTAAAAGTCTGTATTGAATGAGAGATATTTCAATATTCCTATCGAAAATTGTAAAAAATGATATTTTCTGAAAATCATATAGCATTTTTAAGGTCTTTATCATCTATCATTACTAAATACTAAATCAAAACATTTTATTGTGTAAATAATCCTTTTAATATGACGAAAGTATGCTTCTTGTTTCATATTTATACATTCGCTATCATTTTTTGACTTTTTTAGGCTTATAAAACACAAAACCTTAATCTCCTTTATCTTTTTCTACATCCTACTAGTTGGCAGCCTACACTTTTTGACCAATTTATTTCTTTTTCGGAGGATCTTTCTTTCTTGTCTTGACTGAACAACTCGTCGCCAGCATGTTACTAAACGATAAACTTTAATCTTTTTCCACCATCGTGGTATAATTCTATTAGCCTTACTACTTAGATTACTTTCTTTATTTTAGAGCTCCTGCTTTTCCTTTTGATAACAATCTTTTCAATTTGTCGTTGCTGCCTGATTTACCTGATTTGTTCCCAGGAGATTTAGTACCAGGAGACTTTGTTCCAGGAGATTTTTTAGATTTACCGTCATTGCTTTTCTTTTTTGTCAAAATTTAATGCTTGACCTCTAGATAATTACTCTACGACTTTTTTTATTATTTTTTAAAATTAGATTTAACTATGTTATCATAATCATTAACTTTATTTAGCTTTTAATTTTTCTCTACTTAAATACATTTTTACGTATTGAAGATATGTTTGTTTTGACTTCTTTCCAATACTTTTACAAGTAACCTATATCTAAATTTTTTTACTTTTATATTCTCCTTAGGATTTTTGCATTAAATCGATCATTTTATCATCTATTAGTTGCAAGTAGTGGAGTTTACTTTTATTACCACCTGCTTCATCTTAGAATTATTCGATGATTAGTTCGAAACTGTCCTTACATAATACAAAATTTACCTTAGAAAACTGGCCCTTAGATTATTGAAACGCCGATCTAATTTTAAAGTTGAGAATTCTTTAATAAGGATCTTGCTTTTGTTTTTATACCTACGCTATTTAATCATCATCGTCGTCAAGATCGATATTGCGTAGACCTGCACCTTTGCTTTTATTAACGCCTTTAAGAAGAGATGCCTAGTTTCCTGCTTTTGTTTTGGATGTTTAAAGAGATTACTTTGCTAAAGCTCCTTTAAGATGGTTCATAATATTTATTTTTAATAAGCTATGAATTGTTTAATATATAGTTAATGTGTAAATTAAGGCAAGAAGCCAAAATATCTCAGTAAAAAAATAAAAGAATTCGAAGACTAGCTTAAGCGTGGTTAAAACCTTAAGTGATTTTGAATTATCATAACAATAAAAGATCAATCAAACTAAGTAATTCATAAAAAGAAGCGATTTCAAATCGTGGGATGCCGCTCTAGCAAATGTTAGATTATATTGTATTAGATTAGCTTAGAGTTAGTTTGATACTTTTTAGTGAAAGATTTATATTTTATTTTTAGCAACACTTTC
>Ga0169931_10007021_pt1 | contig 16810 bp, 12 predicted proteins | sample Kivu_15m_20L_FD_129675 | JGI IMG/M metagenome (GOLD analysis project Ga0169931, IMG submission 129675) | Freshwater microbial communities from Lake Kivu, Western Province, Rwanda to study Microbial Dark Matter (Phase II) - Kivu_15m_20L... | ecosystem: Environmental > Aquatic > Freshwater > Lake...
CCTCGCTTGTCCTCCGGAGTCCCAAGAGGCCCAGATCGTCGCCGCGAAAATCAAGGTGTACAACGCGAACAGCGGTATCTCGGGTGTGGTTGATTTCTCGGCCCTGCTCGGGCCGGGGCCGGTCAATCCGGCATCCGGTCAGCCGGAGCGATGGTTCTTTCCCAACAACCCGTCCAGCGCGGATTTCACCGGAATTCTGGTCCCCGAGGGCCTTGGCTGGTTGGCCGAGGAAGGAAAGTACACCGTGCCGATCCTTCCGGTCCCTGTGCGCCTGGCAGACATCCAGGATGGTTCCTCGAACACCTGGATGATTGCCGAGAGCGACCAATACACGCTGGATGGCGGGGCCACCTGGCTCGACCCCCATTACAGTTGGCCGTACCTGCCCGATGTGGGCAGGTACACCCGCTTCGTGGGAATACCCAAACGGGGTAGCCTGGAATCCTCGCTGGCTCCCCGGTCGCGAATCAGTGGCAACCAGTTCCAGGCCCTGGCCGGGGATGGTTCGGTGCGGGTGGTGCAGGAATCGATCGGAGCGCCCCTGCTTGCCGGACTGGTCAGCCGGGCCGGTGGCGAGGTGGCTGTGGCTCCCTGATCAAACGATTTGACCTGGTTTGTCTTCCCAGCATTCCCCTCTGATTTGGAAAAGGCATCGTCATGGCAACTTTCTCGCGGCAAATGGGCAGGTCCTCCAAGCCGGGTTTTCCTCGTTTTCTTCCCCGGTTGCTGGAGTTGGAAAGCCGGTTGACGCCCGCCACGCTGGTGGAGCCGGTCGGTCTGTTCCCCCGCGACGGCGTTTTGGAGGTCACCCTCACCGCGCGCCAAAGCCAGATCGAGCTCGACACGGTCTCCACGCCGGTGAGCAACGCCCTCACTTTCAGCTATCAGGTCAACCAGGGTTTTAGCGACGGCCCTGACATGGGGGGCGGGCTACGACCGGGGCCCACGCTGCATGTGAGCCCCGGCCAAACCCTGATCGTCCACCTTGCCAATGAACTGGCCGGTCTGACGATTCCGGATTTCACCGATGCCAACGGGCAAACGCTTACTTCGGCGCACATCAACCTGCACACGCATGGCCTGCATATCTCGCCCGAGGGCAATTCGGATAATGTTTTGCTCAATATCCTCCCAGGCAGTTCCAACACCTACACCTACCAGATTCCGGCTGACCAGCCGGAAGGGCTGTACTGGTACCACCCGCACTTTCACGGCGTCACGCAGCCGGAAACCTATTTCGGCCTGGCGGGAATGCTGGTGATTGGCAAGGCCGATGGCAACATCCCCAAGGTGAACCAGAACCGTTTGCCCACCCGCTCGATGGCCATCCAGTACAACGATGTGTTCGGAAGGGACGCGGGATTGTCCACCCTGAATTCACCATCGGCGGTACCCTCGAACCTGATCGATGCGCCGATCGGCTCCTACTACGTGAACGCGTTCGGAGTCGCGGGATATATCCCCAACAACCTCTTCTCATTCAGCGGGACCTACGGCAATGGTGATCCGGTCACCATTCAGGCGGCTCCTGGCCTGCCACAATCGGCCCGGAGCGCGCAGTTCACAGTGAACGGGCAATTCCAGCCCACGCTGGAAGTTGCCAAAGGCCAGACCGAAATCTTGTCGCTGGCCAATATCAGTGATGTCGCCTATGCCCGCCTGAGGCTGACCAACACGCCGGATGGATCGCACCCGCCCATCATTGTGCTGGGTCAGGACGGGATTCCCTACACCGAGGCGGCGCTGGCCCCATTGGAGGGCGGCACGGTTTTGCTGATGCCCCCCGGATCGCGGTTCGTCATCGCCGTGACGATGCCTGAGTCGGGCGACTTGGTGCTGGAGATGTCACCCGACCCCGCCACCAGCGCACCGGTAACGCTTCCGGGTTCGTCGGCAAGCTTCGTGGTCCCGGGCCCGGGCGGGATTGGCAAACAGATTGTCACCGCCCAGGGAACAGCCACGCTGGATCCCTCGGCGATCAGTTACTTCAACGGATTCAACTATTTCCCAACGCAGGAGTTGTTCCGGTTGAGGGCGAACAGCCAATTGGTGGCACCGGTTGTGTTCGCCCCGGGCGAGCCCTTGAACGCGAAGAATGGGTTTGAAGACCTAAGCCAATTGACACCCGACAACACCCGGCCGATCGTGCTCAACCAGGGGACTCTCAACAAGGAAGATCCCTCCAATTTCATTTTCGTGATCAACGGGATGAACTTCCCGTACGCTCCTGTGGTGCAGCCTCGCCTGAACTCCATGGAGGAGTGGGAGTTCATCAACATCACCCAAGACCAGCACCCCATGCATGTGCATGTGAATTCATTCCAGGTGATAAAGGTGGAGGATCCGAACAACCCGCTCAATAACAGCGGGGCGCAGTCCTGGTACCAGGATGTCATCAATGTGCCCGCCGGCAAGTTTGACTCCCAGGGTAACCTGGTGGAACCCGGCAGGGTCAAAATCCGCGCGCGGTTCAAGGATTACACGGGCACCTTCGTCCAGCATTGCCACCGCCTCGACCACGAGGACGGAGGCATGATGCAGGTGGTGACCATCCTCGCAGAGCATCAGTACTACGCGGTTGGGGTGACCGGCGGCGGGGGAACCGACTCACGTGTGGAGGTGCGCGACGCCACCGACGCCCAATTCCTGGAAGTCTTGACCCCCTTCCCCGGATACCAGGGCCCGCTCTCGTTGGCGCTGGGCGATATGGATGGCGATTCCATCAGCGACCTGGCGATCTCGTCGCTGGTTGGCTCATCCCATGTGCTGGTCTACTCCGGGGCGGGAATGGATGGCAGGCGGCCCTTCAGCGAGTTGGTCGCCAGCTTCCTGGCCGATGGCATGGAAGGCGGGGTGGCGGTGGCAATTGGGACTATTGACGGGAAACCCGGTGCCAATTTGGTTCTGGGATCGCAGGGAGGCATGGAGGCGACGGTTGGCGTGGTGGGCCTGCAGGCGATGGAACCCGGGATGGCAATGGAACCGATGACGATGGCCAGTTTCGTGCCGTTTGCTGGCTTCAAGGGTGCCATCTCGGTGGCCACCGGGCTGGTGGATGATTCCGGGCGGACTTCGATCGTGGTGGGTGCCGGCGCTGGCGCGGAACCGCGCGTGGGGGTTTTCAATTACCCCCTGTACGCGCCGCTTGCGGTTCCGGATACGGGGATGTCCATGGGCATGGAGGGCACGGGAACCTTGGGCCCGGTGATCTGTACCGGCAGTTTTTACGCCTTCAGCCAAAGCTACCGGGGCGGAATCAGCGTGGGTACCGGGTGGGTGAACGGGCCCCAGGGCGGTTTTCAGAATATTTTGGTGGGGGCGCTTCAGGGCGCCAGCCACGTGGTTACCTTCTCCAGCGGTTCGGCCCTGAATGGCTTCCCGCCCACGACCATGGAACACGGCATGACCGTGGAATACTCCGTCAGCTCGAGCTTCTATGCATTCGGGGCCAAGAGTCAGGCTGGGGTGCGTGTTTCCGCTTCCGATACCCTCAAGGGGGCGACGCTTCTGGCAACGTCACTGGAGGGAGAGTCCGCGGTGGTCAGCACTTTTGACCTGGTTCGGATCGAATCCGCATCGATGCTGACACCCAAACTGGTGGACACGCTTTTCCTGGAAGGTATGGCCAGCTCGGTACCGGCCGTGGGCGGATACTGATGGTTGGTTGCCGCGCCGGTTGAATCCTTTAACGTTGTTTGGGGAATCATGAACCTCGGGCCATGAATGGCCCGTTTATCCACAGGGAGAATCAAGATGAAAACCACCCTCACATGGCTTGGGCGGGTCGCCTTGATTGGTCTGGTGGCCGGGGCCAGTTTCGCCTGGATCCGTCAATCGGAAGTGCGGGCGCAATGCGGTGGCGGGTCGCCCCGCTACACTGTGGTGCAGACCGACATCACCAACCTGCTGGTGGTGGACAACGGCACCAACCTGGTTCACTTCTACACGGTGGACCCGGGCAAGGAACCCGGCAGCGAACTGAAACTGCGCGGCTCGCTCGACCTGAACGAGGTGGGCAAGCCGGTCCTAACCCCCAAGAAGGCCCAACTACCCGAGCAGAAGTGATCCCCCGTGCGGGCTCGGAGACTCTCCCCATGAAAACTCTGTGGAAGTGGGTGGCGTTGGTGGCATGGCTGGCCGGCGGCACCGGAAACGCCCAGGTCACAGGTTGGGCCCAGGGATACAACCCCTACACCGGCACCATGACCCGCCAGGTTTCAGGGTACAACCCATGGACCGGCAACATGGGAACGATGGGAGCCGCCGTGAACCCCTATTCGGGGACGCGGTGGCAAGGCGGCATGGCGGTGAACCCGTACACGGGCACTCGGATGGCCAGCCAGCAGGTCTACAACCCCTGGACCGGCCGGATGATGACCCAGCAGCAGGCCTTCAATCCGTACACCGGGCAGTGGGCCAATTACCAGTGGGTCCGGTAGGTTCGGGTTTGTCGAAGCCAGCATTTCCGAAGGCCGTTCTGGGTATTTGCCCGGAACGGTTTTTTCATGCATCGAGGGTATCGCCTACCATGGGAAACAGGGGAGGCCAGGCATGAAAGGCGATAACAGGCTGGTGGTGGGAATCAGTGGTGCCAGCGGGGTGACCTACGGGTTGCGTTTGCTGGAGGTGCTGCGTTCCACCCCGATTGAGACCCACCTGGTTGTCAGCCGGGCGGCCGAACGGACCCTGGTGCAGGAACTGCCCGAGGGGGTGCGGAGCCTGAGGGAACTGGCCCATACCTGGTACCCGATTGATGACATCGGGGCGGCTGTGGCCAGCGGATCGTTCCGGACCCGGGGCATGGTGGTGGTGCCGTGCTCGGTGAAGACCCTGGGAGAGATCGCCCATGGCATCGCGTCGAACCTGCTGACGCGTGCTGCGGATGTGACGCTGAAGGAACGGCGCAGGCTGGTGCTGGCGGTGCGGGAGTCACCCCTGAACCTGATCCACCTGCGCAACATGGTGAGCGTGACCGAGGCCGGGGCGATCATCGCGCCGCCGGTGCCGATGTTCTACGCGCACCCCACCACGCTTGAGGACGCCATCCGCACCACGGTCTGCCGGCTCCTGGACCTGTTCGACATTGAAACCGGCCAGATGCCGCGGTGGGGCGAGGAGATCGACCCGCACGCGCCGGCACCCAAGCGGTAGTCACTCCCCCGGATTCGCCTGGTTTGACAGCTTGCCCGCCGCCTCCAGCGCAAGGATCGCATAGGCGCTGCCGGCGTTGGTGATGTAGTGGTGGCGGTCGTTGTTGAGCGACCGGGTGAACCAGCGGCCCGAGGCGCGCTGGTTTTTCAAAAGCCAATCGGCGCCCTTGTTCACCGCGTCGAGATCTTTCTCATTGCCGCAGGTGGTGATGGCCATGATGGACAGGCCGGTGGCATAGGCGTCGCTCGGCGAGTTGGTATCGGGCTTGCGGCCGTCGTTTCCCTTCCAGGTGCGGCCGAGGGACGCGAGGTTCCAGCCGCCATCGGCGCGCTGGTCTTTCCTCAGCCTGGCCACCAGTTCCTTCCGTTGGTCTTCCGTCATCAGGCCCTCCAATTTTTTGGAGGCCATGGCCAGCAGCAAGGCATGGTGGGTTTCGGGCGGAGGATTTTTGGCCAGGTAGCCTTTCAGTTTTTCCAGGCCCGCCTTGGCCTTTTCGGTTTGGGCGTAGTCGCCCGGGGCCATGCCGACGGCGAAAGCGGCGTAGACCGCTCCGTAATAGTCATCATGCTCCATGGGGGGCCAGCCGCACTTCAGCCAATCCCAGGCACCGCTTGGCTTTTGCAGGGTCCACATGCGGTCGAGTGCCTGCCGGGTGATGGGGCGCAGTCGGCCGGTGCGGGCATCGGCCAAGGCCATGGTGGCGGCGGTGGCCACCACCTCGGTGTCCCAGCGGGGGGCGTCGCCCTTGTTGCCGCGGTCCCAGTTCCTGACGCGCTCCTCGAAGAACCGGTTCACCTCGGCCAGGCTGTCGCCGGTTTGTTCCGCCAGGGCCGGCCGGGCCAGGAGGTAGGGGTAGTTGGTGTGGCAGGCGCCGCATTGGCGCTGGCGGGTCCAGTGCAGCGAGGCGGAATCGAGCGCCCTGGCGGCCAGGGCGGGTGAGAACTCCTTGGCCTGGGGTTCATCGGGGGTGATCTGGCCGGGTTTGGGCACCTCCTGGGCGGGGGCGGCCAGGGCCACCACCAGGGCAGGTAGCAGGGTGAGGGCTAGGTTTCGCATGGGGGGGAATCTCCGGAAATAATTCTCCCAGCCTAATCTTTCCGGCGCGAAATCCCAGCAAAAAACCCGGAAAAACACGAATTTTCCTGAAATGGAAAAATTCCATGTCCGAAACCCGGCCGGCCGGAGCATTTCAGGGTGTGGGCCGGTTGGTAACCGGCCCAGAAAGGGAACTGAAACAGCAGGGGTCGCGGCGATGAACGGCAAGAACCAAAAGAGGCGGCTGGGTCTGGAGCAACTGGAAACACGGGCGACCCCCGCGGTGGCCAGCATCGCGCTGAACGCCGGCGTGTTGGATATCCGCGCCGACAACACGCGGTCGGACATCACCCTGACCACGATCCTCAATCCGTCGGGTACCCCCTCGGTGAAGGTGACAGAAGGGTTCAACACCTGGAGCTACGCCAATGTCAACCGCATCGAGTTCCGCGGCGGCAGCGCGAACGACACGGTGACCAACAACACCATCAAAACCCCCATCAGCGCCTGGGGCGGTGAGGGGAATGACACCCTGAAGGGCAGCACCGGGGCGGACTACCTCAATGGCGAGGGCGGCCACGATACCCTGCAGGGCGGCATGGGCGCCGACGAGATCTGGGGCGGCGATGGCAACGACACGCTCCAGGGCGGGGGTGGCAACGATCGGATGATGGGAGGGGAAGGGTCGAATATCCTGTCCGGAGATGGCGGCGCGGATATCCTCTTCGGCGGATCCGGCATCGACTTCCTCTACGGCGGCGATGGCAACGACACGCTGTACGGAGGGATGGGTGACGACACCATAGACGGCCAGGCAAACGATGACACCCTCCTCGGCGGGGACGGCAACGATTACCTCACCGGTGGGAACGGAAACGACCTGCTCTATGGCGACGGTGGCAATGACCGGCTGGAGGGCGGATCGGGCAACGACACCCTGAGGGCCGGCGCTGGGGATGACACCCTTTACGGCAACAACGACACCGACACCCTGATCGCTGGCGAAGGCGACGACTGGCTGGAGGGTGGTGCGGGCAACGACACTCTCTATGGGGAGAACGGTCGGGACCGGCTGTACGGCGGCACTGGCAACGACTACCTGTCGGGCGGTGATGGCAACGACGGCCTGTACGGCGGCACCGGCACCAACACCTACTACGGCCAGAACGGGGCCGACCGGTTTTTGATCCTCTCCGGCGAGCGTGTCATGGATTCCGCCGCCATCGATGCGACCATCACCTTCGTCAACCTGGGCGCCACCACCGTCAACCTGAGCGGGTTCGGCGCGTGCAACTTCGCGGCCGGCACCTGGAGCGACGCCGAGATCATGACGATCGACACCGCGCTCAACAACCTGCACAGCCACACCAACAACACGACGCTGTTGGAGACGGCGACCGGTGGCGGCATCACCTACCAGCGCGCCGGCAGCCAAACCTCGGGCAGCGGCACCATCGGCGGCTGGAACTCCGGCGGGGGAACCATCGCCTTCACGAACGCTGGATTCTCCAGCGAAACCTGGACCTGCGAGGTGGTCTACCACGAGATGGGGCACAACTGGGATGACCAGACCGAGAACCGGTTCATCAACGATTTCCGGGCCCTGAGCGGCTGGGTCAGCCAGGCCTCGACCCCCGGGTCACAATTCGCCGCCTCCGGAGCCTCCGGCGACTCATGGTGGTACAACACCGCCCTCGCCGGCTTCGCCCGAACCTATGGACAATGGAACCCGGTCGAAGACTACGCCACCACTTGGGAGACCTACTTCCTGGATAGCTACCACGGGACCACCAACGGCAACGCGGTGATCCAGTCCAAGTACGACAACCTCGACCGGTTCTTCGCCTCGGTTCGGACCCTGGACCTGTCTTCCCTGTCCAACTTGCTGGCTGCCCAGGACATCTCCCGCATGCTGACGAGGACCTGGAGGGGGAACATCGCCGACCTGCAGGTTCATATCTGATCCGTCGCCTCCGGGCGACTGGTGGAAAACAGCCAACCGGGCGGGTGCCATCCCGCCCGGTTGGCGTTTGTGGGGTGAAGTCCTGGATGTCAGAATAAGCAGACCCATCGGTTGTTGTGTTTTAAACCGGCGACAGACATGAAAAAACCTTCAGAAAATCCGGGTGAGCGCGCCATCGGTCCCGGAAAGGCATCTGGATCCACGGGGGACTTGGGGAAAGTGACCATGCCAGCCGTGGCGGAGCCGGAAGCGCACTCGAGCACGTCAACTTCCAGGGGCCACGAAATCGGTCCGCTGGAGACCTATGCCCCCTACCTGCGCCTTCTGGCCCGGATGAACCTGGGCAACGGGTTGGGCGGGAAGCTGGACGCCTCGGACATTGCCCAGCAGGCCTTGCTGGTGGCGCATCGCGAGCGGGACCAGTTCAAGGGGCGCACCGAGGCGGAATGGCTGGGGTGGCTGCGGGCCATTCTGGCCAGCACGGTGGCGGGCAACATGAGGCATTTCAACACCCAGGGGCGTGACCTGGCCCGGGAGCGGTCGCTCGAAGGGGCGCTCGACCAGTCGAACGCCCGGCTGGACGCCATGGCGGGCCTGGCGGCGGACCAGTCTTCCCCCAGTGAACGGGCCTCCAAAAAAGAGGAGGCCGTGCTGCTGGCGACGGCCCTGGCGGAGCTGTCTGTGGATGAGCAGGTGGCGATCGAACTGCACCACCTCCAGGGGATGGCGGTCGCCGAGGTGGCCCAGCGGATGGGACGCACCCGGGCCGCTGTGGCGGGCTTGCTGTTCCGCGGCCTGAGGCGCCTGCGCGGCATCCTGCGACCTGGCACCGGCGGATCGACCGATTCTGTGGATGGGAACAACCTATGAAGCCGGCCATTGGATCTGAAACCGGTGCTGGCGAACCACTGCTGAACCAGGCCCGCCTGGAGGAAGTGGTATTGGCCTGGCTGGAGGCATGCCGGGCGGGTTGGGCGCCGGAGCGCAGCCGTTTCCTGGCGGCGTATCCAGACCTGCGGGCCGAGCTGTCGGAATTTGTGGAAGGCCAGGCGGCGGTGTCTGGTGCCGGATCGGAATTGCCGCGGGAGTCGCCGGGTGGAGTTCCCCTGGAAGAGCTGGGAACCCTGGGAGACTTCCGGCTGATCCGCGAGGTGGGCCGCGGCGGCATGGGTGTGGTCTACGAGGCGGAGCAGATCACGCTGAGGCGCCGGGTGGCGCTGAAGGTGCTGCCGTTTGCCGCGGCTCTGGACTCGCGTCAGCTGGAGCGTTTTCGCAACGAGGCGCTCGCGGCGGCGAACCTGCGGCACGACCATATCGTGCCGGTGTTCGCGGTGGGCATGGAGCGGGGCGTGCATTTTTACGCCATGCAGTTCATCGAGGGGCAAAGCCTGGCCACCCTGGTGGACACGCTGGGTGACCGCAAGGCCGGCCAGGCCGGCCAAAGCGAAAGTCCTGATTCCCGATCCGGAAGCGGGGTGGTGGCGGCGGCCCGGGGGCCTGATGCCACCACCGCGCCGGCGCACCACGCGGTTTCGGCGACGCCCGTGACCGGGGTGACGATGAAACCGGGCAGCGCGACGGCGTTGCCTGAAAACATCAGCCGCAGCATGCAGTCGGGCGGGAAGAACCGGCACCGCTGGGTGGCCGAGCTGGGCCTACAGGCGGCCGGTGGACTGGAGCACGCGCACCAGATGGGCGTGGTGCACCGAGACATCAAGCCGGCCAACCTGCTGCTGGACGGGCGCGGCCAACTGTGGATAGCCGACTTCGGCCTGGCGCGGGTGAGCCAGTACCCGGGTCTAACACGCACCGGGGAGATCCTGGGGACTTTGCGTTACGCCAGCCCGGAACAGGCGCTGGGCAAGCCCGGGCTGGTGGACCACCGCAGCGATGTCTACTCGCTGGGGGCGACATTGTACGAGCTGTTGACCCTCCATCCCTTGTTTGGTGGAAGGGACCGGAACGCGCTCTTGGCGCAGATCGCGCAGGATGAGCCGATCGCACCACGCAAGCTGGATCCGACCATCCCGGTGGAACTGGATACCATCGTGCTGAAGGCCTGCTCCAAGGAGCGGGACGACCGCTACGGCTCGGCCCGTGAGATGGCGGAGGATCTGAAGCGGTTCCTGGACGACCGGCCGATTTTGGCGCGGCCTCCCTCGCTGCTGGAGCGGGCCGCGCGGTTCGGCCGGCGGCACAAGGGGGTCGCGGTGACCGGCCTGGCGGCGCTGGGCATTTTGCTGGTGGGGCTGTCGGTGGCGATGGTGCTGGTGGGCAACGCCTACAAGAACGAGCGGATCAAGGCGGACGAGGCCAACGAGCAACGGGTGCTGGCGGAGAAGAGTTTCCGCCAGGCGCGCGAGGCGGTGGAGCAACTGGTCAGCATCAGCGAGGAGCAACTGGCCAACATCCCGCCACTGGAGGCGGTGCGGCGGCGGATGCTGGAGGCGGCGCTCACCTACTACGAGGATTTCCTCGATCAGGCGCAGGATTCGCAGGACCCGGCGCTGGAGCAGGAGCTGGAGGCCAGCCGCACCCGTGTGCGTACCATCGTGGCGGAACTGACCTCGCTGGCCGGGGCCGCGCAGTTCCGTTTCCTGGCCAACCCGAGGGTGCAGGTGGAACTGGGGCTTAATCCGGAGCAGGTTGCCCTGGTGCGCAACACCGAGGAGCGGTTCCGGGGCATGTTCCGCAAGGGACCAGGCGGGCAGGCGGGGGAAAATGAGCGCGAACGGATCGCCATGGCCCGTGAGCAGGAATCGGTGATGCGGGGGCTATTGAATCCCGGGCAGCAGAAACGGTTCGAGGAGATCTTGCTGCAACTGCGCGGCCCGATGGTGTTCATGGAACCGGAGGTGGCGGAAAAGCTGGGGTTAACCACCGACCAGCGCCGTGAGATACGGGCCCTGATGGACAAGTCGGTGGCGGGCCGGATACTCGGAGGGGGCCCGCCGAACCGCGAGTCCCGGCGGGACGGTGGCGGGCCTGGCGACCACGGGCCATTCCGTGGGGGTGAATTCGGCCCCGGGCGTGATGGTCCGAAAGGAGTGGGCGGGTTCGGGCCGATTGGCGAGATGATGCAGGCCCAGCTCAGCCGGGATGCGATGGCCATCCTGACTGCCGAGCAACAGGTGAAGTGGGCGGAGATGACGGGCAATCCGTTCAAGCTGCCCCGGGGGCCGGGGGGTGGGCCTCCCATTCCGGGCGAACCGAGGGGAGACCGGGGACCGGGCAAGCGTGACCAGCGGCCTTGAGGCCTGGTTTGGCGTTTGAACAGATATTTGGATTTTTTAAGGAGATTTTTCAATGCGGGCGCGTAACGGAATGACTTGGTGCCGGGGCTGCATGGCCTTGGGGATCGCGGTGGTGATCGGCGGGCAGGCGATGGCCCAGCCACCTGGAGGATTCCAGCCTCCCGGCGGGCCCGGCGGCCCGGGTGGATTTCCCCCCTTCGGCGGTCCTGGTGGGCCTGGCGGACCCGGCGGGTTTGGCCCACCCGGGTTTGGCGGGGCCGAGCGCAAGGTGCTGAAGGAATACGACAAGGACAAGAACGGTTGGCTCAACTTGGAGGAGCGCAAGGCCGCCCGCGAAAACCTGGGTTCCCAGGGCGGTGGCCGGCGCGGCCCGGGAGGTATGCGCGGCATGGGGCGGGGTGAACCCGGCAAGCCAGGCCCCAAGGTGGCCCAGGCCGATGTGAAGACCTACCCGGCCAGCGTGGGGCTGTACGACACCACGGTGCTGAGGACCCTGTTCCTGGTTTTCGAGAATGCGGATTGGGAGAAGGAGCTGGAGGTTTTCCACGGAACCGATGTGGATGTGCCCTGCACGCTGACGGTGGATGGCAAGAGGTACCCGCTGGTGGGGGTGCGCTTCCGCGGCATGTCCTCCTTCGGCATGGTGCCCGCCGGCAGCAAGCGCTCGTTCAACCTGGATGTGGACATGGCCGACGAGAAGCAGCGCCTGCTGGGATACCGGACGCTGAACCTGCTGAACGCGCACGAGGACCCCACCTTCCTCAGCACCGTGCTGTACAGCCAGATCGCGCGGCGGCACATTGCCGCGCCCAAGGCCAATCTGGTGAAGGTGGTGGTGAACGGAGAGAGCTGGGGTATCTACACCAATGTCCAGCAGTTCAACAAGGAGTTCATGACCGAGAACTTCAAGAGCGCCAAGGGGGCCCGCTGGAAGGTGAGCGGCAGTCCGGGCGGCCGTGGCGGGCTGGAGTACACCGGGGACAACCTGGAGGATTACAAGCGCCGTTTCGAGATCAAGTCGGGTGACAAGAAAGAGAGCTGGGAAGCTCTGGTCAACCTGTGCCGGGTGCTGAATGAAACGCCGACGGACCGTTTGAAGGGTGAGCTGGAAAAGATCCTGGATATCGACGGCCTGCTGTGGTTTTTGGCCCTGGACATCGGCCTGATCAATGGTGACGGCTACTGGATCAGGTCGAGCGACTACTGCATCGCGCTGGATGAGAAAGGCAAGTTCCACATCCTGCCCCATGACATGAACGAGGCGTTCCACGCCCCGCACGGTCCCGGCATGGGCGGCCCGGGTGGTCCGGGCGGGCGCGGTGGCCGTGGCGGCCCCGGAGGTCGAGGTGGCCCCGGCGGCCCCGGCGGGTTCCCCGCACCGCCCAAACCGGGCGATATCATGCCGTTTTTCCTGCGTGACATGCTGGAACTGACGGAAGACCAGCGGGCCAAGATGGATGCCTTGCAGAAGGAGACTGACGGCAAGTTGGGGGCGCTCTTCACCCCCGAGCAGCGCAAGCAACTCGAGGAGATGCAGAAAAACGGGCCGATGGGTTTCGGGTTCCCCGGCGGACCGGGCGGCCCCGGTGGGCCCGGTGGTAACCGCGCCGACATGGGCTCGGGTCTGGAGATCAATCCCCTGGCCGGGTTGAGCGACCCGAGCAAGCCCCTGCGCAGCAAGGTGCTGGCGGTGCCGGAGCTGAAGCAGGCCTACCTGGCCAAGGTGCGACAACTCGCGGAGGAGGATCTGGACTGGGCCAAGATGGCGCCCACGGTCAAGGCCCTGCGGGAACTGGTGGACGCCGAAATCAAGGCCGACACCCGCAAGCTGTCCTCCTATGAGGAATTTCTAAGCTCCACCGCAGATGCTCCCGGAGAGGGCGAGTCGCTGCGGCGTTTCTTCGACGCCCGGCGCAAGTTCCTGCTGAAACATCCGGAAGTTTCGAAGGCGAAATGACGGGCTGGCCCGGTTGGGCCACGGGTCAAGGCGGGTCTGGAGGGATTCCTTCAGGCCCGCCTTGACCATTGTTGGGGGCCGATATCCCTTCCCCCGGCGGAAGGTAATGGGCTAATCTTGTGCTTTGGTTCACTTGCAGCATGGGTAAGGGATTATGCAACTGATGGACGCGGACGAACTGTTCGGCAAGCCGGTGGCGGCACCTGTGCCGGCGCAATTGCTGGACATTGGTCCGGTGCTGGAGCGAACGCTGCTGGCCATTTTTCTGGGATTCATGGTGGCGCTGGTCTACCGGCTGACACTGGCCCGGCGTGACGGATGGAACAATCTGTCCACCACGCTGGTGCTTTTGTGCGTGCTGATCAGCCTGGTCACCCAGGTGATTGGCGACAACCTGGCGCGGGCGTTCGGCTTGGTGGGCGCGCTGTCGATCGTGCGTTTCCGCACCGTGGTGGAAGATACCCGTGACACGGCGTTTGTGATCTTCGCGGTGATCATGGGTATGGCGGCGGGCGCGGGCTACGGCGCGCTTGCCCTGGTGGCGTTGCCGGCGGTGACTGTGGCCGCTGTGTTGATGCTGCTCCTGCAGAACCGTAAATGGCCGGGCGGTGGCTACTCAGCTCGCCTGGAGGTGCGCGTGGCTCTGGGCATGGACCTGCAGAATGTGCTGTTGCCGGTGTTGCGCAAGCACGCGTTGAAGATCCATCTGCTGGGCGTGGGCTCGGCCAAGCAGGGGTCGTGCCTGGAACTGAACTACCGGGTGACCCTGGTGGAACGCGCGGTGCTGTATCCAATGGCCAGCGAGCTTCAGGCGCTGGAAGGCGTGGTGGGCGTGAACCTGCAGGGGGCGGACGGCGACAAGCGCTGATTCAGGCGGCGTTCTTGGCCCTGCGATCTTCCTTGGGCTCGCGCACTTCCGAGGCCAGCCCCAGAAGCCTGCAGGCGGAAATAATCCAACCGGTGGTGTCGATTTCCCACCAGCGGTGGCCGTGGTAGGCCGCGGCCGGTTGGGCGTGGTGGTTGTTGTGCCACCCTTCGCCGAAGGTGAACAGGGCCACCCACCATAGATTGCGCGACTGGTCGGTGGTCTCGTAAGTCCGGTAGCCCCAGATGTGGGTGGCGGAATTGATGGCCCAGGTCATGTGCCAAACCAGCACCACCCGCAGGCACAGACCCCACAGCAGCCACGACCAGCCACCCCCGACAAACAAGGCAACGGCCAAACCCAGGTTCCACCAGCCATAGGTGGCCTCAAAGAAACGGCAAAGGGCGTCACGCTTCAGGTCGGGGATATATTTTTCCACCAGCAGATCGCGGGGTTTTTCGTCGCGGCGCTGCACCAGCCACAGCAGGTGGGACCACCAGGGCCCATCCAGCGGGGAATGGGGATCGCCTGGCTGGTCGGACCGGGCATGATGCACCCGGTGCGCCATGGCCCAAAAAAAAGGTTGGCCCTCCAGGGCCAGAGCCCCGGCAAGGTGCCCGAAAAACCTGGGTACCGGGTGAAGGCGAAAGCCCCTGTGGGTGAGCATGCGGTGGTAACAGAAGGTGATGCCCAGGCAGCCGGTGAAGCAGTAAAGGCCCACCATCCACGCCAAGGCGGACCAACTGAAGAAGAAGGGCGCGGCCACCGCGCCGGCATGCATGGCGGCTATGAAAACCAGATTCAACCAGTTGAGGTTGTTGAGCCGCAAATCCCGGGGATTGAAATAAGCGGTTTCCAGATCGGCCGGGGGCGTGGGAAGGATCAAATTCATCGAGTTTCCCAAGGAATTCCCGGCGATCGTGTGTCAGCGCTGCGGTGCTGAGTGATATCCACTTATTTAACTTTAATGGAAATCGTCTGTTCAATCTAGGCGAAAGAGGCGTGCGGACGGGCCCCGGATCAGGCCAGCAACCTCTTCAGGGCACCCTCGATAAGCCCGTCCACTCCCGGATCGCTGAAGGCGACGCTCACTTCGTAACCGCCGGCGGGGTATTCCTCGCGGGTGGGGATGTACCAGGGGCCACCATCGCCATAGGCGGCGGAGGCCACAAACCGGTTGGGGGCCATTTTCTGGGCCCGCAACTGGTACTCGATGAAGCATTCGCCCGGCAGGCTGAGCAGGGTCAGATCGCCCAGATGCAGGGCCGCCAGAACCAGCGGCTGGCCTTTGGCGACCCGCTCCAGCCAAGCCAGCTCAAAACCGGGGCGCGACCGTCCGACCAGGGCCAGCTTATTGTCGGCGATCCTTTGCCGCAGGCCATCGGCCACCAGCGCGGTATTGGCCTTGGGGCGGATCTCCACCGTGCGGAAATCCAGGGTGGTGGCCTTGGCGGCCTCCAGACCCGCCAGGCTGTTGGTCATGCCGGTGGCCAGGCGGTAAGTCAGCTCGGTGCGGGCCTCGGGGGAGCCATCGTTGTATTTGCCAGCCGCCACATTGCCGGCGCACCCGGTCAGGTAGAGGTGCAGGCAGTCGTGGTCCCTGTCGGTGGTTTGCACGCGCTTGCGGGCCTGACCGGCGAAGTCGCTGCTGACCTGCCCTTTGCCGTAGTGGCTCATGGGATGGGTGGCGTAGGTATGAATGCAGGCCAGGCGTTTTTCACCCGAGTAAAAAGCGATGGTCTTCAGGTGCGGGTCGATCAGGCCCACCGGCAGGGCGCGCAGGCGTTCATCCTTGCAGGCGCTGCCACGCATGGTCTTGATCTTGCCGGCAGCGTCGCGGTCCACGCGTCGGTTGGAAGCCACTTGCTCCACCTCGGCGGACCCCTTGGCGATGCGGGTGACCGGTTCGGCGTTCTTCATCGCCTGCGCGAGGGCCTTTTGGGCTTTGTCCAGCGTGGCCTGGTTGAAGTCTGGCCAGAGGGTGCCGGGGATTCCCTGGTGGGCGGCGAGTAGTTTTTGGGTGTCAAGGCAGGCGAAGGGGGCATCGTGCTGGTGGACACAGTGCAGCAGCACGCGCTCGGGCGTGGTACCGGCAGCCTGGGCCAGGGCCACGCGCCAGGCGAGGTGGTTGGAGTTGAGGATGCCGGTCCAATCGACGGCGCACACCACCACCGGCTTGCCGGCACCCAGCAGCACCAGGCCCAGGCCATCAAGCGGGTCTTCCACCGCCTTCACCGGGCTAATCCAGCCACCACAACAGGGATGGCCCACGGGAGGCGTGGCATCAAACCGGAAGGTACCCAGCGCCAACCTACCGGCGCTGAGGGAACCAGCATTCAGCGGGCCCAAGGCCCAATGGGTGGCGCCCAGGGCGGTGGCTTGCAGGAGGTGGCGGCGGTTGTGGAGGGGCATAGGCGGAATTATTAAAGGGCAAATACTTTGGTTATTACTCCTGGGAAACATGATAACGTCCGAGATTATGCGCACATTTGCAGAGTGACCTCCGTGAGGTTAGGGGTGGTAGTTGCAGCAAACCATTCCCAAGGACCAAACGGAGGCCACGATGGCAAGCATAGGCGAGGGCA
>Ga0169931_10007022_pt1 | contig 16809 bp, 16 predicted proteins | sample Kivu_15m_20L_FD_129675 | JGI IMG/M metagenome (GOLD analysis project Ga0169931, IMG submission 129675) | Freshwater microbial communities from Lake Kivu, Western Province, Rwanda to study Microbial Dark Matter (Phase II) - Kivu_15m_20L... | ecosystem: Environmental > Aquatic > Freshwater > Lake...
AATTTTGTTAAACATTTATTTGATATTTTCATATTTTTTTTTAAAATTTGGGGATGGGGATTGGGGATTGGGGATTGGGGATTGGGGATTGGGCCAATCCCCAATCCCCAATCCCCAATCCCCATACAAATATATTTTTTTATTTAAATTAAATTAAAGTTTATCATTTTATTAAAAATATTCAAAACAAACAATTTATTAATAAAATTAAATAAATTTATAATGAATGACTCAAAAAATTTTATCGATTCTAAAAACCCTTCTATATTAGACCACAGTCTTAACAACATAACAAAAATTCCGAAGAAATTAGGAAATTCCATTAGAATTAAACCAAAATTTTATAAAATGTTTGGACAAATTTTGAACTCTCACATAGAAGTAACAATTTTCCTAAAATTTAGCCAATTTTTAATTATCTTGATTTAAGTGATCTCTGCAGAACCCGTCAAGCGAACAAGTTATTATTGGCAGTGGTAAATGACTACTATCCAAAGCGTTTGAAATTCGAGGTTGATATGATAAGATTGTTCCAAGAAAGAAATTACGAAAATTTTATGAATTTTTTAAAAATCATTGATTCACAGATTCCTATTTCAAACAATAACTGGTTAGAATTTGATCTAAATGTTGTCATTAAGAGATTAAAAATTTTTGATAAAAGAGTTGTAACAGCACTGAGAGGAATTAAGCATATAGGAAAGTTATCTGAACTCGTTTTTGCACCGTTTTGTATAATATTTGGTCAGAATGTATTTATTTTCTTTAATCATAGAAAAATTCTCATTCAATGATAAAAAACGAAGGCTGGAAAAAAATATCAGGAAAGATTTTAGCAGATGAAGAATTTCTTAGAAAGTTGAATAGCATAGATTTAGACAATTTAAGCGAAGTGGATATGTTGGATGCTTTTGTTTATTTGAATTTATCAGAGCTTCAATTAGAAAACGTTAGGAAATATTCGGTCGAATTAGAGAAATTAATAATTTGGTGCAGGGCTGTTTTGTCATATCACATTATTATACATCCGTTTACTTATAGGAATAATAAATGTAAGAATCATTATTTAGAATTATTACCTATATCATAAATAATAGCCCAAATTTCAACAGGATCAGATATGCATCTATTCCTTATGACTATGAGTAAAATGCTTGAACGTTTTTATAAATTTAAGAAATTTCTTATTAAATTGAATGTTATGAGCATCCCCCTAGGAGAATATGTATTTAATTTGCAACATAATAGAGAGAAACAAATAGAACAGGAGAATAAAGGAAAATATCTTACAGAAAAACATATTGCTAATATACTATCTTACCTACCATTTAACCAATCCAATAAATTTATGGCTGTTAACAAACGATGGAAGGCTTCTTTTGTATTCGCTGTTGACATGATCATCGGTGAAATTAGTAAAGAAATATATTACATACTGCTGCAAGCAAGCCAATCCTCTCTTTCACAGAAAATTCCTATTTTATTTGAAAATAATTTGTTTTCTGATCACTTCCTCATGTTAGAGGATATTATAAAGAGTGATAGTCTCTTCCTCTCAAAAGAACATCTGAATGACATTAAAAATATCAAAATCGAAACTGAAGTAGTTAAATCCATTTCTAAAGTTGCTTGTATTATATTAAGTGAAAAACCAGAGAGAAAAGCTTCAGCCTCAGGCGAGATAAAAATCCTTTATCTTGAAAAGATAAAAAGTTTGGTAATTAATGGCCTACTTCTCAAAATGATGAAAAGTGTTAATAAATTAGACATAGACACTGCTAATTTGAACGTAATCTTGGCAGAATTGACCCCTTATTCGAATATAGAAAAACTCGAAGAAATAAAAAATGTAAACAGAGGAGTTTATCACTTACTCATTTGGGAATTATTTGTTCTTGAACTTCATAAAACTTTTAATCCTTTTGAATTCATAACAAGCGATTTTATATTGAATCGTTATGAGAAAGAAGAAATAGAAATAGTCAAATACTTTTGTGACGTAATGAATTATTTGAAATATAATCTTAAGATTAAACTCAGATTGGGACTTATAAACAACAGAAGCTTTGAAATTAAAAAGATAACAGAAAATTTAAAAGGCTCTTTATTTTCTCAAAATATGAGTTTAGAAATGATTTTCTCGAATTCCAATGCATTAGATGAATTTAAGAAGATCTCAAAAGTATATTTTGAAACAAAGGATTTAATACCACCTGGGGCTAAACCCGCTTTTTATGAACGAATGTTAATCGAAGTTATAAAGTTAAATGTCAAATACACAAAGGCTGTAAAGGACATAGGAAGCTTAGAATTTTCAAGTAACTCCCAGGTTTTCCAGTCAGCTAATTTAGGAACAATCAGAGAAGAAAATTCAGTTATTGATAAAGAAATAAGCAATCTTAAGTCAAGCATAAGATATAATAACCTCTTAACAAGTGGAAATTATTTGAAAGAAGTAAACAAATTAAATTTACTCACGCAGTTGAGTAAAAACCCAAAAAATCCAAATAAGATTGTATTCAACGACATTCCACAAGAATTAATAATTAAAAACGTCCTTTTCTTCTTAGATATAAATTCTCTTCCTAAATTTTCCCTTGTTAACAAAAAGGCGAACGAATCAGTTAAAACTCATATTTTCATAAGATTATTTTTCCTGAACAAAGAAAAGAAAATGATCGAACAGGAAAACATCGAAATAATGAGATCATTGGAAGAAAAGAGAAAACAGTTTTTCGAGGAATACGAGATGATCCCTCCTTCAAAAGAGAATGCAATTAAATTGATTAACCTAATGTCGACAAACGACATTCTCGAACTGAAGCAGTTATTTAAGAAATATAATAAAAATTATGAAAATGTCATAGCTCCTCTTGTTTTATTAATGGGGGGAAAAGTAAGAATAACGATTATAAATAAAATAGGCAGAGACAAAAATTAATCCTGACAGCAGTAAAACCACCTCCTATTTCCATCCGGCTCAGAAAATTCTTAACGACAAAGACTTTGCGAACAAACTGAGAGAATTCGAGTTAGAAACTATTCCCTCTTCCAGGTTCAAATCAGTAGAAAAAATTATCGAAAGCTCTCAGTTTGATTTGAGAAAAATTAAACAGTTGTCTCCATGCTTGTATAGATTACTCTCTTGGGTGTCAGGTACCATTTTACTTAAAACTTTTCAATATTAGGTGTTATCCAGTTTCATAGATTTATTAGAAAATATTCCTTATCTTCTTATGATTATGAATTTCTTAACGATGATGAAATAAGTTTTTGTACGGAAATGGATAATATTCTGCTGCTTTATTATAAACTACTTCGTTATGCTAACACATTTTGTAAAAAATTTGAAAAAAGTGCTCAAGCACTGATGACTTCTATGAACATAAATGTTGGAAGTACAGGAAGATCAATTCATTCACTGAATTAATTATGTCTTCGATTTATAATCATTATTTAATAATTGAAAATTTTACAAATAGTATAAAATTAATTAATTAATTATTATTTCAATTTTTACAACATATTCCATTTATATAATTGTTTTATATATTTATTTAAAATATACTAAGATAAATGGAACGCATTGCTTCCTTCTTCCATTGCAAGTAGCAATTTCTCCTTCAATATATTCAAACTGGAGTATTGCGGAATTTTTAAGAAATTCTGACAGGTCATAACAGTCGGTAGATAATCATCAGGGTTCTCTGTTTCTAAATGATTTTTCTTAAGGACAACAGTCAATTTCGGGTTTAAATTTTTAAAGCCTAAAAGTAAATAAAAGAAAATTAGTTTATATTGTATATATTTACCTCCTAGTGGAAGCCTTTGCGAACCAGTTGAAAACAGTAAAAACTTTTTCTTTTCGATGCTACTCATATTTATCATTATGTCGATTAATCCTGCATATATTTGACTGTTCTTATGATATCCATGTGCTGGAATTATATTTTCAATTAAAGATTCATAATCCCATTTTTCATTTGATGATCCACATATGATGTCCTCTAATTCAGATGAGCTGAAAGTTTTCATATTTGTAATTGGAAAGACTTTGTTAAATCCAGATTTAAATGCTTCGATATATGATTTACATCCAGTAAGAACCAACTTATCGAATAGCAAACCTACGTATTCTTCAATGTTGTTTATTGTTAAAATGCTTTCTTCACCACCACGTTTTAATTCAATTTCTGGGTGACCAGGGAGTGTAAATGTAATTGACAAATCTTCAATTTTTACATTTTTATAAGTTAATATTTCATTCAAATCAGTATAGTTATTTAAAGCCTTTGAAGTGCTTATTAATTTTTGCTTATGTGCAATAATATTGACGAAATCATTTACAGTTTTGCCTAAGTTTTTGTCAATTTTTTTTATTTTTTCATAGCCCACAGGTCTGTCTAAGGCAAGGTCCCAGAATAAAGAGTTGATCGGAAAATCAATTAATCTGTCGTCATATAATCCCCTAGCTATGACAAATCCTAGGAGTCTAAAAATTTTTAAATTATCTTCAGTTTTGAGTGGATTATTTTGGTCTATTGGCAAAGGGAATAGCGAATAATCATCAGTTTTAAACCAGATATTTGAAATATTTCTAATCTCTTTGGCGAACAAGGAATAAAATTCAAGAGTGGGTCCCAATCCGGTACCTACCTCATCATGATACTCAAATTCAAGATACCCCTTATATCCAGTAAATTCTTTCATAAGTTTTTCTGTGTCTCTAATCAAATTATTTCTATCTACCCTAAATTTAGTTCTCTTGTTTTGACTAAGTGTTTTATCTTCAAAAATAGTTTCTCCCATGAAGGTTTTAAGATAGATATATAAATTGCTAAGGGATCTTCGATTGTCAAATGAGGAAATTTTGTAGAGAAGATATCTTGAATTAAACCCTGCTAGATAAGTGAAGCTCTGACAAATTTGTTTACACCATTTCGGCAGGTTTCCTGAAGATATTGAGTAAATGTCTTTGGCCTGCTTGAAGAGAAGTGTAGAAATTTTAAGATTCTCCAGGTTATTTAAAGTGTTGATGTTAGAAACATTTTCAGTTATATCAAATAAATTCCTGAAATTAGTCAAACTCAATTCAAGCAAAGCGATTATGTAAAAGAAAGGACTTGCTCGCTTTATGGAATACAACGATGGATTATTAATCAGAGTGTCTCTGTAAAATCTCTCAAATAGCATAGATTCATAACTTCCTTTTTTAACGAGCTCTATATTACTTTCAATATCTAGAATAATTGGTTCTTTGGAATTGAAATTTCCTCCAGTATTTTCATAGTTAGGAATACTTTTGATTAAAACTGTGTCTATGTTCTTAGTGATACTTTTGAAATTTAAATCGAAATTAATTTGAATATCTGTAATAAAGGTAGAATATTCATTCCTTTTATAAAAACTCTTTATCTCCCTTAAAAATTCAAAAACAGTCCAATCGTTTTTAATGTTCATTCGTGTATTATTAATCACTACATAATAGTTAGCTTCTAAATTAGCAATTTTCTGATTGACATCCTCTTCAGTTTCTTTTTCTGTAGAATTACTCAAATTTGATCCTTTCCTTCTTACTGCGTCTTCTTCTCCCATTTCGTTTATATCCTCTAATTCTTGAGAATTTGATGACTTTTTTCTTTCCATCAACCTCTGCAACATTTTTTCAGTAAATTGTAAATCTTCCTCGCTGCTTTTTCTGTTCCTGAGATGAGTAAAAATTTCTTCGTAGTAATCATCTTTCATTCCATGAGATGAAGGATTATTTTCTTTAATTTCAGATCTTAATTTCATCATTGATTCTAAAACATGTTGAAAGTTTTCAGTCTGTTTGAATACTAAAGAGATATGTTTGTTAGTCTTGATGTATTCGAAAATATCCTTGAACATTGGAATTTCTTCTTCGATTCTTTTACTAATTGAAATGTCCACAGGATTGTAGACGAATTTGATTCGGAGCTTAGGAGTTTTTAAATTGGTTAAAAGTAAAGAAGAGTAATTTGAACTTCCTGTGTCATATAAAAATAATTTAAAGCAGTTCATCGAAGAAATACAGTATTGCAATATTTTCAAGAATTCGTTGATTTTATAATAATCATTATTCATTGCATTTAGAAGCATTTTTAAATTCTGTATAATCTTTTTGTTGTGGAATCCTGAAATATTTGAAGTCGTTTTGTAATCTGTTTCTGTAGTGTCTTCGTAGTTTTGGAAGAAATTTTCGTCGAGGAATTTGGTGAGGTAAAGCATTACCTCAGATTTTTCGATTTCATAAAATGTTAGTTTATCTTTGCCTAGAATAATTTCGAACAGATAAGCAAGAACTGAAGAATCTACTTTCTCTCCGTTTTTAAGAATTTCTTTTATATTGCTCAATTTTTGAAGAATATCTTTTGGATTAAACGTCGATTTGGATTTCTGCATGAATTTTTCAAAATCTTCATCTTTGAAATATTTTTCGATTATTTCCTTAGCTTTTAAATTAATTATAGCAGTGATAGAGTTTAAATAAGAACCTTGATTGAAATTTTTTACAAATTTGTCACCTTCGATTATATTTGAATTTGTTTTTATGCTATTAGAAATACTTTTGTAAGACAGTTGATCCTGCATGTTGTCTTCTTTCTGATTACTCAAATCTTCCGCAAAGGGATTTACATTATTTGAGCTAAATGATTCGTAATCAAATATTTTATTTGTTGTGATAAAAGGATTGTTTTGAATTTTAGAGTCAACGTGTTCATCTTTAATAATTTTTTTGTCTATAGGAATAAAATTTGTCGTGTTCGAGATAGAGGCTGTATTTTCATTGTAAATTCGATTTTTCATCTCCATTTTTTTGTTGATGAAATTTAAGAACTCTTTCTGTCTATTATCAATAACAACATTTTCAATTAATTTATCTTTGTGCAAATTATTTTTAACTCCAGAATTCGATAAGATAATATTTCCTACATTTTCGTTACTATCTTTAAAATTCAAATCCCAATCTTCTGCTATTTCGTCTTCCTCCACTAAATCGTCCCCATAGCTTTCTTCTGGCTCATCGGATTTAAAATTATCCTTTGAATTGGTTTTTTTACCAAACTGTAAATTGTCGGAATATAAATAAGCCGAGTTACTCAATATTTTACTTGAATCGTTGGGAATGTACAATTTATTTTCTTCAATCTCAGAAAGATTCTTTATGTTATCTACAACTCCTTCTCTTAAAAATGAAATAAAGAAATTTTCTGGAATTTTATTCATAATTATTTCAACTAAATTGAAAACTTCAAGAATGTACGTGGAATCTCTTGAGTCTAACATTTTTCCAGCAATGTTGGACAATTTAAAGGGATCTATGTATTTTTCGACATTTTCTGAATTGGAGTTCTTTATAAACATCTCGACTAACTTTAATACGAGCACCATTGTATTTGATGATGAAATGTTTACAATATTGTTCAAGAGGAAAGATAAAATTTTCTCAGCAAAGTACACATAGAAATTTTTATTGTTTACTGATAAAAGCCGATCTGGTTGTTTAGACTTTTTAGTAGGGAAAAGTGAAATCAAAAGATTAAATATTTCGATGTAGCAACTCCCTGAACCTGAAGAGAGTTTTTTCTTTGTAGATTCCACTGTAAGTTCTTTCACAAGGATTGTATTTAAAATTTCAAGAATATTCAAATTTAGGATAGTATTAGTAATTTCAGCACTTAGACTACATATCATCTCAAATATCCTTATTATGTTTTTGAAGGTCTGGGTGTGGATTTTATAATTCTTATTGCCAGAGTTAGTGAACTCTAGAGAATCTGAAATATTTTTATTTGCGTCTGCCTGTATTTCAAGATAATTTACAAACAACTCAAACATATTTTGAAGGAATCCTCCTTGAATCAAACTATTGCAAACGTTTTCATTGATACCAGATATGTTGTAAATTTTGATATAATTTAATACATTGAAATAACATTGAACAGCAGCATCTAATATATTCTTTTCTATCTCTGAATTTCCAGTGTATTTTGTAAGATTTGCCAAGGAGGGTAATGCAGGAAACACAAACTTCTTGATTTGTTCTAATCCACTGAAGGATTTTGACATATTTACACAAGCTTTTAAAGCAGATTTCCTGAGATTAAGGTCAAAGAAGTCAATTAAAGACAAAACCCCTTGAAATGCATCCATCTCCAGAATTAAATAAGGATTTTCATATGACATCTTTTCAATTGCCTTAATCGCATTTTCAGCACAGTCAATGTATTCTATATTTTGAGTCATATTAACGATTTTCTTGACTCCTCCGCATTTTACAATGCTGGAAGTAAGTCTTACGTTTAAATCTAAAATATAATTGAGACAAGTAAGTGCAGACACTAAAATAATTAGTAATTGGTTATTTATATTTATTACTTGAAATATCTGGCAGCATGTAGTACTTATCAAACAGCACAACTAATTCTTTTATAAGATAATGTATGTTGATGTCATCACCGACTGAATCGTTCGCCATGGACAAATCTGAACTTAATTCGCTTAGAACACTAAGTACAACCATTTCATCTTCGATTTTTAGACCCTCTAAAGCTCTTTTTATAAATTCTGTTGAAGCCCCCATTTTCGGCCGTGAATAAAAGGACTTATGACTTATTGGAAAATTTTTTAGATCATCCATTTCTAAATAAATTATTGATTAAAAATTATAAAGCATAAATAAATTGTAAATTTACCCTTTATCAATTGGGAGTATTTATTATTTATCCTGTTTTCTGAAGGGTTTCTTTTATTTGCGTAATTTTCCTCCATTCTGCGTTGAAAATTGCTTTTTCTATTTTTTAGCATGCCTATCTTATATTCTTGTTCATGTTTAAATTCGTGCGTTTGTAATTTTCCGTGATCTAGTAGTAATGAATATTTTTCTCTGTTGATAGTTTTGAAGTTTGAGAAATTATCATCGAAATTATTGGAAAAATTGTTTTCATCTAATACTTTATCGGCATTATCCTCTTCTTTTGGAGTAATATTTTTGTAATTTGTGATTATATTTATATCAAATATTTCTTCGTCTTCTTGTTCCTCTTCTCTTTTCTTTTTAATGTTTAAAAATTCATTTCTTGATGTTCTATCCGGTTCAGCAGATATGTCAATCTCTATCATTTGCTCTTCATCCATATTTGATTTTTTTTTGTTCGATTGAATTTTGTTTTTTCTCATCTAAATTTCTTTATAAATAAATTTTTTATTTATATTTAAAGTAAAAAAGAAATTAGAATTTGTGTTTAAAAATCTACATAAATTTAATTTAAATTGAATTTTGAAAATTTGATGCCTATAATGTTTAAACAATTTATATACGTTAAATATTTAATATACCCTGAATTAACCCAAATGATAGACATAACATCAATTAGATTAGATTATTCCTTAATATATAATGATTAAAAATTAATACAAGGAAAGATAAACTCTATTTATAAGCAAATTTATTTCTAGATAATATATTAACAGAGATAATTGGTAAACTAATTTTAGTTAATATACGTGTAATACATAAAAATAAATTAAATCATTTTTATTAATTAAAATACGAATTCATCAAGCCTACCGAATTTTCAAAATCAGATAAAATAATGATGTAAATCAACTTAGAATACACAAATAATAGAGAGTAGGATTGAATTCTTGGAATTATAGAAAAAATTTAATTACCTACTATCCAACCATAAGTTTCTCCTATTATGACATTTTTTTTACTACAATACTGTACTTTTTTCGTCTTTAAAAGTTATTTTTACTCATCTTACACATTTTTTACTCCTTATTATCATTTTCTTCATCTTCTTTATCAACTTATTTTCTTCTTATCATTTACAAATTTTCTTTTATCTAAAATTTTTTCACTACAATAGTCCTAAAACAAAACCAATTACCTTATTATTAGAGATTCATAAATCAATAAATTAAATTCTAATATAATTAAATTTTTTAAATTTTCGTAAAGCAATATTTTATATTTTTAAATATTTTTGAAAACAATATTCATCAATTAATGGTTGATATTTAAAATACAGCCCAACATATGTCAAGAGCAATTCATAAGCAGACAATAGCAATATGATAACGAAAGGTAGATAAATTAATTTTGTATTCATCAGAAAATTTTCGCCTTTATTCATAACAAAATTTTTGTTGCGCAAAAATTTTTTCAAATAGATTTTGAATCCTGAGAGTTTGTGAATATTTTTCTTTTGATTTGAAATAAAACCTAGATATTCTTCACTAAAAGTTGGTTCTTGTCGAGTTATTATTATATCATTCGATTCATCTGATTGATGATTTCTTTTAGAAAATCTTTTCCATTTGCCTAATTTGATTGTCCTGTTTTCATAATCAGAATTCGAATTTTCTCTTATATAAATAAATTTTGTATCCGCAGTAGTTTTATTAAGATTTATTTCTGCATTATTTGTAAGAGGACTTTTATCTGAAGATTTTTCTTTGACAATATTTTGAGGAATCACTCTGTCTTTATACAAAAATTCTCTTAATTTATTCCATATTTTAGCTCTGTTTCTGCTAAATAAAATTGTTGCCATTAAAAAAAGAGTAGGTTTCATTAAAAAAATTTTATTCGCATGATTCAGTATATCGATGTCGTCTTGTGAAATATTTGTAATTAGATCAATACGTTTATAATTAAAGTTGTCGATATTTAGCCATAATTTAGATAGAATGTCAGTCATTAAATTAAAAATATAAATAATTATTTTTAAATTAGTTTTAATCTGAAAAATTTAAAACTATGAATGTTTTTTCATTTTTATTATAAAAATTTTGTTTTAAAATATAGTAATACGATTTATTTCTTTATTTTCTTTTAATTTATAGAGAATGAACATTATAAAATTAAGTTGAACTACATACCGAAAATTTTCAATTTTATTTTAGTAGGGTTATCTCGAATTACATTTTAAGAATTTTATTACATGATAAATTACAAATATTTATACTTATACAGGATTACCAAAAATTAATAAATTCATAGAAATTTGTGTAGAACATTGATTCATATTCCATGTAATTTTTATCAAGAATTCAAAATTATTATAAAAATTAAATATAATTAATGAGTATAAACATGTTTAATCAAAATCCAAATAAAAATTCTTCTATTCAAGATAAATATTCTCGACATATTTCCTCTCACAACTATGATTCATCGAAGCAAAGAGACATTGATTTATCGGACGATAGGTAGACATAAATAAAAAATAATTTTCATTATTTTTCTAGCATTATGAGAAAATCAATCGGACCATCATTAAAAAACGAATTTGGAGAACACAATTGCTTTCTTAATGTTATAATTCATACTCTATACAACATAAAAGAAATACGCACATTTTTTCTAGTAGAAGATTTCAAGCAAAATAGAGAACTTAACATATTCTCTGAATTAGGAGTAAAAATTTTCCTTATATTATGACTTAGTACATAATCGAAAAATATTCCCAAATCAAGAGTATAAATTATAAATCGAACAACACTACTATCGATCCAACATATTTAAGAAGGGCGTTCGCAGATTTATTTTTCCAGGAACAGAAATTTCTAATGAACGTTATGAATGATCCTGTAGATCTTCTTCTTGCGATTTTTAATTCCTTTCACTCTTATTCAACAAAGGCAAAATCCTTGAAATATGTGATAGATCGTCCGTGCGACCCAATATGTATATCACACAATTTATTCTGGATAAATTTGCTTGAACAATATCAATGTAAATGTGGTGCAACGAGCGAAGTTTTACAATATGACTATAATTATTTTATTTATGAGGTATATGTGATGGAAATTCTAAAATATTCTCAAAAAAAAGAAAATTTTAACAAATGCTTTTTCAAGTTTACAAAAGAAAATAATGTAAGGATGATTATAATCAATTATACAACATATATTCACTTAATAGTCGAATACTACTATGAATTGTCCTGAAAAATGTCGGATTAATAGACTCACAAGAAATTTTTATTTATTATCAGATCCCACTTATCTTTGTATAAATCTTCAATGGACTGGAATAAATCCCAAACTTGTTGACATTTTAAAGCTGTTTTGTATGTTACCCCTTAGATTCAATATTGAAGATTTATTCAAATTATCAGATAAGTAAAATAATTTTTTATTTCTACCATAGAAATCGGTCTAACTCATACGAATTATTTGGATTGATATGTTACTGGGGTGCACATTACACTTGCTTTTTTAAAAGTGACGATGGAAACTCTTGGATATATTTTGATGATATGGTCATTCTAAAAGTAGAGGACTGGAAAAGATTGATTTTAAAATGCTTGAAGGCACATTTCCACCCTACTATATTGTTTTATAGAGTTATTGATCCTAATGTAAAAGAATTTGTGAAAAATAGTGATGACATTATTCCTACTTTTTCAACAGAAGAATGGAGAAATATTCTATCAAACTGTCAATCTATTGACGAAATGAATGAAAAAAAGACCGATTATTTGGATGACAATCAATCAAGGCTAAATTTGAAGATAACAAAAACAAGACCTTATGATTCTGAGTCATTTCGACTGATAAAAGAGACTAATTTAAAAAACCCTCAAACTGAAGATAATCTTGAAATGGATATGAAAATAGATGAAAAAATTATTTCTTCTGATATAGATTTAAAAAAATTCCCAAATAGCTTAAATATAAAAATCAACAGTAATGAAAAAGAAGTTGAGAATGGAACTAAAATAGCAGTTTGTTCAAAAATTCAATATCGACCTGCTGAAGATGAGTGGATATGTGAAAACGAAAAATGTCAGAATGTAAATAAAATTGACTCACATCAATGTTTAAGTAAAATATTTATATTTAATTGTTTATAAAGAATGCAGACAAGTAAACGAAAACATCTACATGATAAATTTTCAAAAACGACAGTATGAATCTGATTTAAAGAATTCCCTAAAAAGAAGAAATAGTGTAGATACAAGAATAAATCAAAAGCGTCCTTCTTTGGAAAATTCAGAAAGCAAATTCAAAAACATGACTAGTAATAATCGAAGCGAAAAGGAAGAAATCTCATTGAGTAATTTAAACTTAAAACCTCAGGAAAAAAATTCCAACAAATGCTCAAGTTGTGGAACATTTAATTCTAAAGAAAGTATAAAATGTATTAAATGCCAAAAATTATTATACTACTCAGAAATAACAAACTCTTCTAATTATAAAACTTATTCTGAAAGCGATATAAATATCAAATCAAATAAAAACGAAGATTCAGGAAAAATAATTTTTAAAAATAACGATGGGACCCTAATTAAATGCTCATATTGCGGAAACCAAAATAAACCAAAAAAGATAAATTGCAGAATATGTAATAGCCCACTAGAAAAAATTTCAGGTATTGGTGAAATATCCTCTAATTATCATTCAAAGAATACAAAATTAGAAAATAAAACAAATGATTTTTCGAATAAAAATGAAATTAATAATAGTTCTGAGTATAGAAATATTTGGTATTGTGATTATTGTCTAAAGTTAAATAGATATATGAAGAATCTATGCGAACATTGTCATAGAGATAGAAAAACAAATTCAGATAAATCAAACTCAAATACCAATAAGCCAAATATTAACAATAATATTTCAAATTTAACGAGATCTTCTTCTGTTTACAATAATCACAGTTATTCAACTAACGGTTTTTCTTTAAATGGAACAACCCCTGTTAAAAAGTCAAGTAATAATTTTAATCCAAATGTTGGAAACATTCATTCTAATCAAAGAATCCTAAATGATAGTTCAATACATAAACCTATTATTCATAAAGACAACAATACAAATACAATTAATATTCTGAATAGACCAGCTGCTAATCAAGGTGTTATTGATTCTTTTAAGAGTTCATCTAATTCAAAGAATTATAATCTCAATAGATATTCAAAAAAACCTTAATCATATAAATTTACGAAACATATTTATTAAAAAAAATTTTATATTTGCAATTTTTTACATTTTAGAAAGATTATTTTTTTATCAATGATGTTTTAATAATTTAATCATAATCCAACTATCATTTTGATTTTTTTCCAAACTTTTATTCATTCTTTACAAGGTTATTAGCTACATTGAATAAATTGATTGGATTATTTCCATTAGTTAGAATGTATCCATTAAGATTCAAGCCAGACAGAAGCTTAGCTTGTAACTCTGGACCAGCTCTTGCGATTTCAACAATAGTTTCAGGTCCAATTGAATCAATGATACTTTTAAATTTATTGGCCTCTATTTCATTAGACTTTAATATCTTTTTGATTTCCAATCGTTCATCTTCTGATTTTCTGAAATATTCATCTAAAATAATAAAAAATAAAAATTACTTTCATTCTGTTTTTTCTTCTGATTAACTTCAAATTCAGTTTCTATTTCATTAGCCTTTTTTGTTAATTCAGAAAGCTTAACTAAGGATTTGCTTTCGATTGAGTTGGCATCCTTATATGCAAGTGCTTGTGCTCTAGACAAACCGGTAGTCTCTATAATTCTTGCATCACATCTCAACTTAGAAAGTCCTAATTGCTCCTTTAGTAAATCAATATTCTTATCAATTTTAAGCTTTTCAAGTTGTCCTTTAAATTCTTGGTCTTTTATTAAAAGATTTATCTGATATTGCTGTTCTATTGTTTTAGTTGCTAGTTCGATTGCTAATGATACGGATTTCTGTAATAAATTCATTGTGGTTTGATCCGTTGGAGTGACTGACTGAATATCAACGTCTGTAATATAAAGACAACAGCCTTCATATTTTAATCTACTTGCTCCCTTTTTATAATCATGACCGAATATTGCTTTTTTAATAAGAGGTTCAGAATTTTTATGGAAATCATCGAAAAGAAGACTTGCAATAGAAGATCTTATTCTTGATGCCATCGTCAAGCACATTTCACCGATAAAATCTCTAATTGTGAAAATTTTTAGTGCTTCTTCCACATTGTTTTTATCTAGATCAAATATCCAATTGTAAGATAGCCTTAGTCTAAGTCTCGTATGATCGACTGTCTCCACATCAAATTCATCTGTAGAAAATATAGGCCCAAGTTTGAGATACAAAGTTTGTACGACATTTTGACTTTTAGGTGTTTTCCCTGAGAGAGACATCAATGTAAACTCTTCATCAGGATCTAAGATTGCTAAATTTGGTCCGAATACAATACGATTTGATTTTTCTTTCATGTTGTAGATTTGCATTATAGAATTAAAAGGACATTTGTAAGCAACTATTCTTGTCTTGTCACGTTTCCTCATATTCAAATCTCTCATGTATATTTTTTCGACTGTTTCTGATAATTCTTTTGCCCATAAAACTTCTTCTGGTTTTAACGAGTAGGACGATCCCGTGTGTTTAAATACTTTACCAGTTTTTACATTTCTGATGTATATTCCTTCGTTTTTATCTAAGGGAATTATTCTTCTTGTACTGATTATTTTAACTTCAACAGGAGGGATGAATCTTAAAGGACCATCGATCATCCATTTTTCTCCGGCTTTGTAATTTTTTCCAGTTTCTTCGTCATAGAAATTTTCTTTTGCTTGTAGTAAAATAGATTCACCTTCAGTTAATATGTTAATTTTTTGTACTGCTCCTCCTTCTAATTTCTCTCCAGGATTTAAAAAGAAATTTGCTATCCCTTTTATAAGTTTTACTTTTCCGAGTTCATTTTTTCTTGCTTTTATGTCATAAGGATTTAGTATTACGCAATATTCATCAGGACCTACAACAATCATTTTTTGAATTTCAAGAATCTTTTCATAGACATCACATATGTGATGGTTGGCGATTTCAGATGTCACAAGCCATTCTTCTCCAGCTTTCCTCTTGATATTGTAGTAATCAGTGAAATTTGAAATAGCTTGTAAATGAAGAGCTGTTTTATCGTCTAAAACCACAGCCTTGAGTATCTCTACTTGATCTTCACCGACTTGAGGTAAATAGCCTCCTTCTTGTCTTATCACCCATTCTTCTCCTGCTTTTCTCAATATTCCGTAAGAATCCTTTAAATTTCTATTTGCTCTAAGCTTTAAGGCTTGATTTTTCTGAATGATAACCTCAGTAATCCTCTTAACAATTTGAAGCTCCTGTCTGGGGATATAGTGTCCGGGTCCAACGAACAACCATTCTTCTCCTGCAAACCTCCTACTTTTACCGTCGTTGAAATTTATAATACATTTTAAGTGGAGTGCTTCGTTTGAATCAACGTAGCTTAAAGGTGTTGCATCTAGGTGTAATTTTTCTTCTGGGTAAAGAGGGAAAGGTTCAGAATAATTTTCTCTGGTTCTGATTTCAACCATATTCCATCTGTACTTGCTCAATCCAAATCTGTCTTTAAGTATATTTCCATCCTTGTCCTTCTCAATGGGGTCTTTTATAGAAACATAATGCAAATTAGGAATAATAATCATCTTTTCTGGAACTTTTGACACTATTTCTTCGTGATCTTCAAGAGCAAAGTTCATGGGGCCGCATATTAATCTCTTTGTATTATCGTTTTTGTTAAGAACATGGAGATATTGAAATGGAGCTATGCTGTAAACTTTTGTTGACATTTTATTTATATTTTAACTTTAATAGCAGATTTATACTAAAAAATCCATAAATATTTAATTTTATTTAAACTTGAACAAGTAAAATCATTAACAATATTTTTAATATTTGATAACTAAGTTTTAAATATTATAAATTTAATTTAGATTACATATAATTTATGAATTCTTTTAAAATAAAATGGAATTCCATAAAAGAAAAAT
>Ga0169931_10007023_pt1 | contig 16807 bp, 18 predicted proteins | sample Kivu_15m_20L_FD_129675 | JGI IMG/M metagenome (GOLD analysis project Ga0169931, IMG submission 129675) | Freshwater microbial communities from Lake Kivu, Western Province, Rwanda to study Microbial Dark Matter (Phase II) - Kivu_15m_20L... | ecosystem: Environmental > Aquatic > Freshwater > Lake...
CTTTATTAATTTATTTTTGTATTCAATTTTTTGTTTGGCGATAATGTACAAAAAATCATTCTCGCCTATTAATTTATTTAAATCAATTTACTTATGTAACCCTTCTTTGAAACGTCTGCCTCTATCATCATAGCTGTCAGCTCTTCATGGTTAGGAAAAATATCCAGAGAATTAAGAATAAATTTTAACTCTTTGATGTCGATCCCTCCATCCAAATTTTTATCAAATAATTCGAATATTTCTTTAATTTTAATTTTTTCATCTGGATCAAGCGAATTGATGTAATCTTCATAGTTCATCTCAGAATTCATTTTTAAATTTAATTTGAAAAAATAAATTGTCTATATGAAAATATTTCCTTTATAAATATATTAAATTAATGTTTACTCGTTAAATATTTAAAATAAAATAACAATTAATTTTCATTCTTATCATTTAAAAAGCTTTTGCCATATGTTAATTAGATTCAAATTAAAATAAAAACATAATAAAGATTAAAAGACGCTCATAAAAAAATTGTATTTATATGATTATTAATATAAAATTTAAGAATCAAAGGTGTTTAATCCTTGCCTAAACTTACAAGATTTCATTTTTTGAATTTATTTGATTGAATTTCTTTCAAATCCTAATTTAAAATTACAATAAATTTTATTACCTGTGTTAGGTATCTATATCTAATTGTAAAATCAGTTGGAAGACATTTACACTGAATACTATGCGTCAAGCAGCCTTTTCTTTTGCAGTTGTTACACAATAACTGAGATAGGAATCCAAAGTAAGTACAAAAATCACATTCAAAACTTTCTATGTTGTCGTTCTTATCAATTTCTTCTATTATGTAATTTATGTTATTTAATCTAAAGAAGGATTCGAGGGATATTCTGTTGTTAATTTCTTGAGATATTATTGAATCCATGTGATTTCCTATCTAAATATCAAGTAATTAACTAAAACTAATACTAATACCTTTGATTTCACAGATTTTTTATCATGGAATTGAGATTCGTTTAAATATTCATAATTCTGCATGATGATCCATTCCATAGAAAAAACTGGAAGCTTTAAATTGTTCTTTTTGTAATCTACTTGTGCTCTTATTCCCAAATCCAGCCATTTGATTGTCTAGAAATTATCTATTTAAATTTTACCGAAAAATTGACCGCTTCAGCTATATTATTCCCTGTAGAAAAGCCAGTATGAAAACCTTTTGGTAGAGTTACGATGATCTCTCCCGGGTTTTGAACCGTACGATAGACCTTGATCCCTTGCTTGATCAGTTCTAAAGGATTTATATGCACAGTCAGGCGATGAATCAAATCCGGCTGTTTAAGAAGAATTGCGAAGTATTTCTTTTTTATATATTCGTCCATCTTCTCCTTGTCTAAGTGAGAGATTCCGTACCAAATTTTGGGATCCCCTTCATGAAGGTAGTTGAGTGAATAGAGATATAAATCCTCTACGTGCCAACAGAAAGTAGAATAAAGCATTCCATAGTAGAGCCAAGGGACAGTAATTCCTGAAATTTGATTATTTTCGTCTCTATTTGTAAATTGTAACAAAGAATTCTTCATTACATTTGCTTTTAAAAGAGAAAATTTATCTAAAGCCTCTTCATTAGTCGAACTAACTTCTGAAATTTTTTTCCCAAGTTCTTCTTGAGAATAGTAATATTGAGTAGAAATATCCGCCGCATAATGAACTGTGAGTTTACCTGCGCATGATTAAGAATTCATTTTACTTTGTGAATCATCCTTGCATTGATTCCAATAATCCTCCTCTATCTGTTCTACTGAAGGTTTGTGCTTGTTTTGTCCGTATATCTCTTTGTAAACTCTCTCCCCTAAGTTCTGGTACTCGAAGAAATTGTGTTCTTTTACGTGTTCAAATCTCTAAAATTAAAATTAAAGTTAAATGATTAAAAAATTTATTAATTTTCAAGATAATTTTTGGATTTAATTGCTGTCTCATCATAATATGCTTGAAGGTTTGTTTTTAAAAAATTAAATAAAAAACTCCAGTCCCTTATAAAATACAAGTGAAAATATAAATATAATTAATTGATGGCTATAAACAGCACAATAATAAAAATATTAAACGGGAATTTAGAAAGGAAAACTTAAAGTGATTACTTACCTTTGCCATGTACAAATTGCTAAGGACTTGTTTCCTTGACTCCAATTTTTTGTGAGGATTTTGAATTTTAATCTTCATTTCCTTTTCGAATTGTAGCCTCTGCTTCTCGACCCATTTCTCTGGAGGGATGATCTTAACTATTCCTGTAGAGTTCGCTTTGAGGTCCCACAATCCATCGAAATATTTTAGGGGGTTGGAAAAATCTTCTTCGGTTGCATTGAAGACATGGACGCTTTCCATTTGATTTAACTTTGTAATTTGCGAGTTTTTTTCGTTTGCGATACTTGTAAGATACTCTTTCTCAGATAATTTCAAGGCGTATTTTAATATTCTTTCTTCTTCTTTTCTCGTCCAAATATCGGTGTTGTTGACTCTGGTGCGTTTCCTCTTAGAAAATTCCTCGCTTGTTGAAGAATTTTCGGTGCTTCCCTTTCGAAATTTATTTTCACTAGACGAATCGACTATTGGTTGTCTTTGCATTGTTAATAAAAATCTAAAATAAATTTATAATGTATCAACCAATAAAATTGTAATTTGGACCTTTAAAATTTATAAATAAATCTAAATTATACAAAAAATCTTTAATTTTTTACGATTATCATGAAGGATTATTTAGTATATTTCGTTTCTATTCATTAAAAGTAAAATGTATTTAAATGATAAAATAGGAAAAACATATTCTGATTTACGAATCGAATCGCGTGTTAATTTTAGCCTCACACTTAAAGTTGATAAAAATATGAGGTTTAATTAAATATAGGCATAATAACTTATAATTTTATTAAAAATTTATCAAGCTTAAGTCATTCATTTCTATTCTTGTTATTCGTCATCGTCTCCGTATCTAGTTTATCAATTTAATAAATTAAATAATAATATCATTAGAAAATAATAAATTTATAATTAAATAAAATTTTTAATTAACTCAAAAAAATAGACGTTTCTATGTAAATATTCTTAATAAAAGAGTGAAAACATAATTCAATACAAAAAATTAAAAGAATAACATATTCATGTTATTAAGATATTTTTAGATATTATAAGGAAAAAAATTGTTAAAATTAAATATTTATATCCGTCTAGGGATAGGATTTCTTAGTCATTATATCATAAAATTCACTGAAGGTAAGTTCTGTTCCATTGCTAGAAGCTCTGGAAAGCATGTCTTGAAGATCTTCATGGCTCATTTGTTCGCCTAATTCCTTTGCAATTTTTCTGAGGGAGGCTAGGGTGATGGTGTCCTGGTTATCATCTACGAATAAATTGAAGATTCTTCTTAAACCTTCTTCAGTTTCCTTGTCTCCTAATTTGTTGTTGATAGCTTCCAAAAAAGAATCAAATTCGATTCCTCCTCTTTTGCTAGCTTCTGGTGTATCCAATTCAGAGATTAATTGAAAGATGGTGGGATTTTTTGTATCGAAGCCGAGTGATTGCATTGCAGCTTTTAATTCCTTGGGATCAACTCTTCCTGTTCCGTTTGTGTCAAATAATTCAAAGGCTTGTCTGATTTCTTCTACTTCATCATTGCTTAGTCCTGGTTTTTCTAAATTCTTTTTTGCAGTTTTTGGAGCTACTCTGCTATTGGCATTTTTGGACATTTTTATTAATTTTATTCAAATGTTGATTTTAAGGATATTCATTTTTAAATTCATAATATAATAATTAACATTTGCTTTTTTATAATACTAATAATTATTTTATGTGTAATTTCCAAAGATATATTTCGCATATGTTATATTTAATTCATCAAATGAATCGTCCATTTTATTCGATCATATAATAGATAGAGTATTTATATTTCTAATAAGGTAGATTTATTTTAATTTTAAGGGAAAAATTTTTATATTATGTTTATCAACAATATTCTTTCTAAAATTCATTCCACTTATATATAATGAATATTCAAATAATCTAGGATAGATAATCTTATAAAAATTGTAAGAAAAATTAATCTAACATAATATCTAGCTTGAAATTTTAATTTAGAATTTGGACTATATTTTTACAATGTTATTTATGCTTAGTGTATTGTATGAATTTGAATGTATGTTAGTATTTTTCTTTTCCTTTTTATTCTTCATATTTTCTACAATCCCTTCAATTTGATTTTTCCTGCACTTAGACTTCTCCAAAACTTTTTCGATTTCATTCCAATTTGTAGAATTTGTGGGTTTTACACTATTACTCACAGCTCTAATTTTCTTAAATCTGACGTTGAGCTTGTCAATAGAGTACCTGCTGAGTCTTTCACTAAATAAATTCAGCAGATTGTCTTGATAGATCTTAAGTGGCAATGTTTTTTTTGATTTAGCAATATAAAGATTCTCTAGAAATGACCTGTCTAGCTTGTAAATATCTTTTATTTCGCTTTTGATTTTCGGAATCTTATAAAGGTTAAATAAGTTGTTAGAATTAAAGTTGAAATTAATGTCAAGATTGTAATTAATCGAGTTTCTGTTTTTGATCAAAATGTTTTTATAAAAATTCGAATCGGATTTTTCTTTTATTTGTGGTGGGTTTGTCTCAGTCTGGAAGAAATTTTTAGATAACACATAACGTAAGGGTATTTTATTATTCTGTAATGATTGTTCAATTATTTTATGTTTCGATTCAGTCTCTGGTCGTTTTATCGTTTTTACATTTTGATTGTTTTGGATAATTTTAAATCTTGATAGATTCAGATTTGAAATTGCTGATTGCTTTATGGATTCTTGTTTAGGTTTTTTCTCATGTTGAATTTTTTTTAGAAAAGACAAAAAATTTTCTTTTATTTCATCATTTCCCTTAGAATTCGATCTATTACTTGTAATTTGTTCTTTGATTTTTAGTTTGTTCTGAGTATAGTTTTTAGTTTGTATTTCGTCTTGATAAAACTTTTCATGAATTTCAGAATTTCTCTTGGAATTTGATTCTAATTTTATATTTTCAATTGAGGATTTTCTATTATCAGCATTAGTTTTATTTTGACTATCAGAAATTTTAAATTTCTTGATTACATGATTCATAATTTCGTTGCTGTTATTCGTGTTAATAAGTTGAGATCTAAATTTATTTCGAAGCTCATAAAGTTTTAATTCATTTTTCTAAGAATAAAATTTAAAATTAATAGTCATAATTATGAGAATATACATTCAAAATTTTCTTCCTATTAGCATAGTAAGATTCATCATTTTTCCTAATCTTGTCTAATTTCAATTTGTTTCTAAGAAGAAGCTCACTTGAATTCAAACGAAAAAATTTACCTTGACCTTTGACGTTTTCAAGTTTACTGAAATTATCAGAAGTCTTTGAAAATTTAAAAGGTTCCATATTTTATAACTTCAAGAAATAATAAATTATATACTAGAATAGGTAAATTATTAATTATTAATTATTATTAAATTACCACAAATTTATAAATAAACTCTAATATCTACATGTTATGTAACTACTATCCTTGTAATCATCCATTAACTTTCCTATAATAAAGGAGTTAAATTATTTAATGCAATTATTTGTTTTATTTTATTTAATAAATGGAGAATAACACGCAATATGCAAATATAAGCGATAATAAATTACCAACAGACAGAAAAGAAAGTTTTGTGTTTAAATTTGTCATCTTAGGTGACTCTAACGTTGGCAAGACAAGTATACTCTACCATTACATATTTGGGAAGTGTAATACAATATTCTAAACAAAATCAATTCATTAATGTAGTTAAGAAAATCCCTCAACATACAGTAGGTGTAGAATTTTCTTCTAAAACTCTCAACATGAAAGACAAGGAGATCAAACTTCAATTATGGGACACTGCAGGCCAAGAAAAATTCCGTTCTGTAACTAAAAGCTACTACAAAGGTGCTGTTGGTGTATTGATAGTTTATGATATAACAAAGTAAATTTTTAAATTTAATTTAACGAGCTGAGTCCTTTCAACACGTAAGTAATTGGCTAACAGATGCAAAAAATGCTGCTAAGGCTAACTGTACAATTGCAGTTGTAGGAAATAAAGCGGATTTAAATGATCATAGAGTAATCAAATATAACGACGGAGCTAAATTCTGTCAGGAAAACGGTAATAAAATATGACTATTATGTATTTAGATGTCATTCATTTAGAATGTTCTGCTCTGACAGGAGAGAATATAGAAACTATTTTCAATTTGATGACTAAGAATATATTGAATAAAATCGAAGAAGGTACACTACAACTCAACGACAATTCCTTAATGAACCGTATCGTTATCAAATCAGAAACACAAACAGAAGAGCAAAGAGGGCAATATTGTGCGAAATGTTGATAAGATGATAAAATAAAAATTGCGTGGAGAATCATGATTATGATCGTTGATTGAATTATAATTAAGTTAAAATATTTAATAAAATTAATTTTAAATAGTTATTATAAATTTGTACTATATGTAATTATGAATTGTTATTGTATCATAGAATAAATAAAGGTGGTATTTTATTACTTTAATTAAATCAAAACGAATACTAGTATATTTCAGCATTAATTTTAGAATTTATACTATAAACTGTGCTGTGTAAATGCTCATCTTATCAAAATTTAGTACTGTATTATATAAAAATTAATGTATATAAATGTATATATAAATATTTATTATTTTTCATATATTATTATCACTTATTTAAATTTAAATTAAAAGTAAATTTTATTTCAAATAAAATTATGAATAACGAATTCGATGAAATTGTAGTAGGTGGCAAATCGAACGGAGATTTTATGTCAAGAATGGAAGAGGAATACAACAAGATAAAACAGATGGAAATGGAAGAAGAGAATAAACCGCTGGAGGAAAGAGTAAAATCAAAAAATTGGAAGACAAGAAAGGATGCCTATGTAGAAATATTAAACCAATTAAAGGAAGAGAAATGTTTTCAAAAGTTTGAAAAAATATACTCACAAATACTTGAAGACACTCATCCTAACGCACAAGAAACATCGTTAGAAATAGTAAAGTACCTTTTAGAAAATTATGAAAATGTTAGCCAGCTAATTCCAGATTTATTTAAACTAACTTTAGAAAAATGTTACACCTCAACTAGATCGAATCTCAAGCAAAAAGCGAAGGAGATTCTCGTTCTCTCTGTGGAAGTGAGTATGGAAAGCAAAAGTCTCAGTGAGATAATTAAAGAAGGAATCGAACAAAAAAATGTAAAATTCCAGCAAGCCTCCATAAATATTCTAACACACCTAATAAGTTTATTTGGCTCTTTTAAAATTGAGTATAGAGCTATACTCTCAGTAATCGAGAAAATCTCAGATAGTCTTTGCTCAACACCTGCGATCCGAACGGAATTGATCGAATTGTATAAGGAACTTTATAAATGGATCAGAGACAGTTTAAAGAATCACATCACAAAGTTTAAAGAAAACCTACAGAAAGATTTGGAGAAGGCTTTTGAAGAAATTAAGGCTAATCCTAAGTTTGTCCCACCTCAACCTACTAAATTCCTCAAAAGTGATAAAGACAAGATAAATAGTCAGATGGAGAAACATGACGAGATTAAGAGTAAAATGCTCATTATTCAGGAAGAAGCTAAATTATTCAAAAATACTGAGGCTGTTGAACTGTTTCAAGGTAAGTACAACCAAGACTGGGTAGAAGACATCTTGGCCAAAGAAAGAAAATGGATAGAAAAGAAGGAAATGTTGGAAAAGTTTATAAATGACTCAAACGTTTTGAAAATAAATAATTCCTCAAAAGCTCATGTAGTGGGGTGTTTTTTGAAATTGCTCAAGGACAATAACATTAATGTTGTTAATTTTACGGTATGCGCAATAAACAATCTTGCCAAAGGGCTAAGAAAAGATTTCATTGAATCTAGGGAGTTTTTGATTCCTCTTATTGAAAAATTTAAAGAGAAAAAGGAAAAAGTAGTCAGTGATGTTTTCATTTGTTTAGATTCGATTATGACTCACTGTTTAGCTATAGATGAAATCGTTGATGATATGAACACCTATATCAAATCAGATAAAACCGATAAAACTACACAGATTAAAGAAAGATTTTGTGTCTTCATTGAAAAAACAATAACCAAAAGCTATATAACCGTATTAAGAAAAGTGGCAAAGTCTTTAGCCGAGATGATGTTTATCTTATCTGAGGATTCCTCGCCTGATGTAAGAAACGCTGCATTGAAAACAATCGGGGTCATAAAATTTAGAGTAGGAGAAATGCTTATAAGCAAGGTATTAAATGATATAAGTGAGATTAAAAAGAAAAAAGTAGATGAAGCCGCTAAGAATGTGGTGATAGATCCAATTTATGACAAAGATGATAAAGCAGGTGGAATCGTGAATAAAAAAGCAGGTAATACTACGAATGTGATTTCTAACAGCAATCAAAATTTTGATAATCCATTTAAAAATAAACCACAGTTGACATCCAAGCTAACATCAACTAATTCTGCAGATGTGGAAATGACTGATATGACGATGACAAATACAAATATCGTAGCCAGCAAAAATCCCCCCGCAACAAGAAAAAATAATTTTGAAAAAGATGATGTAGAGATGACTGAAGAAAGTAATACAATTAATCCAAATTCTAATAATATTAAACCTCCTATGCAGAGATCTCAATCTGTTAATATAACAAAACCCGCTAATGCCAACAAAACACAAAACAAACCAAGCTCTTCGAACCCTACCAACAATACAGCAACTAATATAGAAGCAGACATCGAAGTCGAAGAAGATAACAATTTGTCTAATGATGAAATCGAGACAATTGTAAAAGAGAAAATAGGCAGCGAAATATGCAGCATGTTCAACGAAAGCAAATGGGAAAGCAGGAAAAATGCCTTCGTTTCTCTTGCAAATTATGTCTCAAACAATCCGGAAGAAGCGAATAGATTGATAGACATTTTGTTAAGATTTATTAAAATCAAATTAAAAGACTACAAAGAAAATAATTTCAACATCTTAAAAGAAGCAATAAATGTAATTATTCTCTTCTGTGAATTATGCAACAATTTTCAAAAGAAACACTGTGTAATTTTAATCAAAAAATTCGGAGAAAAATTAGGTGACAACAAATTAAAGCAAAATGTGTTGAATATGTTTTTTAAATTTATGGAATACCATGGACCTAAATACATTACAAATATCTTACTCAAGCACATGACAAATAATGTGAAAAGCCCTAATGTCTTAAAAGAGTTTTCTAGTTTCCTGGAAAAAACAATAGAAGATTTTGGAGTTGGCATACTGCCTATAAAGGAGATTGTTGAGTTTGGAAAAAATCTTGCGGCGAATTCGAATCCTCAGCTAAGGAATTCAGCAACTACACTATTCTGTGAGATTTATAAATATTTAGGTGCTAATATCAAAAAATTTTTAAAGGATGTTAAAGAAGCTACACTTAAAGTAATCGAAGCAGAGTTTGAAAAAATAACAGTCGTTTCACCTACAGCTAATGCGGATAACTTAAAAAGAGAACTTAAAGGAAATGCATGTCTAGAACTTCAGAATTCAGGTAATATGAATATGTTGGATACCCTCTTTCCTAAAATCGACATAAGCAAAAAGATAAATGCAAAATTAATTAAAGACCTTAATGAAGGTAAATGGCAAGTCAAAAAAGAGGCCTTAGAAAGTTTAGAAAAAATCTTTCAAGATGCAAATATGCGAATTATGCCGAACGGTCTGAACGAGGTTGTTACTTCTCTCAAAAATAAATTAGACGATGGCAATAAAAATATGGTTAGGATAATGATTCAGTTCATAACAAAAATGGTTGAAGCTCTAGGAAAGGATTGCAAAACATTTTCGAAAACTTTGATCGTCCCAATTTTAAAAAATCTTTCAGACAAGATGAATTTGCTTAGAGAAGATGCTATAAAATGTATAGAGAAATGGAGTGAAATTATAGGCTTTGAAAATATTCTTCAATATTGCCCTCAGTTTTTATCCATAGATAATTTCGAATTAAGAACAGATTTGCTTAAGTTAATTATTAAATACAAACAAACTTTGAATAAATTTGACACCAAGGAGCTGATTCCAGGAGTTATCAGTTGTCTCATGGATAAAACACCATCAATCAGAAATTTGGCTGAAGATCTTGCAAAGGAAATGCTGAAGATTATCAACATCAATAATTTCTACATTGCTATGAAAGATTTCAAGCCAGCCATTGCCAACACTATTAAGGGAATCATCGAGAAGTATTCAAGTTTAATTTGTGTAGAACCTAGTTCTGATTCTGTAATTAACAAAGAAATGAATACGTTAAGCATAGGCAACATAAATCCGGGATTTAAAATACCGAATGAAGTAAATTTAAATCATGTGAATATAGCTATGAATGAGACTAATGAATCAATGACTAATAATAATCACAATGCAAATAATCAACATCAAAGATCTTTTAGCGCTAATATCAGTAATACAAACAAACAGAATGCTGCTGCAAATAATAACATAAATAAACCAAGTAATGTAAACAACCAAAATCAAATGAAAAATAATCTCAAGGCTAAGAGAGAATCAAATTCAAGCAGAGAGGGCAACTCAAAAGAAAAAGAAAAAAAAACAAAGATTGGCGTAAATCAAACCAATTCTAATAATAATTCATCAAATCTCTTTAAGAATCCGATAAATGTGAAGCCAATTGACGTCGATTCCATCATTCAAGAAAACTCATTAAAGACTATTCCATCTACAACATCTTCGCTTCTTATTAACGCTAACATTAAATTCAATCAAAAAAACAAACGGCTAGAGAATGAAAAGAAGCTTAATTTCCCTAACCATTTTATTACAGTCGATTATGATAACAGTCTTAAATCAACTTTGTTAAATTTCTTTAGTAAAAGTCAAGTTGAAAGCCTCTACTCCTTCGAAGTAACAAAAATAAATTCCTTTTTTGTCCTGGCTAATGCATCTATGAAATCTGATCCTATTTTGCTGTATGAAGTCACAGACATTCTCTTAAAGTGGATTTTAATTAGAAATATCGAAATGAATAATAATCTCTTCTTTAATAACACAATCTTCGAATTTTTTAAAAATCTTCTTCAGTTTTTAAATGAAAACGAATGCAGACTTTTAGAGATTGAAAATAAATTGATGATTGAAATTTTGATAAGTAAAATTTTTACAATAAATCCTAATAATAAATTAAAATCCAAACAGTTTTTTTCTGATTTTTCAACAGCTAAAATTTTTAAATTCGAAACAATATTGGAAATGCTGATAAGTAAAATAAATTCGATTTATGATATTGACATGAAACAGGAACTGTTGGAGCTTTTGATCAACCTTTCACGAATTTTTAATCACGAACTGGAAGATATGAATAGGATGAAGTTACTTGTTAATTTATTTGAAAACGTTGTAGAAGACAATTTGAGGCAAAAAGTTTTCGAATTAATTAAAAATATATATGATAAATTATTAGTAAATGAAGCTTGCGATAACAGCTCAAATGTGACACAAATAAATGAGATCTTGAAGAAAAACAGAGAAACAGGAAAATTGATTGCTGTGAAATCCTTGACTAATAACAACACTCAAAATTCAAATAAACTTGACAATAGTAATAAAGTAGATTTCCCTATTGATACAAATTACTTAAGTCATCATCATAATAACAGCAATAACACTGGAATTCAACCTCTTATTAACTTTTCGAAAAGTCCGATTCATTCTGTCATTAAGAAATACGATGAAAGCTCTTCAACTGATCCAATACACATAAAGCTTATAGACACCTTCGATCAGAATAAGGTCAACTCAATGCTTAGCTGCTTAATTTCATCTACTACCTCTATAAATGAAAAAATTAAGAATCTCTTGGAGCTTTCTGACATCTTCACAAATAAACTTAATGAACATGTTATACTAATAGAAAATAATATCGACACAATACTTAGATCATTTAGAGAAATGCTACAGGAAATTTTTTCTACTACAGAAAGCCTGAATAGGAATGATCATATAGAATTACTTAAATACATTCTGACAGTTTACTACAAGTTGGCTATTACAAAAGATATAATAGAAAACTGCAATATAGATACAGTTTACAGAACGTACGAAGAAATCTTACGCTGTATTCTTTATGAAGGTCTTGAATCAATAGGAGAACAAGAAGAAGGAAAGAAAATCATAAAATCTCTGAATGCCCTAGTTTTGAAATTTTTGGAGAATTTTAATACTACTTTTACATTAGTCGCCTTGATCAAGTTGATTCAACAATACTGCGGAGATAATTCAAGAATATGCTCATTAAGTATAAAATGTCTTTTGAAGCTTACAAATATAATGCCGAGTATCATATCTAACATTGACATAGAAAAAATTTTCATAGCGATTTTCGAGTTCACCTTTGAGTTTGAGAAGACACATCCTGAATTAAATACCCAATCTCAAAATGAAGAAATGTGCTTGAAAATATTGAGGACTATAATTCATGAAATTATAAAGATAAAAAACGAAGGGATTTGGAATTATTACAAAGCCGCGATAGAGAGCAACAACCTCCCTGATAAATATGTCAAGCGATGGATACAGCTTATTATGAGGTCTAAAAATGGTATATCGCTGCCTTCTAGTAATATGAGCAATCTAATATCTAGCTCTCCTATGGTAAATAATGTACTAAGTATGAAAACAGGAATGAGTAGTAATATTCTGAACTATTCTTCGAATCCTTATATTCAATGTTCAGGATTCAATCAGAATTTTAGTAATAGCAAGAATCAAGTTACTCATGGTTATATCAATAACAATTTAAGTAATGATTCTGAAAATGAGTTAAATTTCTATTTGGATAAATTAAGAAAATCAAATACAGCAAATAACAGCACTGAAGCCAGTAATGAAAAACTTCACTGTGAGATAATAGCTATACTTAAAAGAAATAATATCCCTTTAGAATACATTAAAGAACAAATATCTGAATCTTACTATAATACTCTAACAAGGATTTACATCACTGTCACAAATGACAGAACAATAGACGTCAATTCACCTTCCTATCTTCAGAACAAAAATATACTCCCTAGCAACGTGAATATTCTGGTAAATAGCAATCAATTAGAAACAGGACAAAAAACAAGTGACTTCACAATGATGGAAGAAAAAGTAAGACTTTTTTTAATTTAATAGGAGAATTTAAATTCGAATGTTATAATTAATACTCAACCAGCTCTAAATAACTCTATCATTTTGAATAATACTGCATCTAATATTCCTAGTAATCTACCCAAAATGAACAATTTAAATTCGTCTCTTAATAATAATACGATGGGGTTAATCAACAAAGAAGCAACACAGAATTTACAAATTAAAACTTTACAAGAATATAGAAACAGACTACATGGTATAACAGATCGATCTGCAAGCAAGTCAAATATGCTTTTTAACAATGTAATTCTATTCACTTAATTAATCCATTTTAGAATTCCCCTTCACCTATTAAACCAGTAAATCAAACTAGTACAGATGACACAAACATTGACAGGAAGCAGCAGTACATTGATAATTTCTATAAGAATAAAGAGATGTTAAGAAACAATTCAAAGAGAGATTACTCTAGTGAAATCAGGCAAAATACAACAAATACTAATTCAAACGACCCATCAGGATCACAATTTTTTGATAAACTAGCAGAAATGAAAAAGAGATTGCAACTGTTAAGATCCCAGAAATATTAATTTATATATAATTCATTTTTAAACATTAATATATTAAAATTGATTAATAAATTAAAACAATAAAATCGAAATAAATATAATTTGGAACTTTACTATCAGATTTAATTACTTATTGAAATATGATTTAAATTTATTTTATTTTTGATAAATTTTTTAATTTTACAATATTTAAAAAATGGAAAAAATAAGCGAAATTACAAAAGACAATTTAGATAAAATTATCCGTTTCATGGATTGTATTTCAAAGATTTTAGAAGGACTGAAAGATAAATATACACTGCTTTTATTCGAAAATGAATCTAAAAATATTAAACCTGATACCATTCTGCAAAATTGGGTAGACGCTGCATCTCAAATTATAAAAGAAAAATACGAAGAATTATTTGAAACAAAATATAAAGAAGACGATTTCAACAACACTCTTAAATTTTGGTTAATAAAATATAAAGATAACAATGAATTTCTTCTAAATGCTAAAGTTCTTTTAAAAAATCTTCAAACAATAAGAACAACAATCATGAACAAAATAACAGAAAGTGATACATTATCTTACGTAAATTTAACAGATATGTTAATTCAAAAAGCAAATAAGAAATAAAATCCTATAGTTATCAAAGGTATTATATTTAATTCTATATATCTTTAATATTAGATTTAATTATGATTTTTTGTTTTTATTATCGCCTCCTTTTTCTAAAATTTCATCTGCTTGTGTCGTTTGCATTTGCCCAGCTATCATATCAGATTCGCTTTCTCTATCTATATCGCTAAATTTTTTTTGTATTCCTGGTTCATTTGAACTCTCTCTGTTTTTGTCGATATTCAAATTTGTAAAAATTTTGCTGTCAGGGTTGACTGTTTGATTGTATATTACCTCATTTAGAGCCTCTGTCTCTTTCTTTAGTTCTTCTTCATCATCATTTGAATTCTTCTGATGATTTGAGGATTTCTGTGTGTAAAATATTTTAAACGAGTTTTCTAAAAATCCTTTTGATTTGTTCTTGAAGATTGTAATCAGATTTTGTATTTTCATGTTTATAAAATTTCAGTCTGAGTTTATTAAATATGTTTAAATATCGGTTAATTTATCAAATGGTTTTTGGATCAAATTAGACAGTTTGAAATATTTTATAATTTATAACCCTATCTTAATATTAAGGATAATTTCGAATTACTGTGAGAGAATTCTTAATGATTTTATCTAATATAATAGTATATTGTTTAAAATTTTATTAAATATAATAAATAACTTATTTACTAATTAATTATAAAATGTCAGATGAAAAAAAAGACTACGTCATTACAAAATTCCATGCAGACGGAACTACGTAAATTATTACAGTAATTTCTAAAATTTAGAACTACCGAAAACTCTTCTCGTAATTACACTGGAAAGGCACAAGTTGTTTATCCTACTGGCGACCTGTATGAAGGAGATTTCGTAGAGGGACTTAGATCTGGGCAAGGAGTGTATACTTATGTAGAAAAAGGAGAGAAATATGAAGGTGAATGGCTCAACAATCTAAAACACGGAATTGGGAAGGCTACATATGCAGAAGGGGAATATTTTGGTAGGTTTGAAAATGGAAAAAGACACGGTGAAGGCGTTTTCAAGTATAAAAAGAATAGAGATATTTACTCTGGGTCATGGAAGCATGGTAAGAAGCATGGAAATGGTACTTACATATTTACTGATACAAAGACTAAGGTATATTATGATATATTTAAACACTTAGATTGTTGGTAAATGGGAAAATGCAGAAATCGTCGAAGGTAAATGGGTGTTTCCTAACGGAACATATTTCGAAGGAAAATTTACAAAAAATAAGCCCAACGGTGCCGGTGTCTGGTATTTTGCAAATGGAAATGTTGTGAAAGGGGAATTCTCCCAGCAGATGATAGAAGACGCAAATACAGGAGATAATCTAATACAAATCAATTGGAACACAAACAACGAAGTAATTGACCCTTCCAGAATAATAGATTCTTACTAAATTATTGATTGATACTAATTATTTTTATTTAATCCAAGGATTTAGAATTAATATGATAATCATATATTATGTGATATATTAACCTCGTAATATCAAATACAATTAAAGAAAACAAATATATAGGATAAATATATATCAAAAATATTCAAACCTATTATAATTTCTTAATTAACACTTGTAATTGGTATTGTGAGGGCAATAATTAATTATTTTTAAATTTAAATTGATTTAATCTAATTTAAAAGACATTTAATAGTAAATTTGATGCTTATTTTCTAATTTAATGATGTCCATGAGATTTTGATTTATGTCCAAATAGTTCATAAGGGTTATGCCAGTCCAAGTTTCTTTCTACTTCTTCATCATTTGAAGTAAAGTCATTATAACCTGCATAGTAATAGTTTTTGGCATTGTTTTGTTTCTCATTTAAATATCCAACGACGTCGACATGATGGTGTTGGAATTTAGTAAAAGAGTCGTTGTGATAAGGAACTGGGGTGTAGGGAGAAAATCTATTGTAGTCGATTTCTTTGACTTTTGGAGGATACAATTCCCTATAAATCATGATTATATTAATTTATTACAAGTTCTTCTTGTTCTGTTTTGCAATTTTAATGGGCTCTGAAATTTCCTTATTCTTTTTCCACTGTTTGTATAAAGCATACATTCCAACTGCAACTACTACATCTCCTAGCATTCCGAAATAGGATATAGGATTAACTGGGCCTTTGTATTTTGCTCTGAATCTTCCAAAGTTCAACATTTATTTAATATATTTTTATTTTTCTAATATAATTAATCATAATAATTACAATAATAAAGAAAAATAATTAAATTATATAGTTAAAGAAATTATAACAAATCCCTTATATAAAATGATTATGGGGATTGGGGATTGGGGATTGGGGATTGGCCCAATCCCCAATCCCCAATCCCCAATCCCCAATCCCCATTTACAATAATGAATTATATTTATATCTAAATAAAATTATAAATTAAGCTA
>Ga0169931_10007024_pt1 | contig 16807 bp, 16 predicted proteins | sample Kivu_15m_20L_FD_129675 | JGI IMG/M metagenome (GOLD analysis project Ga0169931, IMG submission 129675) | Freshwater microbial communities from Lake Kivu, Western Province, Rwanda to study Microbial Dark Matter (Phase II) - Kivu_15m_20L... | ecosystem: Environmental > Aquatic > Freshwater > Lake...
GGTGGCGGTCGGGTCCTGTGCAACGGATGCCCGAGAATCAGGTCAGATCCGGAAGGAAGCAGCCTTCATCGGTCGCTGAAGTGTGCCGCAGATCGCCTGGCCGTCACTTCAGTCGACGAAGTGATTCTGCTCTCTCGGCAAGTTTTGCAACACCCCATTCATTGGCGAGCGTGGCGAATCTCGGCCGCGGGCCCACCCAATTCCAGCTATCAACAGTACCGACCTCAGCCGTGTCGACCAACTTGGCAAGAATACGAAACAGTTCTACGTTTTCGCGACCGTCACGCAATGTGGCTGCCAACTTCTCTGCACCGCGCACCTTCACGCCATCACTCGCCCACTGAGCATGATCAGGTGGTATCGACATGATGTTGCCGTACTTCGCCAATATTGTTGATGCACTCTTTGGCCCCCAACCTGGTAGTCCAGGGAAACCGTCGGCTGAGTCGCCGACCAACGCCAAGTAGTCGACAATCGATTCGGGGCCAATACCAAACTTTGTCTTCACCATTGTTTCGTCAATCAGAACATTGTTTTTTCGGTCTACTTGCACTACGCGCCGTCCGCTCACACACTGACCCAAATCTTTGTCAGGGGTCAGCAATCGCACCTGGTGCACTCGGCGATCTTCACACGCCACTCGCACTGCTGAGGCGAGCGCATCGTCGGCCTCAAATTCGTCCATCGCCCACACAGTGACACCCATTGCAGTGAGCGCATCTTCCAGTACGGAAATCTGTCGCAGGATCTCGGGCTCCATACCTTCGCTGGTTTTGTACCCGGGCCACAAGTCGTTCCGAAAACTTTCAATCACGTGGTCGGTGGCAACACCAAAGTGCGTCGCTCCATCTTCAATCAGTTGTAAGGTACTTGAGAGCACCCCCACCACACCTGCGTTTTCGCGTTCAGTCGAGTGCTTGCCCAGTTGTCCGTAATACTGGCGATATAGCTCGTACGTGCCATCAATGAGATGAACAATCATAGCTTGAACCTATACTTCGATGATCGATACAAACCAGGCGGCAAACAATAAGTGCGGTCCAAATGGGATGAAGCGTCGGCCACGCAACCGTATCGCAACGCCATGCAACGATGTAGTTAGCGATGCAAGCAACAGCCACCTCATCACCAATGACACTTCCGAAAGCGCAACTGCCATCCCTGTGGGGATGACCAGCAATACATCACCCCAACCCAAGCTTTCTTTCGATACTCGATGCGTTATTGAAAAGACAACAGTAATGCTCAGTACAGTGATATTTGATTTCCACCATCCATCCCACCAACCCACTTCGGTCACTTTCGCGAGTTGCACCCCCTGAAAGAACACCGTAGCAAGGATTGTTGGAGCTCGAGCAAGTCGTCGGAATACAAAATCAATCGGTGCTTGCACAATGAGTAATGCTGCAAGGCCACTGACCGCCACTGCCTCATGGAACGCCATACCCCGCACTGCAGTTCCGGTTGCGCCTCCAATCACGAGTGCAGCGATTCGAGTTCTCGGTGACATTCGCCAGGTGGCATCAATTGCGATCCCAAGCAACTGCGATACACTCGCGCACATCGATCCAATCACTGCCCCGAACACTGCCACAACGAATACATTCATTGGGTTTCAGTGTGGCGGTAACTGTAATCAACTTCAGACGGCGGTACGTGTCTCGCGATAGTCTCAAGGGAAGATTCGTTGCGCGCCATGAACTCCCCGTTGATTCACCGAGGCGATATCGCAGACTCAGCCCAAGTACCAGCTTCTACGACTGTTTGGGACCACGCTCAGGTTCGCGAAAGGGCAGTGATCGGACCAGACTGCATCATTGATCGGGGGGCATACATCGGCATTGCGGTGATAGTCGGTAAATCGTGCAAGACTCAGAACAATGCTCTCATCTATGAACCTGCGCAACTGGGAGACGGAGTTTTCATTGGCCCAGCAGCGGTCTTAACTAATGACCTTCGTCCACGCGCCGTCAACCTTGACTTGACGCGCAAGACACTAGGTGATTGGCGGCCAGTAGGTGTCACTGTGCACGATGGCGCATCAATTGGTGCCGGGGCTGTTTGCGTTGCGCCCATCACGATTGGAGCTTGGGCGATGATCGGAGCTGGATCAGTCGTTCTACAAGATGTGCCTTCTCACGCTCTCGTCGTAGGGACTCCAGCCAGACAGATCGGCTGGGTGGGTCGAACGGGTACGCGCCTCAAACCTGATTCAGTGAAAGGGTTCCTCGTCTGCCCCGACACTGGCATCCGCTATGAAATGCTTGACACTGCAATAACGGAAATTATTTCGTGATTCCTGCTGCGGCACCATTCATCGGTCGCGCTGAGAGGCGTGCAGTTGATCGCGTACTGAAGTCTCGACTACTCATCCAAGGAGCCGAAGTAGCTCAGTTCGAACGCAGGTTTTCCCAACTTGTGGGCGGCTTCACCTGTATCGCAGTCAATTCAGGTACATCCGCACTTCATCTCGCGTTTCTTGCAGCAGGTATCACGGCGGGGGACGAAGTCATCGTGCCTTCGTTCTCTTTTGCGGCCACTGCTAATGCAGTTCGGCTTGCTGGTGCAACTCCGGTCTTCGGTGATATTGATACATCAACGTTCAATCTCGATGCCGCACACACTGAATCATTGATTACGAGCCGAACACGAGCGGTAATGCCGGTCCACCTCTATGGCCATCCGGCGAATATGACGACATTTCGCGAAATCACGCAGCGCCACAACCTGCTGCTCTTTGAGGATGCCGCTCAGGCTCTAGGGGCTGCCTGGCAGGGTGAGGCCGTCGGCACTTTTGGGATCGCATCATCTTTCTCGTTTTACCCCACCAAGAACATCACGACTGGCGAAGGCGGTCTGATCTCTACCCAACATGCAAATCTTGCTCGCACGGCAAGACTTTTACGAAATCAAGGAATGGAGCAGAAGTACCACAACGAAATTGTCGGTTTTAACACCCGAATGACCGATATTCAAGCGGCAATTGGCAATGTACAGCTGGAACGGCTACCAAAGTGGCTAAAGATTCGACGTCGAAATGCAGAGTTTTTTTCGTCCAACCTTCGGGGGGTCATTACACCTTCAGTCGCAACTGGTGCTACGCATGCGTGGCATCAATACACGATTCGTCTTCCGGACCTAGATCGTGATCGATTCTGCACTGAACTCACACGGCTTGGCGTCGGCCACGGCATCTACTATCCGACTCCAATCCATAGATTGCCTTCATTTGATCTTGTCACTGACTTGCCCAACACCTCCCAGGCCGCACAAGTGTGTGTGTCGCTTCCAGTACATCCGCAACTTCGGATGCGAGACTTGGACAAAATTGTCGATGCTGTGAATTCTCTCGCAAAGGTTGGTGCATGAGCAATCTTCGAGCAGCGATCGTGGGGCTTGGCGTGATGGGACGACATCACTTGCGAGTGCTGAGTTCATTGGAGGGAGTCGAACTTGTCGGTGTATTCGATCCCGCTCTTCATGGCAACCGTCAATTAGCTGGAGTGCCTGTCTACTCATCACTTGATTCGCTACTTGATGCAAATCTCAACTACTGCGTGCTCTCTGCGCCAACGTCTCTTCATTTACCGCTTGGCTTGCAACTCGCTGAGCGTGGAGTTCACACTCTCGTGGAAAAACCCGTTGCAGTAAATCTCAACGACTCCCAAGTCCTTGTTGACGCATTTTCACAACGCAAACTCATTGGTGCTGTTGGCTATGTTGAACGTTTCAACCCAGCAATCCAGGCATTGCGGCAAAAAATCGCCTCGGGGTTGGTTGGTGAGGTGTATCAAATTGCCACTCGGCGACAAGGGCCGTTCCCGAGTCGAGTTTCAGATGTCGGTGTAATCAAAGATCTGGCCACACATGACATCGACCTCACCATGTGGATTATGGGTCATAATTATCAATCAATCTCGGCTCACTCCACACACCGCAGTGGCAGCGAACATGAAGACATGGTCGTAGCAGTAGGAAAGCTGGAGGGTGGCGTCATCGTCAATCATCTCGTGAACTGGCTAACTCCATACAAAGAACGCTGCACCACGGTGGTGGGCGAACTCGGAGCGCTTGTCGCCGACACTCTCACAGCTGACCTCACATTCTATGAAAACGGTACACAAGCAGACTCCTGGGATGGTGTGTCACTATTTCGTGGAGTGTCCGAGGGAAACATGCTCCGGTTTGCTCTCACCAAAGTTGAGCCGTTACTCGCCGAACATCTCGCATTCCGAGACGCTGTGAGATCCGGCCAAACCTCTAACATAGTCACATTGAATCAGGGCACTGAAGCGGTCAGAGTTGCCGAACTCATCTCGCAATCTTCCCAAGGCTGACTCATGCTTGAACTCACATTGTCAAAACACTCATTGGACACTCTCATTGGTCTTAGAATTCAGAATGTGAATCAAGAAGTCAGGCAAATGCTGGTAGTCGCAATCCTGGGATGTCTGGTTTTGGCTTTCGTTGTTACACTTTCGCGAAAGGACAAGCTTACGCTTCGCTACACTCTTGGCTGGATTGCCGTCAGCTCACTAGGAATTCTTTCGGGATTACTGGTTCCCGTTGTAAAGCCGGTCTCAGATTCACTCGGGCTATCAGCGGTCGCCTTCGTCGCATTGGTAGCCGTTGCATTCCTGCTTCTCATCTCGATACAGCTCTCGATTTCTATCTCGGGGATGCAAAGACAAATTCGAGCCATCACCGAAGACGTCGCGCGACTTCGCCTGAAATTGAGTGGTGATTCATTCCATTCCGATTCAGATATTTGAGGTGAACCTCCAGATGCGTGTTTCAAATGTGCTTGTTGTAGTCCCAGCTCTCAACGAAGGTCAGACAATCGCCGGTGTAGTGACCGAATTGTGCGGTCATGGTTACACCGTGCTTGTTGTCGATGACGGTTCAACTGACGATACGGCCGAGATCGCCAGACGACACGGCGCACTGGTTCTCCAACTTTCCATCAATTTAGGCGTAGGTGGCGCGCTCCGTGCAGGCTTTCGTTACGCAGTTGAAGAAGGCTTTGACGCTGTTATACAGGTTGATGCTGACGGTCAGCATCCGACACATCAAGTTAGCAACCTTATAGAGAGTGCCATTTCACAGCAAGCATCCTTGGTTATTGGTAGCCGTTACCTGTCCCCTGATGCGACTCTCGTTCCTTCGGCACCGCGCCATCTTGCAATGCGAATACTTTCCTGGTATGCGACACATGCTGCAGGCACTAAAATCACAGATTCCACGAGTGGGTTTCGGATAATTTGTGAGCCATTACTTCGAAGGTTTGCTGACAACTTCCCTTGTTACTATCTTGGGGACACATTTGAAGCCACAGTTCACGCAGCACGCAGCGGCTTTCGCATCGTTGAGATTCCTGCTGCGCTTCGCCCACGACACGGAGGAGTTTCGACAGTAGGAAACGTGGCGGCTGTTTTCTTAATTTTGAAAGTGCTATTGCTCACAACTCTCCAACTTCACATGTCTCGATAGGCACTTCATCTTTCCGGTACAGAAACAGCACAACTATCTCAGAGGATCATGAGACTTTCCCATACCAAAGTTTTTGGCACCAGTTCTCTGTAGTCGTTAGCTCAGCACTTATCAAGCGCTTGCCCAGCTCGAATAGTCTTGTGAACTATGGATTGCGATTACGGAGAACCGCAAATACGACTCAAGGAACTTCCGATTACAGGCCATAGAGTCAGATAGCCATCCAAAGCTTTAGTCATCAGATCGACGACTTAGTGCCGAGATTTCGTATTCTGAGTATTCCAAGTTTTCTCCGAGAAACTGAAAGCTTGGCTCGACAATCTTCCCGTCGTATGAGATTACTTTCACCAAATCCCAGCGGATACCTGATACCCAACCAAGCAAGTACTCCTTATTCGTCGGGATTCCATCACCCGCCCACCCTTTCGTTTGGCATCCATCAGTTGAACTCAATCGACGTCCATCAGAGATTAGAACTGTCAATCGTTTCCATTCGCTATCGGGTACGTTTACGATGTCACGAGTCGGGACTCTACATAGATTCCCGTACATGTACCAGACAGAGGTTCCCCTCATACCGTTCAGTAAACGGGAACATCGATATGCTTCGTATTCCCGATCTCCGTCTTCGCGTGTTTCGATGCAAAGAATGTTGCGATCTGGGTAGCGATTTAACGCCTCAAGTGCTCCTCGTTCCCACTCAGCTCTCGTCGATTTCACAACTATGAGAGACAATTCACTTAGCGGCGAGACTGCAGCTTGCAAGATACTCCCAACCGCAACGACCAGGAGTGTCGCAGCCACCAAGGCCGTCTGTGATTCGACTCGCCGACGCAGCCATCCAATTGCGAGAGGACTAAGCGCGAAAGTTACCAGATAGAGAAATTTATTGGGGCCATATTCGGGTTGATACGGCGGAACTAACCACCCGAGAACCATGAGCAATGTAGCACTCATGCAAAGACTCGAAACTATCGCTGAATCAAGTGTAGATACCATATCGCGAGGTGCAGGAAGCGAAAGTAGAGCTACGACAAGTATTAGAGCCGCAAACCATCCGATTACACGAGCCTCTCCACCACTCTCATTCATCGATCTGAGATAAAGACTCAATTGAGCTTGAATCGATTCAACTTGCCAAGCTGATAGTCCAGTAACCACAAAAGCACAAAATGCGAAAATCCAAACTTTTGCACGTATATTCCATCGCCATGTCGAAGTAGAGAAGAACATTTGAGGCAGAAACCAAGCGAGAGCTAGAACCGTTACTAAAAATAGTGGGCTCCAAGCTTGCCAGAGTGATAGCAACATCGCCATCGGAATGATCACACTGCGTCTGGATACAGTTAAGAACCCAGCACAGAATGTTGTCAACAGAAGACACATAATGACCACTGCTGCCACCAGAGACGAAAAATGCCCACCCCGCATGAGTCCACTACTGAATGCGATGGCTGTTCCACCGGAAAGAACCAGTGTCGTAGCATCAACGAGTGCATTACACCGCGTTCTAAATGCGATGATGATGGAGCTGGCTACTAGCACCGCTAGATATACCATTCCAAAGTAGAGACGTTGAAGTGTCTGCGCGACGTCGAGAGGATCAGTGACCTGACCGTCGAGGCGTAGTCTCCGTAACCCCGAAGAAAGTGCAATCAAAGCAGTTACCACGAGGCCACCACTCATATTCGTAGAAGGTGAAATCAGAGAGCCAGACTGAGCCGTGTCTGCGACAAGATCAAGGAAGAAACCATTATCTTCCCCCATTGATTGCACCATATTGAGCGTGCTTGCCTGTCCCCAATCTCTAGTCAGCGCGTGCGACGTTAGCACCGCTGCAACAACTGTTAGCCAGCCAATCCCCTTGGGCATCTCAGAGGAGGCGCTTTTCCCCCACCACCTTGCAATCAAGATCCAAACTACACAAACCACTACCACCACAGTTACCGAACTTAAGTTGACGCTACCCACTACAACGAACCACAAAAACGCAGGAAAAGCCAACACAGCAGTTGCAAGAATTGGTCCCACCACGCTGACTCGCCAATCGTTAGCAAATTGGGTGGTAACACCACCAATCACAACCGTTGCTAACGCCACCCACCAACTTCCAGACAACATCAGAAATACCGGGAACATTGCAAACCCAGCAAGACAATTCTTGATTCTGAAGTTTGCTATCACACTTTTCAGATTACCCCGCCAATCGCACTTACTGGATCCGGGTCAATGGTGGGAGTGAAGCATTGCCGCTATAGCGTCACCGTCATCGTGACACCTAAACAGTTTGGCGCAATTATCAATTCAACTGCTGCGAACTAGCCTGAGAGCATGCGAATCCTAGTAACAGGTGGGGCTGGTTACGTCGGTGGCTGGCTAGTTGATCAGGCACTTCGGGCCGGCCATGAAGTCCGCGTCTTTGACCAGTTGCTATACGAAGATTTGTATCTGAAAGACGTTAACTTCGTATACGGTGATGTGACCAACATTGAGTCACTGAAGCCCCATCTTCAGTGGGCAGAGACAGTGATATTTCTTGCGGGTTTCGTTGGAGATCCGCTGTGTGCGCTTAACCCCGCGCGCGCACGAGACGTTAATGTTGAGGCGATTCGACGTCTTGTTGAGAACTTTGATGGACAGATAATATTTCCCTCAACATGTTCTGTGTACGGGGCTCAGGTCGGCGAACTTTCTGAGTTGAGTTCTGTTGCGCCATTGAGCCTCTATGCGCAAACGAAGCTTACTGCTGAAGCGTTGCTCTTGCGTCGATCGGCGCCAACGCTCATCTTTCGTCTTGGAACTCTTTTCGGACTAAGTGATACGTACTCACGCGTCAGACTCGACCTTGTGCTTAACGTTCTAACGATTCGGGCAGTACTAGAAAAGAGGATGAGCGTGTTTGGCGGCAAGCAGTATCGGCCGCTGCTTCACGTTCGCGATGTTGCTTCTGCTATGGTGCCATGCATAGGATCCGTGGAATCCGGAATCTTTAACATTCATCTAGAAAACCTCACGATTATTGAGCTAGCAGAAAGAATCCAAAAAGTCGTACCGACAGCCGAGATAAAGCTCACCGAAACAACATTTCAGGACGCCCGAAACTATATGGTATCGAGTGACAAAGCCATAAAGCATCTTGGATTTACGCCGAGGTTTACGATCGAGGACGGCATTCAGGAGTTGGCCAATGTCGTGCAATCTCGTCGTATCAAAAATGCCGACTTAGCTCGTTTCTCGAATGTGTCAGCGATGATTCCTCTGATTGGAAGCACATCGCCATGAAGCCCATGGTTGTTCAGGGTGATTTAGCAATTGACGATCGTGGCTCACTCCGGTTTGTCAATGACTTTGACCTGCGGAAGTATCGACGGTTCTACATTGTAGAAAGTCACCGCAGTGAATTCATACGTGCGTGGCACGGTCACAAGGTTGAGGGGAAAGCCTTTGTTGTAACGCGAGGTTCTGCACTCATCGGCGCTGTACAGATCGACGACTGGGACACGCCAAACCCTGAGGCTTTTGTTGATCGAGTGGTGCTCTCGGCGGGAAAACCGTCGGTGTTCGTGGTGCCGCAAGGTTATGCGAACGGGCTGATGACTCTTTCAGCGGACACTCAAGTGTTGGTCTTCTCCACGATGTTGCTAGCTGACGCCATCGGAGATGATTTTCGATTTCCGGCTCGGCACTGGGATATTTGGACTGTTGACGAGCGTTAGAGAGCAATTCGAAATGCCGAACTTCTTCACCTCACGATAACTCATGGACAAACTCATGATGGTTCTTGGGATACGACCCGATGTAATCCGAGCTTCGTTGATAATTCAACAGTTACGTGATGCTCTAGGTTCGCGATTCGTCTTTGTTTGGTCTGGACAACATTATTCACGCAATATGAAAGATGTCTTCTTTCGTCAACTCGATGTGCCAGGACCAGATTACGAGTTATCGATTGAAACTGTTACTGAGGTAAATTTTATCGGCCAGCTAATTCCCGAGGTGTCTAAACTTCTTGAAATTGAGCAGCCATCAATCTGTTGTTTTCTCGGTGATACCAACACAGTTCTTGGCTCACTCGCGTGTGCTGCTTCAAATGTTCCAATTGCTCATATTGAAGGCTGTATGAGATCATACGACTGGAGAATGCCCGAGGAAAAATACCGTACAGTCATCGACCATCTCTCAGACGTGATCTACGCCTATCTGCCAAATTACAAGCAACAGGGTTTAGCCGAAGGCCTAGATTCACGAAACATCATTGTCACCGGTAATCCAATTGTTGATGTGCTTGAACACTATTTTAGATCTGGGAAGATTCGCTTATCTCCTTCAGACCTGGAAGCGTTCTATGCCGAGCACCATCTCAAAACAAAGTCGTATGTGCTGATGACTGCCCACAGGCGTGAAAATGTAGAGAATTACGAAGCACTAAGTCAGATTCTTCAGCTTGCAGAGAACACTCAAATGAGCGTCATCTTTCCAGCAAGTTATAGGACACAGCGGGCCATTCGCCGACTCGGGCTTACGATTCCAGCAAATGTGCGAACTGTGGATCCAATTGGCTATGTAGAGTTTCTAGAGCTTCTATCTTCCTCTCAGTATGTTCTGACAGATTCAGGAACTGTTGTCGAGGAGGCAGCGGTTCTTGGCATTCCATCGGTACAGATGCGCGCTTCGACAGAGCGACCAGAGGTGTACGAATGTTATGCATCTGTGAAGTTCGATCCCCATTCAAATCTTGCGCGCGAAGAACACCGACGGCTTCTGTCAAAGGTTGAGAGCTATTGCGACACAACGTGGACTCATGGCTTAGGTGACGGTCAAGCGTCGAGTAGAATTGTCGAAGATTTGATTTCTAGGGTCGACGGTTTGTTGCCAACCAGGGGTCATCTTGCAGCCGGATCTGGCAAACCCTACCAACGCAACTGGGGTACCTATTCAGATTGAAACTTTGGCAATCATTTCAGAGATTGTTGGAGTTCGCTCAAACGTCGAACACTGCCAGAGCTCTTCATTCCGGGCTGCATTATTCGTAGCTAAGGTTCTGTTTACAGAATTCTCGAGGGATATCGGCTGTACTTGAAGGTCATCTCGGTTGCAGTGTGATGCAATCAGTTTCACCAACTCGTACTTCGAAGCTTTGTCAGCTGGAACAAGATGCGTGGTTCCGGCAACAAACTTGTCTGATTGAATGATGGTTCGACAGATCTCGCCGAATGCATCAGTTGTTACTCCGTTCCACAGGTGATTTACATACCCATTAACGCGATTGCCGATGGGTTGATTTCGTACCCACTCCCACAGAGACGTTGATCGGTTTTTCTCTGGTCCGATAACTGAGACCCTCACATGCATGACATTACGAGAAATTACCTCGCCAAGGCTCTTTGATTTTCCATAGACATCCGAACAATCATGCGAGGAAATTTCCGTATAACTGCCGTGTAACCCAGAATACACACAGTCGGTTGCAATCTGAATAACTCTTACATCACTACGTTCCGCCACTTCTGCCAATTGATAAGGGAACACAGAGTTTACTTCAATGGCGTTTCCTACACTCTCTGACCGAGAATCCACGATGTGTGGTTTGATAACTCCAATCGCGTTAATGATGAAATCAGGATGGCATCGTAAGTCCGAAAGAGCGTCCTCAATTCTTGCCCTGCGAACGTCAAATGCAACGTCGTCAATTCCGAAGCCACCCTTCTTAGATGTTGATACCACAACCAAACCCGCATTACGAAGTACTGAGATTATTCTTCCGCCAAGCATTCCAGTTGATCCGAGCACAGCAACATTCATTGGTTGTAATCCTCCACGCCATGTACGACGGAAGTCAATCGATTGTGACTCGATGCTGCCTCATCGACAAAGCGATGAAGCATCAATTCGAATTGCTCAATCTTCGGTTTCCAATCGAGTTCTGAATCACCAAAACGTTCTGCTCGATTCTTCTCCTCGCGAAGGCGTTCTGTGTCTCCGATGATTTCCAGCGCTGTAAAGACAAGTTCGTCAAGTGTGGACGTGTAGATAACTCCAGAGTTTCTCGGTACAACTGAAACAAGCCCTTCAAGCTGAATAGCTACAACTGGTAGTCCGCATGCGAGATACTGCATGACCTTCTGGGGCAGTGCACAGTGACTGATTGTGTCAGATGCGAACGGAAGGAGCCCGAGCGAACCGAGTCTCAGATAACTTGGAAGATGGTCATAAGCGATCATTCCGACCATCACAATCTGAGTATCAAGACATTCCATATTGATGAGCGATTTCAATTCGGATGTTGCCTCTCCATCTCCTATTATCAAGAGTTTTAGGCGAGGATTTTGGCGGATCGCAGGCATCAAGTTCAGAATCAGTCTGTCTAGTTGGGCAAACCTAAAGAGAGTTCCCATGAAGACGAGCACCTGATCGTCTGACGAAAACCCAAGTTGTGATCTCAGCGAGAATTCACATTCTCCGGGGAAGAATCGATCTCGGTCAACACCAGGAACATTTATTACACACTGCTCTGGCTTCGCGCCGCTATCAATGCAGCGAATCATAAGCGGGCGATTATGGGTTGAGATTCCAGATGAAACTCTGCAGGTAAGCTTCTCTGCAACACTGACGAGCCACCGATTCCTGCCTGGTCGAAGGTACGGAACTGCATCTATCGCTCGGTAGATGACCGGCACCCGACGAAGTCGCCCAACGAGTGCTGTCTGCCAGCCAAATGTTGGAACTGCGTAGGTAACGATGACATCGGGCCGTAACTTACCCACTAAGAACCAAACTGTTGGCATCGCCACGAATGCCGCTAGGAATCGTCCAATACTATTTCTAGAGAAAACCGGTGAGGAAATAAGCTGAACTCGTGACTCATTCCACGCCCTTGATTCTCGCAATCTTTTTCGGAACCACCATCGATTTCCGCTGTCCTCCGGATAGTCGAAAACCGTTATCTCATGGTTGCGGAGCGAAAGTAATTCAGGAATATCGTGAATTTCGTATACCACCTTCTTGCGCCAATCCACCTCGATCACGAAGAAAATTCTCAGCGGTCGAAATTGCGATTCTACTACAGTCACACGTACTCCTAGGTTTCAGTTCGGACCCGACGGAGTAGCAAGACAGAGCCGATAGCAGTCTCGCGCCTGTTGAGAAAGTACTTTAGAGTCAAAAAGTGAGCGGACTCGGTCTGCGCTTTCATGCGCCGCGATATCCCGTTGATCCCTCTGTCTCAAAAACACTCCTATCGCCTCACATACAGCTGAAACCGTGTTCTCAGAGAGCACTGAACCTTGTTTAGGGTCATTGATGACTTCTTCGCAACATGATGTTCCACTCTGAATTACATACGTTCCACAAGATAGCGCTTCAATCATCGACGTTGAAAGACCGTCGGAATCTGACACGCCGATGTACAACGCAGCTCGATTCATCAATTTCACCACCTCGTCACGAGAAAGTCGAAACTTTGGAATCGCCTCAATCCGTATCTGATATCTCAGTCGCATCCAGGTTGCGATTAGCCGAGCTCTGGTAGTCGCCGAATACACCACAATGGTGTACTGCTCAATTTGTCGACGTAGCACGACGAGAGCCCGAAGAGCTATCTGTGCTCTTCCCACAAAGTTGGTATAGCCCTTGACTGCAATCACACTACGTTCCGAGGGTGGAACTTGCGGGATCTGATCAAACATCGATTGTGGGATTCCACCGGCGTTTGGGACCACGGGGAAGACATGACCGGAGAATCCAAATTCCAGGGCTAACTGAACATCTCTATGACATTCAGCCGAATAGAAATTCGCATGCCTAAGGACATTTCGGATTCTCTCAGCATGTCTAGGTGACCTCCTAAACCAATAGATATCACTCCCGTAATTCGTGACATAGAACGTTCTGTGTTTGAATGCGGTAGCAGAATCAACTAGATATGCAGCATGTTGAAATTCCAATGCATGAACTAAATGGGGGTTAATTTTTTTCATGAAACGCTGCAAGATGTGCCGGCGAACATGTACAACTCGGAATTGATCAAACGCCCAAATGGCCAATGAACCTAGACGCAGAAATCTTGAAAGATGCAAAGAAACTTCGGGACTATTGAGTAACTCCCTAATCGTTGGGTGGACCCTCCGATGTGGGGAAGATGGAAAGAGATGAATCTCATAATCAAGACAAGCAACTGACTGGATCCAAGCAGCTACATGTGAGCTATCAAGCATTCCGACGATGAGCACCCTTGGACGCCCATGGCCTAATTTAGATTGTGTCATGACACCGGATGATCGCAGTGCAACGAAAATCAGCCTCTCAACCAAAGGCTATTTGCGATGTTCGCTAAAGTTACCCGATAAAGACCCTGAGCAATACCAAATCTTCTTCCCATCGTGTGATCACTTGAAACACACATAACGTCTTCACCCCGCCACCACAACTGTCCCAACCACCAGCGAATCTGCTGAGTTACCACCCAGGATACATAATTCACGATGAGAACTCTAGGCAACCCTAAAGGTTGTTGCCTTCTTGAGTTTCGGATTTAGCCTGCAACATCGACCCGAGGTCAGATTGGCCACTGGACCACCTCAAGGAATGAACATTCGGACTGTACCCCGTTCCCCGGGTCAGCCATTTTCTGATGTACGAAGACAGCACCACTTTCACAGTCTCGACGAGGTGTGCGGGTTGAATCTGACCGCCCACTTTGAATCAATCATGATTGCTGTACAAGTTCAATGAGGGTGCCAAACGATCTTTTCGGATGTACAAAGGCTACTGTAGTCCCTCGTGAACCTGGTCGCGGTTCCTTATCTATCGGTAGAGCCCCAGCTGCCACCATCGCAGAAAGTGCAGCTTTGCAATCAGCGACTCGATAGCCAATGTGATGTAGGCCTTCGCCACGATTGTCGAGCGCCTTGGCAACTGGTGAGTCGGGACTTGTTGGTGTCAGTAACTGAATGTAACTTTCGGCAACTTTGAGAAGGGCCTCTTCAACACCGTCGCGTTCAACGACTTCACGGTGGTCGACAGTAGCGCCGAACGCCCGCTTGTAGAAGTCAATCGCTGCCTCGAGATCACGAACTGCAATTGCCACATGGTCGATTTCAGTAAGAATCATCGCTGGAACCTCCTCAGTCGTGCTTCACCAACTCTGGCACGAAGTTCATTGTCGGTCACACCTTCACCTTGATTTTTCGCGAGACACAAGATGGCGATTTTCCCTTCGTGCATGTTGTGATGTACCTGGTAGGCAGCATCACCTGCTTGGTCAAGCGCAAATATCTGCGAAAGAACTGGATCAATCATGCCTTTGGCGATGAGGCGATTGGCTTCGTATGCCTCGCGATAATTCGCGAAGTGTGAGCCGACCAAACGTTTGAGCCGCATCCAAAAGAATCGGTTGTCGAATTCCATCATGAAACCACTCGTAGCAGCGCACGTAACAACTGTGCCGCCCTTTTTTGCCACATACATCGAAGCCGCAAATGTCGTGCGACCCGGATGCTCAAAAACAATGTCGGGGTCTTCACCCACGAGAGTTCGGATGTCACCACCAAGTCGACGCCATTCACTTTCGTTATGCGTATTGTCTTCATTCCAGAACTTGTATTTGGCGGCTGAGCGGTCGATGACCGCTTCACATCCCATCTCTTTCAGAATTCTGGCTTTGTCGGGTGAACTCACGACTCCAACGGGGATGCCGCCACCATTCAGTACATATTGCACGGCGTAAGCACCAATTCCACCTGTTGCTCCCCAGATGAGCACCACGTCTCCTTGTTTCATACGTGCGCCATTTTCAGAAACCAGCATGCGGTAGCTCGTACTATTGCACAGAGCATTGACGGCTGCTTCTTCCCACGACAAGTGAGCTGGCTTGGGCATTAACTGATTCGCTTTCACCACAGTGAGGTCAGCAAGACCACCAAAATTCGTTTCGTAGCCCCAGATTCGTTGGTTTGAGCCGAGCATTGAGTCGTTGTGAGACGAAGGATCCTGATCGTCGACATGATTGCAGTGAATCGTTACCCGGTCGCCAGGCTTCCAGTTGCGAACTGCGCTTCCGACTCGCAGCACGACCCCTGCACCATCGCTTCCCACGATGTGATACGGCAAGTCATGTCGTTTTCCCCAGCTACTTTCCTTAGCCAAACGACTCAATGAGCCAAAGGTGCTTATGGGCTCAAAGATCGAGCTCCACACCGTGTTGAAATTGATGCTGCTTGCCATCACTGCGACGATGGCTTCATCGGGAGCAATTTCAGGGATTGGAACTTCTTGTAGTTTCAGGCTCTTGCGCGGATCTTTGTCTTTCGAAGCAAGTCCGGAGAACATCTCGGCGTCGTGTTTCTCGAGCACCGCGGCTCGATACGAGCTCGGCAATGGAACGCTGGCCAATAGGTCACCGGTAGCACCGTTGTTGATGGCTTCTCGGATGCGATCCACGGATAGAAACTACCCACTTGATGCTGACTGGTGCCGAGCGCGGCAGTACTGTTCTTCGGAGAGGGGGCAACATGCCAGGTTCATACATCGTTGCAGGGGCCAGGACTCCAATCGGCAAGATGAGCGGGGCTTTGACTGAGTTCGCTGCTTCAGATCTCGGAGGTTTTGCCATCGCCGATGCTCTACGCCGCGCTGGGGTGGCTGCACACGAGGTTGAGCACGTGATTGTTGGACAAGTGCTGATGGCGGGTCAAGGTCAGGTTCCCGCCCGCCAGGCAGCAGCCAAGGCCGGAATTTCGATGCACGTACCGAGCGTCAACATCAACAAGGTGTGTCTCTCTGGCCTCAACGCGATATACCTGGCCGATCAGATGATCTCAAGTGGTGAGGCCGACGTCGTGGTTGCTGCCGGCATGGAATCAATGACGAACGCCCCCTACATCGCCAATGGTGCACGAGGCGGCTTTCGCTACGGCAACACCGAGCTTTCAGACGCAATCGTGAAGGACGGACTGTGGTGTGCCTTCGATGCCTGCCTGATGGGGCTCGGCACCGAGCGCTACTCAGCAGGAACCATCTCGCGAGAAGAGCAAGATCACCTGGCGATGCAAAGTCATGCGCGGGCCGCGGCTGCGATCGCGGCGGGACGGCTCGCTGATGAGATCGTTCCGGTGCAGGTGCCACAACGCAAAGGTGAACCCATCATTGTTATGCACGATGAAGGGGTGCGAGCTGCCACCACCATGGATTCGCTCGGCGCACTGAGACCTGCGTTCGACAAGAACGGCACGGTGACTGCAGGCAACGCCAGCCAAATCAGCGATGGTGGATCGGCAGTAGTGATGATGTCGAAAAGTGCGGCAGAAAAGCGTGGTGTCAC
>Ga0169931_10007025_pt1 | contig 16807 bp, 21 predicted proteins | sample Kivu_15m_20L_FD_129675 | JGI IMG/M metagenome (GOLD analysis project Ga0169931, IMG submission 129675) | Freshwater microbial communities from Lake Kivu, Western Province, Rwanda to study Microbial Dark Matter (Phase II) - Kivu_15m_20L... | ecosystem: Environmental > Aquatic > Freshwater > Lake...
TGTGTATTGTGATCTGATGATCTTATTCTTGTTTGATAATTTTGTTTTCAGGAATTGAACTGATATAATTGACAAGACTGCGATAATATTTTAGATGGAAATCTAAATCTCTGATTTCAGTCCGTTTTAGTTCTTCTAATTCTGGGCCGAAATCTCTCTTATCTGATTGTATGTGATTTAATGTATTTTCATTTATTTCAATCATGTGAAACAAACTGTGTAGTACTTCCCCTTTTGTTAGTGTTTTATCGCATGATCTTTTTAAAAGTGATTCAACCCATTCCATACTCTTTTATTTTAAAATCCATATTTCTATTCCTGAATGGATAAATTCTTACTATTGCTCTAATTTTATTTAGTAATTGATTGTTTAAACCAAAAAATGAGGCTAGTCCTTTTTTTCCTTCTTTTTCCTATCCATTATTTCTTGATTTCGTTCAATATCTGAATGAATTTCAACATGATCATACAATGCTTCTTTGGAATCAAAAATTTGTTCGCAATAATAACACTGATGCATTATATTTTTACGACGCTCTTAAATTAATTACTTTCTCTAATTTTATGCCTGAAAATATACCCGACTACTGGATGATTCAGTAAAAATCATTAATGAGTTTCTAATGCAATCTCTGTATTGCAGGATGGTAATTTTCCTGACTGTTTTTTGAACTCTTCGATTAACTGAATTTGTCTTTCTTTTGGATTATTAGTGAATTCGCGTTGATATGACTGTGTTTTCTGTTTGCATTCGTTTCCTTCAAATTCCGTTTCTACGTATTTTGTAAATGTCTCTTCTAAATTGTTACTTTCACCTATGTAGATCACATCTTTGTTTCTGTTATACAATACATACACGCCAGGAATTGCTTTGACAAATTTGGCGCTTTCTAACCAAACTCTCATTTTATCTTCTAATAATTCCATGATTTACTGTGATCTTACTAGATATTAAACTACATCACATGTATTTGATAATAATAGAACCTTCATGCTTTTAATATTAAAGAAAATCAGGTTTAATCCTGTCTCTTTTAGAAAAATTTCCAGATCACTTTTCTCCACGTGATATTCAAAAAAAGATAATTTTTGAAATTGAAGAGAAAATAAAATCAGGTTACAAGAAAATTATTTTGTGTGCTCCTACTGGAGTAGGAAAATCTCTAGTTGGAGCTACAGTATCTAGATATTTTGATAGTTCATTTACAATTACAGCCTCAAAACACCTTCAAGATCAATACATCAAAGATATTCCATTTCTTAAACCTGTCAAAGGTAAACAAAATTTTGCTTGTTTGAAAATGATGGAATCTGAAAAAGTAGACAATACTAGACGAGCTATGCGATGGGGATTGACATGTGACAAAGGACAATGTCAGGAAAAAATAATCAAAAACGGAAAAGAGATAGTTGAAGTATGTAAATTCAAACCAACAATCAAACAGATTGATGAACACACACAAAATACTGAATCATGTCACTATTATCTTCAAAAGTACGACGCTCTTGTCTCAAAACACTCTCTGTGGAATTACCATGCTTTTTTTCAAATTATGAAATTTAACAAAAAACTATTTGAAGACTATCTTAATAGAAAAGTTTCGATATTTGATGAGGCACATAAAATTGAAGACCAAATAATGCAGTTTATCGGATTTGATATTTTTAATGGCCAAATTGACGAATGTAATTTAAATTCTGGAAAATATGATTTTTCCGATTTAGATTCTATGATTCAACTAATCGATGATATTGCGTATTCTTATGCCAAAAAAATTAAAGACATTAAGGAAAGTGATTCCTTTCAAAGAGAACCTGATTATGAGTCTATAACAAGATTAGAGCGACGATATGATAGAGCCGCACAAGCTAAAATTGATATTCTTACTGGAAAAGATAATTTTGTTGTAAATGATCCTGTTAGAGATTTGAATGGAAACTTTAGATCAATTTCTGTGAAACCAATAGATGTATCTTCATTTGCGAATTCTTTTTTCACCACAGAATATCAAATATTCATGTCTGCCACAATTGATCGCTTTAGCTTTTGTGAAAATATGGGATTAACCCAAGATGAAGTTGCATTCATTGATACTCCCAAATCCCCATTTCCTCTTAATAATCGACGAATTGATCTTTTAAACATTAAACGATTAAGCTATGGTTCTACTGAATCTGATGAACTTGAGGTGATAAAAGCAATTGATAGAATAATGGATGAGCATTCTAGTGAAAGAGGCTTGATCCTAACTTCTTCTGTTCCTCGATGTCAAAAAATCCTTAGATATCTTTCTCCAAAAAATACTAGAAGAATTAGAATCTGTCATAGTTATAATCAAGATGGAAAAACTCAAGATGAAATTATTTCAGAACATGCATCTGATCCTACCGGAGTCCTACTTTCTTCTTCATTATGGGAAGGAGTCGACCTCAAAGATGATTTATCACGATTTCAAATCATTGCCAAAGTTCCATATCCAAACTATAAAGAAAAAAGAACAAAAGCAAAAATGGACAAATTTCCATTATGGTATACATCACAAACTCTGACTAAATTATTGCAAGGATTTGGTCGTTGAATTAGAAGTGAAAATGCTTGGGCAAAAACATACGTACTGGATACCGCAGTTAATAACGTATTATTCAAAGCTCAAAAAATGATTCCACGTGCATATTATGATGTTTTAGGCATAGAAAATCAATAATCTAATAATTCTTACAATGATTAAAAATTAAATTATCTAATATTATCTCCCACGTCGACTAAATGAGTACTGTATTTTTGAACTAGTTGTAGAGGCTGTCTTGGCTTTTTTCTCATTTTTCTTCTTTTTTTGTTCTGTCTGTTCTGTTTGAATTTTGAATATTCTATCTAATGTTGGATTTTCTACATCATCCGTATAGATGATGTTCAAAGGTAATATTTTTTTTGTTTTTTCTTTACTCTTTTTTGATTTCTTAGCGGTATCTTGGTTTTTTTGGGTCCATTTGATATTGTTTATGTCAACAGATGATGATTTAGCAATTGTATAGTCTCCAAATGAACCCATGTCTCTTTTATGTTTAATACAAACATAAGCGTATTGATGAAATTTTAGCCTTTAATTTGGAGCTTGTTAATTTCTCGCTTAATTTTTTCAATATTTTTATTCCAAATTTTGATCATTTTATCCTGATTTGCAATCTCTTTATCTGAGCCTATTTCTTTGAGTTGCTCCTTTTTGGAAATATGGGATTTGAGCAAATTTTCCGCTTGTACTAGTTTCTTTTGTTGATATTCTAGAATTTTTTTTGTAAGCAACCCCATATTTTTATAAATTACAGTTCAGTCTTAAGTATTTTGAAAGGATTAGAAACATGTGGCAAATACCTTGATTTTAATTATCTTTAGTAGACAACAGTAATTCAATAATTGTAACGTAATTTTCTTTTCCTGTTATCTCTGAAATTAATCTCAGATCAGTGATCTATAAACCTTGTGAGCGATTCATTCTTTTGTTTCTATTAAAAAAATTCTAGGGTTTTTTTGTTAAATCATTGAAAATTATAATTTTGCACTAGTGATTGCACCTTGTGCAGCAGAGCCAACTAGTGTTGCATATTTAGCTAGTGCTCCTGTTGTATAGTTTGGTTTTGGTGGACTCCATTGTTTCCTTCTTTTTTCTAGCTCATCTGTCGATACATGAAGATCAAGTATGTTAATTTCAGTATCAATTGTTATCTCATCGTCATTTTTTACTAGAGCGATAGGTCCTCCCACATATGCTTCTGGAGCAACATGTCCTACCATAAATCCACGAGTACCTCCAGAAAACCTACCGTCTGTTACCATTGCGACTTTTTTTCCTAATCCTTGACCTACAAGTGCTGCAGTAGTTGCAAGCATCTCTCTCATTCCTGGTCCGCCTTTAGGACCCTCATATCTGATTACCACAACATGTCCTTCCTCAATTTCTCCTTTGGCTACTGCATCAAATGCATACTCTTCTCTGTCATATACCCGTGCTTTTCCTGTAAATCGTGTCATTTCAACTCCAGCTGTTTTAATCACTGCACCTTCTGGCGCCAAACTTCCTTTCAATATGACAGCTGTTCCTACTGAATGAATTGGATTTTCAACTGATTTTACTATTTGTTGAACTGGTTCTGGAATGTTCATAGATGCAATATTTTCTTTAATTGATTTTCCAGTAACTGTGATACAATTGTCATGAATTAATTTTTTTTCTGCTAATTTTTTTAGGACAAATGGAATTCCTCCGATTTTATCCAATGAATTCATGACATAGTTTCCACCAGGTTTCATATCTGCTAGATGTGGTGTCTTTTTTCTAACTCTTTCAAAGTCCTCATATGTTAATTTTATTTCTGCTTCGTTTGATAATGCCAATAAATGTAAAATTCCATTTGTAGAACCACCTACTGCATTTAGCATTGTGATTGCATTTTCAAATGCCTCAAACGTAAGAATGTCTCGTGGTTTGATATTTTGTTCTAATAGTTTTACGCAAGCTTTTCCTGTGTCATACACTATCTTTTCTCTTCTATCATCTTCTGCTGGGGGACTTGCACTACCTGGCAAAGCAAGACCAATTGCTTCAGAAATTGATGCCATTGTATTTGCAGTAAACATCCCGCCACAAGAGCCTGCATTTGGACATGCCGTATTTTCTATTGCTTTTAGCCCTTCTAAAGATAATTGCCCTGCATCATATGCTCCTACTGCTTCATACACATCAACTACAGTTAATTCTTGACCATTTAGCATTCCTGGCATAATGGTTCCACCATAAACAAAGATTGAAGGTAAATTTAATCTGGCCATTGCCATCATAGTTCCTGGTAAACTTTTATCACATCCTGCAATTCCTACAAATGCATCATACTGATGTGCGCGAATCATCAATTCGATTGAATCCGCAATTACTTCTCTTGAAACTAATGATGATTTCATTCCTTCATGTCCCATTGCGATTCCATCACTTACTGCAATGGTTGAAAATTCTCTAGGTGTTGCACCTCCATCACTGACTCCTTCTTTTGCTTTTAGAGCTAATCTTGGTAGATGAATATTACAAGGAGTCGCTTCATTTCCAGTATGACATACCCCAATAAACGGTTTGTTTAAATCATTATCCGTTAATCCCATTGCTTTGTACATTGCTCTGTGAGGAGATCTGGCAGTTCCTTCTACAACATTTCTACTAGAAATTTCCATAACATGACAAATGTAAATTGCTATAATTTAGACTTTATCGAAATTCTCATTGTTTACTTTCTAACATGCTTAAATTCATAATTAATACATAAAACTAGATTTGTGATTGATTTGTATTTGTAAAAAGGAGATAATTATTTCTGATGGACTAAAAAATGGATGGAAAAATGTCACATATCTTGTACAGAAGAATGGATGAAACAATGAATGAAGAGCAAAGGGCTTGATAATATTAGATAAAAATACTCTGATTATCATACGATTTGACAATCACGGTAAACATACTCATTGAAATTAGAAATAGATTCTAAATTTGTCTGAATTCTTAATCATGCCTCATGAGTAAATCTATGTCAAGTGTAACATAAAACGAAGACGAGGTTTGCTATAGGGTTAAGATTGCGATATTAGTGTAATTTTTTAATCTGACATTTGTTTAACTATTGGCGATCATATCATTTTTATCATGAAAAACCAATTCGAGACTATTTCGGATATGACTCATTTGCTAAAAATGACAAACCGCTTTCTCTTATCTGTAAAACATCAAACAACAGAGATGTCCAAATGAATATTTGTGAAGAGAGACATTCTCCACAGTATAAGATAATTTACAAGGGAGCAAAAGGGTGTCGTCATAATCATGCATGGTTGGTATGTCAATCATGTATGGAAAATAAGAAATGTTTTGGTGATCACGAGCAGATATTATCTGTTATTGAAATATGAGTTTCTTTATCTTCTAAATTCTTATTTTAAAACTACTCTCAAATAAATAATATTTTTAATTATGCTATTAGATAAAATGTAAATGAAAACTATCGCATGTTCGCATAATTTCTATATTTGATCTATTGACTTTCTTCTAGACTTTGAGATTGTCAATTGAAAAAGTTTCAATGATTTAAATTGTAATCTTGTTTTGTAATACTGTGGAACAAAAAACACTTGAATGCCCTGTTTGTAAAAGTAACAAAGCAGAAATTGCAGGTGAAAATATAAAATTAAGCGGTAGATTTGAAGATAAAGAATTTCTTACTACTGAATTGACTGTTCTACGATGCACTAAATGTGGATATTACATGCTATTTGATAAAATGGCACAATTTACAACACAAGAACCCTCTGATGAATAATAATTAAAAATATTGAAAAAATTATCTTTCAATAATTGGCTGTGTATCTACTTGTTTTAATAATTCTTGAATCTCTTCTGGAGTCTCAGAACCATATACGATAAGGATTCTATCTTTATCCATTGGTTCATACCCTGCGATATCATTTACTTCTTGATCATTGATGAAAAATCTCAATGAATAATCCTCATTTGTACAAAACTGTCTTCCATCTTGGAATATGAAGCATTTATCATCAACTTTTAATTTCATTGAATTAAACAAAAATCCTAAATTTACACCAGTTGCATGCTTGTGAACTGTAGTTCCGTCTCCTCCTTCAAAGTGAATCCAACTCGTCTTAATTTGATAAGCAGGTAATGAAAAGTCAAACGTGTCTCCAAATATCTTAACTAACATTGCAGCATGAGAGTGCTCGCTTCCTAGCGGACCTGCTCCCTCTGGCGCGCCAGGCGCATTTGTTGTCATGTTCATAAAAATCCAGACTGAGTAACCTACAATTACAGCTATTACTGCAAATACTCCTATAGCTATCATCATGTTCTTTCTTTTCTCAGAAGAGCGCTTTGTAGCGTAATTTTCACGCTTTTCTTCACGTTCTCTTCTCTCTTTTCTTCCCATGATTAATCATAAATCAAAAATTTACCCTAATTAACTGTTCGATGAAAATTTGACCTTGACATTATTATGTGAACATTAATTTTTCTCCAAAAAAGAAATGATTCACTATCATCAATTGTCTTGCTTTATACCTAAAAAACGATAAATCGGAAGTAATATGAACTCTGATATTTCTTTCAGATAAAATATAATTATCCTTGCTCATTGATTATGTTAAGAGTCATACTGGTTTTAATATGAGGCAATTTTCTGATGCCCTTTGTGATTATGTTTTCCAATGTTTTGTTATTTGAGGTTTCCCAATTAGCTTCTCAGATGCTTGAAATAATTCCCCTGATTCTGATCTGGTTAAAGTAACCGTAGAATGAATTTTTGGCAGATAAATCTGGCGAATATGCTTATCACTGTACTCTTCATCCTGAGATGAAAGGACTGTTAATTATTAAATAAAATATTGATATGGTGAGTTAATACTTTGATCTATTTATCAATGAAACAATAATAAGATCAAAAAATTCAATTTTATTATGAGTTGCATTTTTTGTGATATATTGTCTGGAGTTAAAGACGCTCATATTCTATATGAGGACTCATTACATGTTGCATTTTTAGACAAGTATCCGATAGATGTCGGCCATAGTTTGGTAGTTCCAAAAAAACATCATGAAAGAATCACAGATATGGATTCAAAAGCAGTTGGAAACCTGTTTTCAATAATTCCAAAGATAGCTAATGCAATATTATCTGCAACTGATGCTGATGCATTTAGTCTTGGACAAAACAACGGAAGGGCTGCAAAACAGATAATCCCTCATGTCCATGTCCACATTATTCCAAGATATAATCACAAAGGAACAATTTGGACAAAACGTTCAATCTCAAATGCAGATGAACTTTCAATTCTTGCAAGAAAAATCAAGTCTTTGCTTCTTTAGTATGCCCTGGGTTGTATCGAAGTATGGCGCCCACTTTACCTAAGCTTGATAACATAGCTCCATGTTCTGCACTTCCTGAAACTACTTCTAATTTGCTTCCTGTTTTAGCAGCAAGAAGTTCCAAATAGTCTACTATGTCTTGTTCATTTGGTTCAACTTCCATTGCATTGCATGCAGGGCAAGGTTTGCTTGAGTATTCTGTTTTTTTTGGAATGACGTCTCTTCTTTCAACAATTATTTCTTGAATATTCTGACATCTGCGACATTTTCCTTCAACTCGATTTAAGTTTGTGTCATCAGTTATGATCAAAGTTTTTACCACATTATTTTTCAAAAGTTCAATCACATCTTGTAATCCGTATACTCCTAACCCTGAATGGGAGTTTACCTCTCTAAACAAGTCTTCAATTAACTTCTTTTCCTCTACCATTCTGAAATCTGATAAAAGTTCAGCAGACTTTGCAAACGCCTCTCTAATTCCCTCTGCTCCAGAATATCCACAATCTAGTGTGTTAATTATCATATTCTGTAATCTATACTCTAAATAATTTCCATTGATAAAATCTTCTTTTGTAGGTCCGGGGCCTGAAATTATTAATCCTTTTACAGGATAAATGTCAATAAAATATTCTCTTGTTGTTCCGGCAACCCTGTTGTAAAAATATGAAAGCTCCATCTCTCTTAATTTTTGGAATCTTTTTGCAGACTGTCCTCCTTGTCTGTGCTTACCTGCTACTCCAGAGCCTGTCTGTGAAAGTACTTCTATTTTGTCGCCATGTAATAATCCCCATCCGGCATCTTTGGCATCAATAGCTAAAAAGCCAATCAGATTATCATCTTTTAACATGTCTTTTAGAATGTCTACATGAAAATGATCATCACACCTGTAAAGATACTGTTTCAAATCTTTTGGAGGATCGATTTCCCATACCTTTACCACTTCGCTTCCTAAAGGACCTCCTCCTTCAGGTGGTAGTGCTCCACAAAACATCACAAGTCCTCTATCTGGTGTTTTTTTGAGTAGTTTTAATCTCTGAATTACTTTGCCTAACGAATCTACCACATGTGATCTTGTCAAATCCGATTTGATGTTGTCCGCTGTTCCTTGTTCTTGTTGTAAGGTGCTTATAATTTCGTGTAGTTGTTTTCCTTTTGGGATGTATACACTGATCAATTCTGTCCCTCTTCCTGATTTTTGGGAAAGTTCTTCTAACATTTTTCTAATTTTATAAAGTTTAACAGAATCTACTTTTTCTATGTTGATCTTTTCCATTTGTTTTTGCTTCCTGTTATACGAATATTAAGTTTGGTTGGTTCAATTCATTATGTTCCTAAAATTATAATTCATCAATGGATTTTAAAAAGACTTCAAGTGGTTGATTGCCTCTTATTTTGATTATTTTTTCATTATTAAAAACTAGAAAATATGGTGTGGCATCAACACCTATCTCTTTTCCAAATTGATGTAATTGATTTACCTTATCTAAATATTTGTGATCATCAAGACATGTATTGAATTTATCTAAATTCAATTCCAACGTTGTTGCAAATTTATCTAATGAGTTTCGATTAATCCATCCTGTTCTTTCGCCTGCCCAGTTTTTGTATAATTCATCATGATATTGCCAATATTTTTCTTGGTCTTGAGCACAGTATGCTGCTTCTGCAGCCAAAATAGAGTCTTCACCATTTAATGGAAAGTCTTTGAATATCATCTTTATTTTTCCAGTATTGATGAAATCTTGTTTAATTGTATTTAGTGTGGTTTGATGAAATTTATAACAAAACGTGCATTGATAATCACCCCATTCTAAAATTGTAATTTTTGCTGAAGGATCTCCTAGAATCGGTGAACCATTTTGAATCAGGTTTGTCTCAGTTAGTATTTTTGAATTATCATCTGTTTGTGGATAAAATGCTAAGAACGAACCTACCAAAACCCCTATTATAATTGGAATTGCAAGTACCAAATTTCTCTTCATAGATTTGCTGATTTTATTTTCTAGTAAATAGTTTCCTTGTTCTATCTAATTGCTATTGTCCATAATGCGGCATTTTTTGCAGATATTTCTGCTACAAAAGGATCATCTGATGATGAAATTATTATGACATCTTCTTCATATGGGCATAAATTCTCAATGATGTATTTTTTTGTTTTTACGTCTCTGGGAAAACACTCTCTTTCATTTCCTGGAAAGACTAATTTCTCATTTTTGTATATCATTGTAGTGCAACCTGAAGACCCATACAAAATTGCATAGTCTCTTTGCTCAATACCTGTTTTGATCATTTCGGAATATTTTTTTAATAAAATCGCATGATTGTATTTTCCTTGGATTATTGATGATTTTTTTACTTTACATTCTTTGGCTATTGTGTTTTTTATTTGATTTGTTAGTTTTTTTCCTTTTTCTGTAAGAAAGGTCCCAGACTTTGTTGACTCTGCAATCCCTGCTTTTTTCAAATGTAAAATTAATGTCTTGACTGCGCCTTCCCCTAGATGAATCTCTTTTGCAAAGGTTGCTCTGCTAACAAAACCTTCCTTATCTAATAATTGCAATGCCTTGAAAACATGTGGTATACTAAATGTGAGCACTTTGCTTGAACCTTTTCTAGATACAATATCTTGTAAAATCTGAATATTTTTACGCAGGATTCTTCTAGCCTGATTTGATATATAAATTCAATAAATAATAGTTGAAATATTTTTGTTATGTTTGAGAAATCATGTTTGTATCTTGAATTTTATTGATCTCCATTTTTATTGGCTCTAGGATTTTTGAATCTCCTATTTTTCCAAAAATTCTTTGAATCATACTAGAAAAAAGTTCGTAATTTTCTGTAATTTCTTTTTCAGATTTATCACACTCTTTCATCATTGCTTGAATAATCGATTTGTATCCCTTTATTCAATATAGATCAATTAATGAGGTCTCTATTGTTTGTGATATTATGTCTTGATATTTTTTTGACTTTCCTGATTCAAAATTTCTCATTTTCTTAATTTTTTATTGTAAAATACAACAAAAGTAATAGTATGTTCGATCTAAAAATAACATTGATGTTTTGAGCCTGCAATAATTTTTCTTTATTAATTGGACAAATTGTCCAAGAATTTAAATATGTTTGATTGACGGAAACTTCATGTCTCAATCAAGACAAATTAATGCATCTAAAAACAGTGTTCCTGTAATCGCAATTGTGGCATTAGCTATAGTTTTTGCAGCAGGATTGTTTGTTGTTGGATTTGATCAGGGACATATCTTTAGTTTGGTATATGGAGAAGAAGCATTTCAAGATCTTTACATCCATGAACTTACTCATGATATGAGACACGCTGCTGGTTTTCCTTGTCATTAGGGGGTTAACCTGATGAGAACATTTTTTTATTGTCATTGTTTTAATTTCAGGTCTCTCGGCAGGACTAATTCATGGTGCTGCTAATCTTGTATTTGTCGAGCCTTCATTAGATCAGGCAATTGGAATTGAAAATCAGCATCTTTTTGCTTCAGGTGAAGCAAAAGACACTCCTGAATTCAGAGCAGAATTTGATTCTTATCGATATTGGCAAAAAAGTGGTCAAGTTTTAGCTGGTGCAATTTTAGGAATATTGATTGGTTCTTTGTTTAGAATTATTTTTGTACTATCAAGAAACTCTTTACTTGGAAAATCTTATGTGAGTAAATCTCTAATTTTAGCAGGAATAATGTGGCTTGCAATTTACTTTATTCCATTTTTAATACCCCGCAAATCCACCAATCGTTGGTGATCCAGATACTGTTGTATTGAGATCGATATTGTTTCTAACTTTTATTGCAATTTCCGGATTTGGATCTTTAGGATTTTACAAGATATTTAAAAAATTAAAGAATAAAAAATTTATTGCGATTTTAGGATATGCTATTTTTATTGGAATTGTGTTTTTTGCAATGCCAGAAAACCCTGATAAAATCACTGCACATATGAATTTAATTGATCATTTTAGAATAATGTCTGCAGTGGCAGTTTCAATTTATCAGTTATCTTTGGGCATAATTTTAGGCTCTCTTTGGAATCGTTTCAAGCCGTATAATGAGTTAAAATTTACTTCTAATTAATTGTTCTAACTCTCTGGAATGAGAATATTATGATGTAATTTAAATAACTCTCTATTAATTTTTAATTTAATTGACACGACGTTTAACATTACCTCAATTAAAAAAATATGATGTCACTCAAAAAGTAATTGAAGCACTGGCAGATTCTGAATCACGTGCAATCTTGTTTTCCGTAATAAAAAAAGGAATGACTGCAGCTGACTTGTCAGACAAACTAAAAATCCCGCTTAGCTCCGTTTATAAAAAATTAAGTGATCTTGAGGAACTTACATTAATTGAAGTAGAACGATGGATGATTTCAGATAAAGGTAGAAAGTTCAAAATCTACAAAAGTCGAATAAGTAAGGCTGATATTTCAATAAAAAAACCTGATCCCGTCCTAAATTTGGTACCGAATTGATGATCTTAATGTCAAAACCTAACATAATCCAACTAAGTGAATTTGATATAACTCAGAAAATAATTGAATCTTTAAGCAATGTTTGTACTAGGGCTGTGTTATTTTCAATTAAAAATGAATCAAAAGATGCAACACAAATTGCAGATGAGTTAAAAATTTCAATATCTACAGTTTACAAAACCTTATCAAATTTGGAAGAATTGGCACTTGCCGAAGTAGACAAATTTATAATTTCTCCTGAAGGAAAAAAAATAAAACAATATCGTAGTCGTATTGGTAAAGTTGAAATCACTTTGACTGATTTGGAACCCACATTACATCTTTATCCAAATACATCTAATCCTAAAACAAATACTAGTTAAAATAATAAAAAATAAAAAAGATTGAATTTTACATTCTTAGACGTTCATTCTAAAATTATAGAATTAATCTTTTGTTTAAATACAGTTAGCTAGACCTAATCATTAATTCATGCAATCTAAATTTTATTGGTATTTGATTATTGTTGTTTTTGCATTGGGATTATATTCTATGCCTACTAGTGCATATGCTCAAAATCAAGAACAATATGCTTCCATTTTTACTATTACTAAGTTAGGTCTAGAGTTAACGAAAAAAGCTATTTTGGAAGATGATTATGATGCTGCAGAAAAATATTCTGCTCTAACTAATAATTTCTATGGGAAAAATATCCAGTTTTTAAGAACAGTTAATTCTGATCTTTCAGATAACCACCATCTTGAATTACTTGATCTTCATTCAAGTATTTTATCAAAATCAGAGTCACAGAATTTGATTGCACACATAAATAAGATACAAGAAACTTTACCCTCCAATTCATCAGATGGTGATTCTAACGTGGTTGTGGCTTTTATTTTATCAGAAGCTGATGAACAATATCAAATATTTTCTCAACATAATAGTAATGAATCATACTTTTTTACTTTATCATTAATTGAACATTCAAAGCTTATTTTGAATCAACATCCAATATCTGACGATCGGTTAAAACAAGAGATTGACTCATTTTTTACTGATTTGGATAAATCTGTTTTAAATAAAAGTAGCTTTGTAACTGTTGGAAATTTAATCACTGCCATACAGCGTGATTTGTTAGGAACTGAAACGATTGCAATCGATAAAACAAATCTATATGGTGTAATTAGAAACTTATATTCAGAATTATCTACTGCAGTAAATTCTAATGATTATTCAACTGCCGAAGAACTTGCAATTGAGGCATATCTTGAAAATTTTGAATATCTAGAATCCGACATTAAAAAAGTGGATGAGTCATTATTAAATACATTAGAAATTGATATGCGTGAAAATCTTCGAAAAATGATTATTCAAAAAGAGGATCCAAATACAATTATTCGATTTATTGAAAATTCAATTTTACCTGATTTGGCAAAAGCTGAAAAAATGACTAGCAAACTTACTCCTCTTGTTAATGGTGGTACACTAACAGCCCAAAATTTGAAATCTATTGGAGATGCATCTGATGATCAAAAAACAGTAGTTAAAAATAAAATTGATGTAATTCGTGAGCAGTTAGAAGAAACATTACTACATTATGACCAGGGAGATATTCAGTCAGCCCACGCATCAGCTCGCTCCGCATATCTTGATAGTTATGAGTTTGTAGAGATTCCTCTTAGGGCAATTGATCCAGATTTTACCCTTGAGGTGGAATACCAATTTGCCACTCTGCGAAACTTGATTAAACAAGAGGCCCCACAAAATGAAATTCATGATGTCATTATTGGAATAAAGCGAAATCTTGATGAATCTGAAAGAATTGTAACTGGGACTGGTGAGCTTGCCCCTGCAATCGCATTTTCATCTTCTTTTGCAATTGTATTTAGAGAGGGATTGGAGTCTGTCTTGATTCTTGGTGCTATACTAACATATCTTGAAGCATCACGAAATAATCAATTTAAGAAATATGTTTATTATGGAATTATTGCTGCCTTTGCAGCTACTGCTGTTACTTGGATTATTGCATCATACATTATTGAAATCTCAGGGGCAAACCGTGAATTGATTGAAGCGATTGCGGCATTGTCTGCAACTGCAGTTTTATTTTATGTTAGTTTCTGGGTTTTAAATAAAATTGAACACAAAAAATGGATGGAGTTTGTTAAAGCAAAAGTTTGGCAAGCTACCACCACTGGTAGTGTTATGGTCTTTGTGATGCTATCTTTTTTTACTGTGTATAGGGAAGGATTTGAAACTGTTTTATTTTACCAAGCAATGTCTGGGTTTGCAAAATATATGGAAATCTATGTAGGCCTGGGCTTTGTCATTGGATTGATTTCACTTTTGGGTCTGTATTATGTAATGAGAAAATTGGGAAAACGATTGCCATTACGTGCATTATTTGGATTGACAATGGGAGTAGGTGCATATTTATCAATTGCATTTTTAGGAAATGCAGTTAGAGAACTTCAGATATTGGATATTGTCCCATACACTGGATTGATTGGCACTATACCTAGATTGGATATCAATCTTGCAATGATGACTGGAATTTATCCTACTTTGGAAACTATCGTTGCTCAGGTAATATTACTTGGTGTTTACCTTGTTGCATCAACATACATTTTGATAATGCGTCCAAGAAAAGAACAGCAACTAGTTTCAATGCGAAAATCAAGGAAGGACTCGGATGAATAAGCGAAGAATCCGAGTTGGGATTGATGTTGGTGGAACCTTTACAAAAGCTGTTGCAATTGATGTGAAAACAGGCTCACTTTTAGCAAAATCTACTGTTCCTACAACGCATAGTTCAGAAAAAGGGGTCTCTGAAGGTATCGTGATTGCATTAAAAAAAATTATTGATGAAACTGGAATTGGAATTAATGAGATCGAATTAATCTCACATAGTACTACTCAAGCAATTAATGCATTGCTAGAATCAGATACATCAAAGGTTGGAATAATTGCAATGGGAGTAGGCCCTTCAAAAAAAGACATAGTCAAAAGAACAAATTTAGAGGATTCTACAATAAATACAAATCAAGACATTAAAACAACACATGAATTTTTAGATACATCTCATTTAATTACTGAAAAAGAAGTAACTGCTGCAATAAATCGATTAAAAGAAAAAGGTGCAGAGGTAATAATTGCAACTGAAGCGTTTGGAGTTGATGATCCATCAAATGAATTATTTGTTATGAATACCGCATCAAAAGAAAAAACACTTTCTACAGCATCTCATGAGATATCTGGAATATATGGGTTAGAAATTAGAACTCTTACTGCAGCTGTTAATGCCAGTGTTTTGCCTAAAACATTTCAAGTTGCAAATTTTGTTGAGGATGCAATCCGCAAAACAGGTGTTACTGCACCATTGATGATAATGAAAGGAGATGGTGGAGTTACTAGTATGGATACTTTTAAGACAAAACCAATCCTTACTATTCTTTCAGGCCCTGCAGCAAGCGTATCTGGTGCATTATTGCATCTAAAAATAACAAATGGCATATTTGTTGAAGTTGGTGGTACTAGTACCAATATTTGTATTATAAAAAATGGAAAGCCGGAAATTCGTTATGTTACAGTAAAAGATCATCCTACTTGTATTCGGTCAATGGATGTAAGAATTTTGGGTGTTGCTGGTGGCAGTATGGTTGGGTTAAAACAAAACAGGATTTCAAATGTGGGTCCGCGTAGCGCTCATATCGCTGGCCTCAAATATTCTTGTTTTGCAGATCCTGAAGATCTTAAAACAGGAAAAATAATTCTAATAAAGCCCATGTCAAATGATAAATCCGAATATGTTGCAATAAAATGCAATAAGGGCACATGCAATTACTAACACATGTGCGGCAAATGCATTGGGTATGATCGAAAAAAATGATTATGCATTTGGGAATCAAGAATCTGCAAAAATTGCTCTGAAGATATTTGCTGAATTTGTAGAAGTGTCATATCATGAAATTGCCATGTCCATAATTCAAACTGCTTCATTTGAGATCACAAAAACTATTACTAAAATCTTAAAAGAATTCAAAATGAATCCATATAATACAACATTAATCGGAGGAGGAGGTGGAGCTTCAGTCCTTGTTCCGTTTGTTGCAAAACAACTAGGAATTAAATATGAAAAAGCAGAACATGCTGAAGTTATCTCTTCAATTGGCGTGGCATCATCAATGCTCCAAGAAGAGATGGAGCAAACAATGATTGAACCAACCCCTGAAAAAATCAATCAAGTTTATAAAAAAATACATACTATGTTAGTAGACAAAGGCGCTATTCCTGAATCAATCATGATTAATAGTGAATTTGTATCTGAAAAGTCTTTACTTCGTGTAACTGCGGTAGGTAATGTTGAATTAGATAGTACTGAGACCTCAAAAAATATTTTTACATTAGAAGATGCTAAAAAA
>Ga0169931_10007026_pt1 | contig 16807 bp, 17 predicted proteins | sample Kivu_15m_20L_FD_129675 | JGI IMG/M metagenome (GOLD analysis project Ga0169931, IMG submission 129675) | Freshwater microbial communities from Lake Kivu, Western Province, Rwanda to study Microbial Dark Matter (Phase II) - Kivu_15m_20L... | ecosystem: Environmental > Aquatic > Freshwater > Lake...
CAAGCAGTTTTCCTGGGTGGAGAACCACGAGGTCATCTCCACCAAGTTCCTCGGGTAGTCCAGACCACCTACCGGCGCAGCAAGGGGCACAAAACCAGTCTACTGCCGCTAAATGGAGACCCCTTTTAAGTAAAAACGGGCTGGAAGAGGGTCGTAAAAGCTCTGAAGGGCGCGGGGGCTGCGGTGTCCAGGTGTGGGCGGGGAGCGCAGCGTGTGTTCAGGTGTGGATCACGCGTGGATCACGCGCTGGTATCTCACCGACTCACGCCAGGGGCGGAAACCCAGCGACTCGTACAACTGATACGCCCCAGTGGGGTTGGCCGAGTCCGCCTTGACCGCCTGCCGGTCCTCCGGATGGTACTAGATATGGGTTTCTCTGTGTTCTCCCGGGTTCTGGTCGGTGCCGTGTTGTTGTTGGCGGCCTGCTCGACCGAGCAAGCCCGTCCCGGTGTCGGCGACCACTGGCACGTTGCCTACGGTGTGTACATCTGCGACTCGTATGCCGAACCGTTGCGGGGAGATCTCACCGGCAATGACGGTTTCCCGCCCGGTAAAAATTACAAAATCGTCGGTGTACACAGCCACAACGATGGGCTGATTCACTTTCATCCATTTTCCGGTCTGGCCGCCGGACCGAAGGCCAATCTTGGCCTATTCCTTTCGATGTACGGTATAGGCTTGTCCGACGAGCAGGTGGACTTGCCGGAGTATCTAGGCGGAAGCCTGTTCGAGCACGTCTCACTCTGCTTGGGGCACGACGCGGAGCTACAAGTTCAATACTGGCCGGACGCCAGCGTTCCTGACGTGTTCACCACCTTCACCACCGGCTTGTCCAAGGTGCCGTTGATCGAGGATGGTGCCGCGGTTGCTTTGATGTTCGCCCGGCCAGGTACGGTGGCCCCGCTCCCGCCGTCGGTGGGCGCCCCTATCACCGATATGTAACGCCTCTCGGCGTCAGCCGGCGTCGCTAGTTTCCGTGTCCGGGTTACCTGCTGTGTCCGGTGTCTGCGGTTCTGGTTCTCCGACGACGATTTTTTCCGCGACGATCTCGTCGAGGGCCGTGTTGTGGCGTGAGCATCGGCGCCGTGGCGCCTCTTCTCAGGAGTGGAACTGGCGCAGGCGCGGGGTGAGGTCGAGTCCGCCGGCGAGACCGGTGACGGCGTCACGGAGACGGCCGACGGTGCCGGAGTCGACTTCGCCGAGGACGATCTCGATCGCGATGCTGTTGATCTCGGAGTCCTCGAGCTTGGTGCGCAGGACCTCGGTGACGGTCGCATCCAGGATGACGCGGTACTCCTCGAAGATCTCGGCGATCTCCTTGCTCGGGGTGAACTGGTAGAGGAGCTTCCCGGTGTTCGGGTTCGCCTTGTCGAGGTCGACCTCGAGGTACACCGACCCGGAGGTGCGCAACACCGGTGGGGCGCTCTCGTCGAAGAGCCACAGCGGAATCTCGAGCTGTACCTTGTCCTCGCTCTTGCGCACTTGGGCGGGCAGTGACCGCGCCGGTTGGGGCACGACGACGCTCACCATGCCGGTGATGACGCGGAAGTGACTGAGCTGGGTCAGGGCGAACAAGGTCATGGAGGCCACCCGTCGCAGGTTCTCGGGGCTGCCGGGTCGGCCCGGGTGTCCGATGAAGCCGATGGAGACGAGACGGCCGAGGACGTTGTTGCGCATGTAGATGGAAATCTTCACCGCTTCGCGGGGCAACTCGAAGGTCACATCGTCGCCGGTCGGTTCGAGTTCGACCACCCCGTTGGCGTCGCGGGTGATACGGCACTTCTGGTTTCCGAGCTCGCTCTCGATGAGGACCTCGTCCTCGCCGATCTCGCTGGCCAGTTCCAGGGCGCGTTTCTCGACACGGGTGAGGGGACCCCGGGGGATCAGCAGTTCCTTGGTCGCCATGGAAGTGGCGGTCTTCTTGGTCAGGTGGAGGAGGCTGAAGGCGACGACTTCGCCGGTGACCCGCATGCCGCAGGTCGACTTCGGGTTCTTGAACGGCATGACGCGACCGATGTAGGCTGTCGCGTCGTGGAACTCGACGGCACCGTCGGGAGACGGAACCTGGATGAAGAGTGCTTCCTTGCGTGGGCGCTTCGTTTTCATGTGTCCTCCTTGGGGGGTGCCAACCGTCGGTTGGTTGCCTCTCAGCGTCGGCCCGGCATCGGTCGCCGAGACCTGTCCGGTCCACCCTGTGAGAAAGGCTCGTCGAGCCCCCGTATCGGTAAGCATTCGGGCACCGAGGTGCGGCCGCGCGCCTGGGTCGCGCGTCCTCCGGCACAGGAGCCTCCGGGGTAGTGGCTAGCCCGGATGGGTGCCTTGCCGCGCACGGGAAACCCCGGCAGCCCTGACCGACCCCGGACCGGTTACGAACCGGTCAGTACAGGGACGCTCGCCGGCGGCGTGTAGCGCTCCCGGAGCCGCCCGGGACGCTACGAGGTCATGGCCTCGCGCTCGAAGACGACCGGTTCACGCAGACCGCGACAACCCCATGCCGGGAAGGCCTCCTCGAAGGATCCGTCTCTCCGTCTCGAGCGTCGACTGCTGCGTACCCACGGTACCCTGGTCGCGATCGACGAGTGCGGTCGCGGATCGCTCAGCGGTCCGGTGTTCTGCGGCGCGGTCCTGCTCGACGCCGCCTGCGGTGCGCATCCCGCCGGCCTGCGCGACTCCAAACTTCTCTCGGCGCGACGTCGCGAGGAACTTCTTCCCCTCGTGACGGCATGGACACGCTCCTCGGCGACCGGTTCGGCGAGCGCCGACGAGATCGACCGCTACGGGATCCTCGCCGCTCTGCGGCTCGCCGCCCTCCGGGCGATCGCCCGTCTCGAGCGTGACGGTGCACCCGGTGTCGTGCTCCTCGACGGCCCGCTCGACTGGATCTCCCCGGAACCCGAGAAGACCGGGCACGGTTTCACCGCGCTCACCGGCCTCGCGCTGCCGGCGATCGTGACGAGGGTGAAGGGTGACCGGGAGTGCGCGTCGTTGGCAGCGGCGAGCGTCCTCGCGAAAGTCACCCGTGACGCATTGATGAACGATCTCGATCGCTGCCATCCCGGGTACGGCTGGTCGGAGAACAAAGGTTATGCGTCGCCGTCGCACGTCGCGGGGCTCCGTCGTCTCGGTGTGTCGCCGCAGCATCGTCGGTCCTGGCGTCTGCCCGGCATCGACTCCTGAACCGGTCGCTCAGTTCCGGCCTTCGTCGTCCGAGTCGTCGTCGGATGGCCGCCGCCGCCCCTCGTCACGGTAGAGGGCCATGTGCGCACAGTGGTGACGCGCGATCCGTAGCGCCTCCTGCCGCTCGCCGCGGGCGGCCCACAACCAGAACGCCCCGACGGTACGGATGGCTGCCTCGACGGGGTCGCCACCGTGCAGGGGGATGAAGTCGGGGGCGTTGCCGTCGAGGACCGAGACGAGCGCCTCGAGCACCCACGATGGCAGGGATGCCACCTGCGGGTCTTCGAACGGGTCGTCGTGGTCGGGAAACATCCGCACGCTCGTGTACGCGATCGCGATCGCGGCCTCGGGCATTACCTCACGAGTGGCAACGGGGACGTCCTCGAGGATCAGTTCGACGGCGCCCCGGTCACCGCTGATGTGGGCCGCCGCCAACGCGTAGAGATGCCCGAGGACCTCGGCGGCGCGACCGGACGTGCCGTCCCTCGGGTCGCGCGCGTCGTCCATGATGGGTCTCATGGTGTGTTTCGCGTCCGGCCCTGCCCGGGGCCGTGCCCGGGCTCGCCGTGCGCCAACCGTGACCGGGGTGATGTACCGCCCCGCCCGTCGTCCGCTGCTCCTGCTCCTTGCCATCCTCGCCAGCCTCGTCCCGGTGGTGGCCGGCGCGTCTGAAACGGTCCGGGTCACCGCGGTCGTCCGTCTCGGTGACGGTTCGCTCGGTCTCGAGGAGCATGTCGTCGCGAAGGACGATCTCGACGCGGAGGTCGCGAGGCTCGTCGCCGAGCCCCGTGTGCTCGCCGCCGGTCCCGTCTACGAACGAGGTCTCGTCGCGCGCTCGACCGCCGGCGATCCGCTGGAGGGCAGTCAGTGGGGTTGGCGTCGTCTCGGCGGCTCCGAGCTCGCCAGTCTCGGTGACGGCGCCGGTCTCGTAGTCGCAGTGCTCGACACCGGCGTCGACGCGTCCCACCCGGATCTCGCCGGCCGGGTGCTCCCCGGCTGGGATTCGATGAACCCCGACGGCGACGGTCGCGTCGACCCGAACGGCCATGGGACGCACGTCGCCGGCATCCTCGGCGCCACCAGCGGGAACGGTGAAGGTGTCAGCGGCGTCGCCCCCGAGGTACAGATCCTCCCGGTACGCGTGCTCGACAAGACCGGGAACGGCGACGACGACGAGCTCGCCCTCGGCATCATCTGGGCCGTCGACAACGGTGCCGACATCCTGAACCTCTCCATCGGTGGGGCGATCCCCTCGACGCTGCTCGAGGGTGCGATAGATCATGCGCTCGCCAACGGTGTGCTCGTGGTCGTCGCCGCCGGTAACGACGGCGCCACCGGGAACGTGCCCTCGTACCCTGCCGCGTACCGCCAGGTCCTCGCGGTGGGTTCCACCGATTCCTCGGATCGGCGTTCTATCTTCTCCAACACCGGCGAGTACCTCGACATCGCCGCCCCGGGTTCGTGGATCGTCTCGACGTGGCCGGGTGGCCGTTACCAGACGAGTTCGGGCACGTCGATGGCTGCACCGTTCGTCGCCGGTGCCGCAGCTCTGCTGCAGGCCCGTACCGGGTTGCAGGGCAGGGATCTCGCCGACCGTCTCGTCGCCGACGCCATCGACCTCGGCTCGAACGGTGCGGATGCCGAGTTCGGTGCCGGCCTGGTGAACCCGCTCGCCGCGATCGGTATTGTGCCCGCGCCGATACCGGTCGGCGATCGCGCGCCGGTCATACCGGGACTTCCGGCGTTGCCTCCGATGCAGGAACTGCCCGAGCTCGCGCTGCCGACCCTACCGACGCTCCCCGAGGTGCATCTGCCGACCCTACCGACGCTCCCCGAGGTGCGTCTGCCGACCCTACCGAAACCGGTACGACCGCCCCTGCCCGCCCCGTCCTCGCCGACGCTGCCACGTCTATCGGATCCCGCCGCCCCCACCGCACCAGCGGACGCTCCACGCGCGCCCGACACCCCCTCGCCGGTGGCGCCGCCCCGCGCGAGCGACGTCCGTCAGACGGTCCGCCTCACGCTCGGACCCGTCATGCTCCGCAGCGGCGGTGTGCGGGAGGTGAAGGTGTCCCTCGAGGGCGCCCTTCCGCTCGTCGCCCGGCAACGTCTCGTGCTCTCCGTCGGTTCGTACCGTCGCGAGGTGCTCACCGGGTGGGACGGCACCACCCGGGTGCGCATCCCGCTGAGCCGCACCGGTGTGCTGCGCGTGGAGTTCCCCGGCTCACCGGCCGTCCGCCCCACCGTGCTCGAGCAGACGCTCCCGCGTTGACCGGCGGCACGCATAGGAACGCTCGGATCGCGCCGTCTGGCGGACGGCTGACAGGGTGCGCGTGTCGAGGACGGTCGCGCAGGTGACGTCGACACCGCAGGAGCAGAGCACCAGTCTCCCGACCCGTCACCGGCCGCGGAGCTTCGCGACGGTCGTCGGTCAGGTCCATGTGGTCGAGGTCCTGCGTCGTGCGGTGCTCGCCGGTACGGTCCCCCAGCAGCTCCTCTTCTCAGGCGGCAGTGGTCTCGGCAAGACCACTGTGGCCCGTATCGTCGCCACTGCGCTCCTCTGCGACACCCCACTAGGGTCCCGTGACCGTGGTGACGCCTGCGGTACGTGCGGCTCCTGCCGCGACGTGACCCAGGGAGCGCATCCGGACCTCGTCGAGTTCGATGCGGCGAGTCACGGCGGCAAGGACGAGATACGCGAGATCGCCGCCCGCTGCCAGGTACTACCGCTGCGCGCGTCGGTGAAGGTCTACGTCATCGATGAGGCGCACGGACTCTCGAGCAGCGGCGGTCAGGCGTTCCTCAAGCTGCTCGAGGAACCGCCGGCGCATGTGCGCTTCATGCTCTGCACCACCGACCCGGACCGGATGCTAAAGACGAACCGTGGTCGCTGCGTGGAGTTCGAGCTCCTCCCGCCGACGCGTCGCGAACTCCTCGAGAACCTCTCACGCATCTGCGCGGCCGAGGGCTGGAGCGCACCGGCACCGGTGCTCGACGCGGTGCTCGACGCGTCCGATCCCGAGCTCGGTGTGCGCGGCACGGTCACCACCCTCGCGAAGCTCTCGACCGTCCTCGGTGACGGATCGAACGTTTCCCCGGAGATGGTCTCGTCGCTCCTGGGTACTCCGTCACCGGTCGCGATGCGCCGTCTGACGTCCGCGATCGACTCCGGTGACCGCGCCAACGCACTGCGTTCGCTTGAGCAGGCCCGCGCCTCGATCTCCGAACCCGCGCTCCTCGGCGCCCTGCTGGCTTGGGCGACCCGCGAGGTGACCGCCGGTCTCTCCGGATCCTCCGCTGAGCTCTCCCGGGCGCTCTGGCGGCTCGAGCTCCTGCTCGGCACGCGTCCGGTCGCCGGTTGGATGGATCTCACGATCGCGAAGCTCGCCTCCCCGTCGCTCGATCAGGAGCGGGGCGGCCGCGTGCTCACCGAGCAGGCACTCGAGGTGCTCACCGGTATCGAGACTCGTCTCGCCGCCGGCGCCGCCGCAACGCAGAACCTCTCCCGTGCGACATCGTCCGGGGAGTCTTCCCCGTCTCCGGGCGTGGCCCAGATCCTCGCGGCTGCGGCCCCGACGTCACCTGAGCTCCGGTCGCTCCTGCCGCGCTGCGAGGTGACGGTGAGTGCCGACGAGGTTGTGATCGTCGCCCCGGACGAACTGATCGAGAACCTCAAGCCGCTGGTGCCGAGCCTGCGCACGGCTGCTGGCCGGTTGGGTCTCCCGCTCAAGTTGCGCAAGGCGAGCTCGAACCGCTGACCGTGCTCCCTCGCGGTTCGCGACCTGCCTTCACCGGTGGCGCTCGCTGTCCCGTCCGGTCATCCGGGCCGTCCCTGCCAGTTCCGGCACGGTTCGTGTGGCCACACCCTACCCACCCGCACGGAGGCCCCTGAGATGTTCAAGTTCACCACCGCGATCGTGTTCGTCGTCACCCCCGTCGTCGCTCTCGTACTCGGTCTGACCGTCGGAGCCCTGCCGGCGATCCTGACCGTCCTTGGTCTCCCCGTGCTCTCCCTCGGAGTGCTCGTCGCCCGTCTCGCCCTGACCCGCAGCGGTCGCGAGACGGCCGCGAACCTCCAGACCCGCAGCGAGGGCCTGCGGGAGAGCCTCCGCTGACGCGGAGCGGTCCGAGACTGTGAACGTGGCCAAGGATATTTCCGAGCGTGACGCCGAGAACGGCGGCTACCAGCTCTATCTCTATGTCTCCGACGAGCCGATGCCGGCGGTCTCCGACGCCTCGCTCGCGAACCTCACCCCGAAGGGCAGCGACCCTGAAGCGGTGCTACAGGCGATCACCGCGGCCGGTCTGACCGCCGCCGACCTTCGCACCCGGACGCTCTTCATCGCCGGTAGCGGTCCGGTCGAACGGGCTGTCGCCGTGTATGCCGCGGTGTGCGGTTTCGCCGGCCGCCACCTCGACCTCTCGGATCTCGACGAGGTCACCGACGTGCGATCGATCCACGAACCCTTGCTGTTCCCGGCCGACACCCCGCGCCCCGAATCGGTGCCCGAGAGCATGCTGTTCTCCGCCGAAGATGTGGTAAACGGCCTCGATCCGGCAGCCCTCCCCTTGGTGCACTTCGCGAAGAAGGTCGTCCTGGGCGCCTCCGTCTCGGTCGCCACCACCCTCGAGGCCCTGGTGATGCTCGCTGCGCTCCGCCGTCGCGGCCCGGTGGAGAAGTTTCCGCTGCTCCTGCCGGCGAACACCGCGCTCCCCGAGGGCGATCTCGACGCCGGGCTCCTCGATCTCGACGCGCTGCGCCGATCGGGTGCCCAGTTGCGTCGCGACCGCCGCATCGACGACCGCGCGACGATCGTCGACCGCGTCGAACCGTCCGCCCGTGCGCTCCGTCTCGTCGAAGCCGCCGTGCTGCCGCTCGAAGGGGTGCTCGCCCGTCTCGGCTCGGCCTGTGACGAGGCGACCGGCTTCTACCGCTGCCCGCGCCCGGAACGGCATCGCAACGGCGATGCGACCCCGTCGGCGCGTCTGGCCGAGCACGGGTTCCGCTGCTTCCGCTGCGACGCCGAGCAGGTCGATGCGCTCCGCCTGGTGATGGACGTCAAGGGCTTCGGCCCGGACGCCGCCGCCGAGTGGCTCCTGTCGCACTGAGCGCTTTTCGTTCCCCCGGGGTCCAGGGTCCGGGAAGTCGGTCCGTGAACAGAAACACCCCCGGGAGTGGTCCCAGGGGTGTTTCGTTGTACAGGTGTCCTCGACCCGCTTGAGGTCTACTGCTCTTCGGGCTCCGATTCGCTGCGCGAGTCGGCGATGAGCGGCATCGCGCCGGTCTTCAGGGCGGTGTAGACCGACTCGACGAGCCGGTCGTGGAGTTCGGTGTCGCTGCGCAGAAGGTCTTTCACGGCCTCCTTGCCCACCACGGAACGGAGCTTGCCGTCCACGCCGGTCTCGCTGAAGCGCTCACCTGTGAGGTTGTCGGTGTAGTACGCGCCGCTGCGGGAGACCACGCCGACCTTCTCGGCCACGTCGAGGAGCGCCCCGGTCCCGTCCAAACCCTTGCCGTAGATCAGGTCGAACTCGGCGGTGGTGTGGGGCGCCCCGAGACGGTTCTTCTTCACGGTCGCGACCACGGTGTGGCCGACGGTTTCGGAGCCTTTGGTCAACTTCTTCGACCCTGACGTCCGCACCTCTATGCGCAGACTGGCGTAGAACTTGATGGCTTTGCCGCCGGTCGTCTCGTCCGGTGTGCCGTACGCGGCGAGGTTCTTGCGGATCTGGTTGATGAGGATGAGCATCACCCCGTTCTCGTTGGCGAGTCCGGCGACGCGGCGCATGAACTTGCTCATCAGACGGGCGTGCAGACCCATGAACTGTTGCTCGATCTCGCTCTCGATCTCGGCCTTCGGGGTCATCGCCGCGACCGAGTCGACGATGACGACGTCGAATGCCTTGCTGCGGATCATCTTCTCCACCATGTCGATGGCTTCCTCACCATTGTCGGGTTGGAATACCACGAAGCGGTCCGGGTCGATGCCGATGTTGTTGCAGAGCTGGCGGTTCAGTCCGTGTTCGGCGTCGATAAATCCGACGTTGCCGCCGAGCTTCTGGGCGTTCGCCGCGACGGTGAGAGCGACACTGGTTTTCCCGCCGCCTTCGCCTCCGTAGAGCTCGATGATCTTGCCGCGCGGGAACCCGCCGGCACCGATCGCCACGTCGAGGCTGATCGCCCCGGTCGGCACCACGGCGATGTTGACCTTAGGGGACTCGTTGAGTTTCATCACCGCGCCGGGATTCGCCCGGTTCGCGCTGTCGAGAAACGATGCGAGTGCCTCGGCGCGCTCCTCGTCGGCGTTCGCCATCACCGCGTTGGTGCTGTCCTGTTTCTTGCTCCGGGCCATGTCCTGTCTCCTTCTCGGGGTTGGTTACGGGATGAATGTGGCCGTCCCGCCCTTCCGGGCATTCGCCCCCGCGCCCCGTCCCCGGTGGTCGTGCGGCCCAAGGGAAAACCCCCGCAACGAGGGTTCCTGGGGGTTTTCCCGTCTATGGGGACAAGTAAGGGGATGCCGTCAACGGAGATCCTGCGTCGCGGTGTGCTCACCCTCGTCGGCAACACCCCGCTGGTGGACGTGAGCGTCCTCTCGCCCTCCCCGAGGGTGCGTCTGCTGGCCAAACTCGAGGGTCAGAACCCGTTCGGTTCGGTCAAGGACCGGATCGCGCTGGCCATGCTCGAGGACGCCTACGCCTCAGGTCGTCTGGTGACCGGCCAGCGTCTGGTGGAATCTTCCTCCGGCAACACCGGGATCGCGCTCGCCGCCATCTCACGTATCACCGGGAACCCGCTCACGGTGCTGCTACCCGAGAACGTCTCGCGGGAGCGTCGCGACCTCCTCGAGGTATTCGGCGCCGATGTGGTACCGACCCCGGCAGGGGAGGGTTCCAACGGGGCCCTGCGCCGCGCCGAGGCGCTCGCCGCGGCGAACCCCGGGTGGTACATGTTGCACCAGTACGCCAACGACGCGAACCCTCGTGCGCATTACCGGACGACGGGGCCGGAGATCTGGGAGCAGACCAAGGGTGAGGTCACCCACTTCGTCGCCGGTCTGGGCACCGGCGGGACGCTCGCCGGGGTGGGCAGGTTCCTCAAGGAACAGAACCCGTCGATCGGATTGGTCGCGGTCGAGCCTCCTTCCGGCGAGATCGTCGAGGGTCTGCGAAGTCTCGACGACGGGTATGTGCCGCCGGTGTTCACGTCGTGGGGCGTCGCCGACCTTCTCGATCGACGGCGGATCGTGCGCCCACGGGAGAGCATCGAGGCGACGCGTCGCCTCGCGAAGGAATGCGGCATCTTCGCCGGTGTCTCCTCGGGCGCGTCCCTCGCGGGGGCGCTGAAACTCGCTGGCGAGGTGCACGAGCAGGGCAGGGATGCGCTCGTTGTGTTCGTGGTCTGCGACGGAGGTTGGAAGTATCTCTCCACCGGCGCGTTCACCGAGGCTATCGACGACGCTGTCGAGGGTGTCGGAAAGGTCATCTACTTCTAGACCGGATTCTAGACCGAATTCTAGACCGGATTCTAGACCGGATTCTAGACCGGATTCTAGACCGGATTATAGACCGGATCCCGGTCCGGGGAACCACTGACGACGGCGTGGTCGGCTCAGTCGTCGGGGCGGAGGAAGAAGTCGTCCGGGCTGATCGGCCCGTCGCGTTCCACCGGAGTGTCGCCTTCGACGTCGCTGCCGACGCGCGCTGTCGGTGCGCCCGCGTCCAGGGATTTCCGCAGGGCCTCGTCCGGGTCCAACTCGGGCGGGAGCTTCCCGGTCACCCCACCGCGGCTCGGGGTCTGCGCGCGGACGGTCTCGACCTCACGGTCGAACTCCTCCCACTCCTCGAGGATCCAGTCGACGTCCCCCGCGCTCGTATGGGCGACCGTCTTCGGGGTGTTCGACACGACGACCGGGAGCGTGCTCTCCTCAACGTTCTTCCGCTGGAACGGGTTGATCGCGCCGCGGGAGAAGACGTCCCCTCCGTCGCCTCCGAGGTTCCCGTCGTTCGCGTCCTTCGCGTCCTTCGCGTCATCGTTGGCTTCGCGTTGGGCGGCCTGCTCGGCAGCGAGGATTTCTCCGGCGATCCCGTCGGTGAGCCACTTCGGTACGTTGCCGTCGACCGGGATGACGTTGATCGGCAGCGGGCTCTTCTGCCAGATGTTCTCGCCGGTGCGTCGACGGTACCACGCACCGCTGGTGACCCCGACCGTCCACTCGTTGCCGTCGCGCCCTTCGAGTCGCAACGTCGCGCAGAGCCGGGCGGCTTGTTCGGGGGTGACGCGGAATGAGGTGTAGGCGGTACGCACGGTGACGACGAGACCGGCGAGGATCTCGAAACTCGGATGAAGGCCGCCGTCGTCGCCCTCGTCGAGCTCGGATCGGAGCGTGCCGAGGAGGCTGTCGGGCGTCTCGTCAGCGTCCATAGATGGCTCCTTCGGTGCCTCGGGCGTGGCGGCGCATGCGCTAGGACAGTTCCCCGGGTCGCCGAGGGTGCCGCTATCCGCCCGCTGCCTCGACGACGGGAGGAGACGGGAGCAACCATGGCGTTCACAAGTTCGATGTCCTTGCCGACCGTACTATACGCCCATCGCGATCGCCGGTCCTATGTCAGGACGGTGTCCCGATGACCGGATCGGACCCCAACGTCCAGTTGCGTCTGCACTACGAGCAGCCGCAGGCTCCGCAGCGTCTACGCATCTCGTTACGTGGTCAGAGCGTCCTACTCGCCCCCGACGACGGCGACAGTCAACGCGCCGCCGCGTACCTCCAGTCGGTCGGTGTGTCCGCCGGCGTCGACGAGGTGGGGCTGTTGACGTTCCCGGTCACCGACCTCGATCGCCTCCTGGATCTCCCCGAGCGTGTCGTCCTGCTCCCCACCGGGGATGTCGGGACGCTCCTGCACCTGCTCGACTCACCTGACGGGGCGGTGATGGTGACCGTGGACTCGCCGCGTGTGCTCAACGTGAGTTGGGTCGATGCAACCGGTGAGTGCAATGAACCGCTCAACATCGCCACCACCCCGGCACTGCTCTCCCTCGGGGTTCCCGTGGTCGCCGATCAGGAGACCTGGTCGGTGTTGCACGCGGCGAGCGCGCTCCCCGAGGTGCTCGCCCGGGCGCGTGTGAACCTAGATGGTTTCATCGAGTTGACCACATCGGTGCCCCAGCAGGTCGAGTCGCTCGCGTTGCCGGGTCTGTTCCGCATCGACGGGACCCGTTTCGGGCTTCCGCTTGCTGCTAACCGTCACCTCGAGGCGATCCCCGGGGTGCTCTGGGACGGCTCGGTACCCTCCTACGATCCGCCTCCGGCCGATCCCGGGTCGCTGCCACTCGTGCTCTCCTCGGCGTCGCGTTCGCATCTGCGGTTCCTCGTCCAGCGTCTCGCGTTCTCCCGGAGTCTCGCCGTCGTCTGGCCGCGGGGCACCGGCCGTCGGGTGTTCTCGCTCGCGGCGATCGAGTCGCTCGACGCGTACCCGCTCGGGATCCTCTGTCGTCCTTCGATGCTCTGGGCGTGGCGCCGTCACCTCGATCTGCTCGGCCGCCGACCGTCGCTGCTCACCGGGGGTGACGTGCTCCTCGCCCCCTACAGCGAGGCACACCGGGTGCTCACCGGGGGCGCACCCGCCGCACTCGTCCTCGACGATCTCGAGAAACTCGCCGCCGCCCCGGGGTCGCTCAACCGGCTCGCTTCCCTCCTAGCCCCGCTGGAGGCCGAGACCAACCTGATTCGCCTCGCGGTGGCCTCGTCCTTGCCCGAGGATCTCGAGGACGTGTACGCGTTCTTCGCCTCGCTCCGTCCAGGGGAGTTCCGTGTCGGCGTTCCGGTTGCGAGCCGGTACGCCTCGCCGGCGCTGCAGCGTCTGCAGGAGCACGCGGAGATCTACGTGCTCCGCCACGCCGGGCGGGCCGACACGAGCACCTTCCGTCGTTCGGAGGTGGTGAGCGTGCCGTGCGACTCGGCCCTGCAACGCGTCATCGATGCCCTGCCCGACCCCGGGGACTCGCCGGTGCGTCGCCGAGAGACGCTCACCCAGGTCCTCTCCCTGCTGCGCGAAGGCGGTGAGGGGCACCTGGGGGTGAAGATCCCCTATGCTCTCGAACTCATACAAGATGCGCTGCAGATGGACGAACGGGTCACCGTGTTCACGGGTTCGGCGCGCTGCTCGGGGATCATCAGCGGTCTCCTCGGGCGAAGCGCGACCTCGAAGCTCACCCTGCTTGAGACCGCGCCGAGCCGTCCGGTCGACTCCGATCTGGTGATCGTCCTCGAGTATCCGAAGGCCTTCATGCTGCTCGATGACGCGGTGGTGGAGGCATCGGACTCGCAGGGACCCAGGCGTGTGGTGCTGCTCCACGTCGAGGACTCGGTGGAGGACCGTCTCGCCGTGCTCGCACTGGTGCGCTCCGAGTTCGCCGGTTCCCGTGATCCTCGCGAGGAGTTCTCCGGCGTGGAGGTCGAGTACCTGCTGGGTCTTGCAGGGTTCTCCGCGTTCGTCGAGACGGTGCAAGGAAGCGCACGTACCACCCTGAGCCGGCAGTAGGGCGGACACCGGTCCGGTAGCGCAGGACCCGGGTCGCCCCGGGGAGGGTTCAGTAGATGCGCGCTTTCATCTGCGCGTCGCGGAAGGAGATCTCCCGGGAGATGGTGGCGAGATACTGGGTGGTGGCGTCCTTCGCGGCGTCGGCGTGCGCGGCGAGTACGGCGAGCAGTCCGAGTTGCTCGATGAGGTCGATGACGGTCGGATCCTCGTCGACTTGGTCGTTGAGGGTGTCCTTCGACGGGGCCTTCTCCCCTTCGCCGACGGCCCGTCGCAGACGTGCCCGCGCGGACGCCTGGGCGGACTTGAGTTGGATGCGCAGCAGCCCTTCCTGCCCTTCGATGGCGCCTCGGAGTTCGAGGATGCGTCCGAACTCGGCGGTCCATGCGGCGTAGAGATCCGAGACCTGCGACGGGGTGAGCTCGCTCAGGGTCACAGGGAACGCGGGGCGTTCATGTTTGCGCTGGTGCACCGGCTCGGTCCACAGACCGAGTCGGTTCGCGAGTTCTACGGCTGCGGTGCCGTTACGGGTGCGGGCCATGGCCTGGTTGAGGCTCTTGACTCCGGTCAGGTTGAGATCTTCAGCGGCCATTGGTTCCTCCGGTCACGCCCCACTGTGAGGGCCTCTGCCGAGGGCGCACACGGCCGTGTGCGCCAGGGGTCAGGATTCCAGGTATGCCTGCAGGCCTCCGATGCCACCGTCGATCTCCCGGAGCTTCTCGAGCGCGCCCCGCTCGATCTGGCGGATGCGTTCGGAGGAGACGTCGAAGCGCTCGGCGATGGCCGAGTACGTCCAGCCTTCGCTTCCGTCGAACCCGTAGCGCAGCAGGACGATCTCGCGCTCCCGGTCGGTGAGATGTCCGTCGATCATGCCCATCGTCTTCTCGTGGAGCTCGTCGCGCTCGAGTCGGTCTAGGAGCATGCCCTGGTCTTCGTATGCGACGGTCTCACCGAGGGTGCCGCCGCTCTCGTCGCCGAGTGGCGCGTCGAGGGACACCACGGTTTGGGAGACCACGAGGATATCCTCGATGTCACGGATCGCTCCGAGCATGCCCTGTTTGCGGAGTTTGGCCAGCCCGAGCTTCTTGCGCTGCGCGGCGGGAAGGCGCTGCTGCTCCTCGGTGAGGTGGTTCTCGGCCCATTCGAGACACTTCTTGGTCAGGTCCGCCTGGATCTCCGCTATGGTGGGTCGGCGTCCGAGCTCGTGAGTCATCTCCGGGACGCGCGTGGCGGCGAGACGTTTGACGCGACTCCAACTCGGCGCTAGTCGGACGTAGCCGTCACGGGAGAGCACGGCGCGGGTGTGGTCGCGAATGACGCGCGCCGCGTAGGTGGCGAACTTCGGCGTCATGCTCGGATCGAAGTCCGTGACGGCTTTCACCAACGCGAAGTTCGCCTCGCCGAGGAGATCAGGGAGCATGTCGGTCGCACGGTCGCGCCCGAATCGCTCCTCGGCTTGTTCGCGGACGATGAGCCAGGCGAGTTTCCAGCAGGAAGCGGCGACGTGTTCGACGATATTCGCGGCCTCCTTCTTGAGCTCCTTCAGACGGTCACGCTCGCGGGCGCGGTTCGCCGACTCCATGCGTTCGATGCGTGCGCTGATCTCGCGGTAGCGGGCGAGGAGCAGCAGCTGCTCCTCGGGACTGAGCGGCGCGAAACGTTCGGCCGAACGTTGGAACGCGGATACCGCATTCGCGCCCGAGCCGGTGCCTTTCCGTGAACGGGTGACGATCTCCTCGACGTCTTCGCTGCGTGGTGCGAGCGTCTCGTCGGAGTCGGTCGTGGACAACTCGAAGAGCCCGCTCGACTCGTCGTCGAGCGGGTTGTCACCGGTCGTCCCCTTCTGAGGTTGTTCACCCCTCTTCTTCGAGGACCCCGGGCCTTCGGTCTTCGATTGCCCCACGACCCGGATAGTCCGGAGTCGGGGTGCCCCGTGCCGCTATCGAGCCGGGGTGGCGGACCCGTTCCGTGCAGTAGGCGCGGGCCGTTCCGGTCGTTTCCGCGTTGGGCGCGTCCCCGGAGCGCTCACGGTTGGTAGCGGTCACCTGACCACCCACCTCGGACCTCGGTCCGCACCACCCACACTAACCCTCTACAAGGAGGCCCTGATGTTTATCCCGACTTCGGTGCCCCCGGCACCGCCCCAACCGCACGCGACGCTCATCCAGAACCTCTCGATGGTTCTGATCGTCACGGGCCTCACCGCAGTGCTGTTCCTGCTCCCACCGGTCCGCAGAGCGATAAGCGAGCTCTTCGACCGGGCGACCGACTTCTTCTACGGCCCAGGTGACGTCGTCACCGAGACCGTCGTCGAAATCGTCGAGGAGGAGCCGGTGACGGCTTCGAACTCCCGCAGGGAGATCGAGAACTTCGATCTCGACCTGTTCACCTGAGGATTCCCTCTACGACGACCCCCGGCATGGCCGGGGGTTTCTCGTTTCCCGGGACGGCGCGAGGACCAACGCGCGCAGACAGGCTCGTTGGCAGGGAAGGTTGTTTAGGGACAGAAGTTGCCGGAAGCGAGGGCTGTCAGGCGCATCGCACCCCGTCGGCCCGGGCCGCGCAGAGCGGGTCGAGGGTATTGGTTGAAGGAAGGGTCAGCGGTATGCGCGTGCGAGGTTGAACACCGCGGCGTTGAGTTCGCTGAGCACACCGAGGAGCGCCGGCCGGTTCTGCGGGTCGGCTTCCTCCGCGGCACTCACTGCGACGATGACGGCGTTCCACGCAACGGCGTTCTCGTCGCGGTGTTCGGCGGCTTCACCGCGCGCGATCGCGGCGTACTCGGCGACCCACTCGGGGTAGGTACCCGCTTCGATGGTGGCGTGCACGGACGGGAGTCGGCGCAGGAGTTCCTCGGCTCCGCTCGCCCCGGTCGCTGCGAGAGGGACGGCGGCCTTCGGTGCGGGCGTTCCATCGCGGTTGAGAACACCGATGGCGAGGAGTCCGAGGAGGGTGACGAGGACGAGAGTCCAGACGAGCAGTGGTTGGTGACGAAGGTATCGCATGGTCAAGACCGTTGCCGCCGCAGCCGGGTCGTCAACGCCCTCTGCGATCCTCCGGGGTCAGGAGACGCGCCAGCCGCTGTCGTAGTTCA
>Ga0169931_10007027_pt1 | contig 16807 bp, 15 predicted proteins | sample Kivu_15m_20L_FD_129675 | JGI IMG/M metagenome (GOLD analysis project Ga0169931, IMG submission 129675) | Freshwater microbial communities from Lake Kivu, Western Province, Rwanda to study Microbial Dark Matter (Phase II) - Kivu_15m_20L... | ecosystem: Environmental > Aquatic > Freshwater > Lake...
GCGCGCGCCATCAATGCGATCAACAATTTTTTGCGTGCACTGGCTGCCTGGTGTGAAACATACGCTGCATTCAACAGATGTGCTTGAAAGATTGTGATGGATATGATCTTTTATGTTGAAAGATAATCCTAGGATAAATGCGCCGAGGGCAATTAGGATATAACGCTTGTTTTCTTTCATGCTCTTATTTTTGCAGAAATTTCAGCTTGTGTCAAAAATCAGTTGGTTTTATTTCAATATTTTTTCATCTAAGTAGAATCGGGGCTATATTCTCGTTGCGCTACTTCGTGCTATAATTAACAAATACTATTATGAAATCGCTTGTCATGCCCGTTGTTGGCCTTCCAAATGTTGGCAAATCCACTATTATCAATGCGCTTATGGGCGATAAGATCAGCATTGTAACTCATAAGCCACACACAACGCGATCGATGATATTTGGCGCAAAAAAAACATCAGATACTGAAATATTGTTTGTTGATACGCCTGGGATTGAAAACGTTTCAACGAAACTTGGAAGCCTAATTTTCAAATCGATGAAGCAATATTTATCAAGCTTGGATGAGATGCTTTTGGTGCTTGATGCGACTAATCCACGCCTTGATCAGTTTGATGAGGTTATTTGCAAAAGTGTAGTTGTGCTTAATAAAATTGATCGTGTGCGAAAGCCGAAATTGTTGCCTATCATTGAGCAATTGCAAAATCTTGGAGCTAAGGAAATTTTTATGGTTGCAGCAAATTCTGGTGATGGCATGAACGAGTTGAGTCAATATCTAAGCAAGCGGGCAGAAGGGGCGATAGAACATAAAACTGGCAGTTTGTATGTAGAGGATATAGCGCAATTTGCATGTGAATGCGTGCGTGAAAAAATCTTGATGCATTTTGAACAAGAGATTCCTTATAAAATTTGGATTTATCCAAAATCTGTTAATGTATCTGAAAATAGTTCATGGAAAATTTCGTTGTGCATAGTTGTGCCAAAGCAAAGTTACAAGCCGATTTTGCTTGGTAAAGGCGGGCAACAAATTAAGACAATTGGAACAGCAGCTAGGGTTGAACTTTGCGCAAAACTTAAGCAACCTGGCTATCTTGACTTAGAAATTGTTGTTGATGAAAAATTATGGCAAAAAGATCTAGTTTATGAACAATTAGGCTGGAAAAATCGTAAGTAAGCGCATATGTAGCTTTGCAACTCTTTCATCGCTTGTTTCAGGGCGCGGATGGATGTTTTGTGATTTTTCTTTTCAATCCGACGATGTTGCGCAATCAACTAGGATTTGATAATATCTCTCTCAGTGCGGTGCTTTTCGCACTTTTAGGAGAATATTATGAAATTAGTAAACTTTGTAAGTTTGTTAGGTTGCGTATTGTTGGCAGGATGTTTTGGTTTTGGTAAGAAAGACTGTGCAGAACCATGCCCACAAACAGAGACAACAGAACAAACACCAGATGCATCAGCTGAAACATCAGAAGCTAAATAAGCTTACTGGCACATGTTTGTGCTCAATGTTGGTGTAGTCGCTACCAGATTTCATCAAAAAGCGGCAAGGGAGTTGCTCGAGGTTTTTTTATGATTACTTCAGTATTTAGAAAAGTTCTTCTGGCATCCGATCATGCTGGCGTGCATACAAAAGCATCGGTTATTGAATATCTAGAACAGCAAAAAGAGTTTTTTAAATTGGAAACGATAATTGATTGTGGTCCGTTTAATGCAAATGTGCGCACTGATTATCCGTTATATGCTAAATTTTTGGCACAATCGATTAAAGATGAATCAACATGTGGCATTTTGTTATGTGCGCGCGGTATTGGCATGAGCATTGCAGCAAATAGGTTCAAGCATATAAGAGCTGCGTTATCTGCTGATGTGCGCGCGGCATTTTTTGCAAGATCGCATAGCAATAGTAATGTATTGGTTATTTCTGCCGATGCTGCTCATTCAAGCGAAACATTGCACGAAATGTTGAAGACATTCTTAACAACCCAGTTTTCTGGTGGCCGCTATCAAGAGCGTCTTGATATGATCGATATGATTACAAGCGATATGTTGTAAATATTTGTTATAAAATTTGTTTGTAACACGTTATTTAGAGTTTTTTACATGCATGGAACGCTGCTCATTTGGGCAGATATATCATTCATGATAGTATTCGATGCATTTTTCTCAAAAGTTTTTGTTTACCTATCTCGTGTTTTGCGATACTCAGCAAACAACTGTTTTTGCTCTTCTTGTGTAATTAGTCTAAATTCCACTTCAGGCACCAATGCTAATTGTTCTTTTGCATGATGAGCTAGTACAAGCGCAAAGCCCAGGCCAAGTCCGTCCATCATATTTTCGGTATCATCTTTAGCTAATTGAAATGCAGTTGTTAATGCGGCATTTCTAGCTCTAATATCATGAACAAACTGACCAAACTGGTTATGATGTTGTTCATAATATTGAGCAAATGCTTTATCCTCCATCGTGTTTAACTTCGCTAATACAGTCTCATGTTGCAGTTTAACCACATTGCATGGTGTATCATTATTTAATCCAACCAAAATTTGCGTACATACATCTTGGCGTGCCTAAACAAAAGCTTGGGCGCATCCAAGCGCTAGTTCTTGATCAGTTAGTCCATGAGCGTGGTTTAATAATGCAAACATGAGCATAACTGCTTTGTTTATATTTTTTATATTGATGTTTTTCATAAATTCTCCTTTTTTCAATATGTTTTTATATTTTTTTTCTGTGTTGTTTTGATAAACCACCAATGGATATCTCCAATTGATATTGGTTTTAAAAATAGACTTTTGGCCATAGGTTTTTGATGATTTACAAAACGAAATTATACAGATCGCCAGCAATTATACTGACTAGAAGAAGATATGTGATGGTTGCATGCTAAATTCGATGCGGCAACCAGATTGAATACATTAATTGTATTGCTCATTTTTTGAGTTTACATGATTGAGCTCTGTTTGTCAACAAGTTAAATACCACTCAAAATTACTAGGACTTTTTTGGAAAATTAAAGAAATAGAGAACACAAGGGTCGGCAACGACCTACTCTCGCATACCTTAAGGCATACTACCATTGGCGCTGGAAACTTTCACTGCCGAGTTCGGAATGGGATCAGGTGTCGCTTTTTCCGCTAGAATCACCGACCTGTGTTTTCTCTACTCTAAAAAACAGTTTACACAAAAAATTTATTTGTCACAAGAGTGTTGTTATGAAATTGCTCTTGAGTTAGCTTAACACATTGTTGCTTGCTCTAAATAGCTCGATTTTTGGATTAATTAAATCATTTTGTCAGCATCATCGATTATATTTATTTTGCTTCTTGAGTTGTTTCAACCTTAGGTTCATATATTTCCAGAGCTTTCTCAAGTAATTCTAAGAGAGCGCCAGAGTTGGCAGAGCCGCTGCCTCCATGCACGATTAATATGCATCCACAAACTTTAGGATCATTGAATGGAGCATAAGCGCAAAAAAGCGAATGATCTCTAAATTTCCATTCTCTCAGTAGATTGCTTCGTCTATATTCATGCTCTTTGAGTTTCATGACTTGTGCAGTTCCGGTTTTACCAGCAGCTTCAATTGATTTGTATTTACCAAAAACTGTTCCGCCAGGAGTGTTCACAGTGTCATAAAGAGCGTTTCTAACTTGATCAAGATGATTTTTTTCAATATTTAAATCTTCATATTGCATTTCGATTGCAGGGTCAAGCATTTTCAGCTCGACTTTTTTTCCAGTTGCCATTCTAGCATAAGCACGAACCAATTGTGCTAATGTGATTAGAGTTCCAACCTGGCCAATTTGCATAAAAAGCGAATCAATTTTTTTCCAAATTTTTTTGTGCGGAAACTTAGGACAAGCAGAGTTAAGTTGTGTTAAAACAGGCTTGCCTAAGCCAAATTCTTCCCAAATTTCGAACAAATCTTCTTGTGTAAGATGTTGTGAGAATGCATAAAAGAAACAGTTGCAAGAAGCAAAAAGCGCGCGAGTTGCACCGATGCGTCCATGATCACCTAGGCAGTGGAACGCATGATTGCCAAGATGATACACGCCAGAGCAATAATATTCTTCCGGCACGCGTTTTTTTAATAGCGCAACAAGCATAAATGGTTTTATAGTTGAGCCTGGTGGAAAAACTCCGTGCAAAAACAAGTTAAGCAGTGGATGCATGCTATCTTTATAATATTGCGATAAAGCGGCAGCGCGATTTTCTGTATTCTTATTGCTAAAATGTTCAGGGTTAAATGATGGATATGAAACAGCTGTTAAAATCGCCCCAGTTTTGGCATTTATAATGATCACTGCACCTTGCTTCCGTTCGCTTAATTTTTCATAGGCTAATTTTTGTAAATTGCTATCAAGAGCGAGTTTCAATGCCGTTGATGGATGTGACTCTATTGTTTTTTTCTTGCTTAGTCTGTGTCGTTGTGCATTAATTAAAAATACATCATGGCCAGCCACGCCTGCCAGCGCATTATCAAAAACTTTTTCAATGCCGCTTGTACCCTTATATTCTTGTTCAGAAACATTTTGGATATATCCAATATAATGTGCGGCTGCTGGACCAAGAGGATAAGTTCTAACTTGTTCTATTTCAATTTCAGGCACAGGCAGTTGGCTGATTGTAAAGATTTTGCTGACTTTATCCCAGCCCATATTTTTTAACACAACGCAATTTTGTTGCAAGCATGTTTTATATCCATGCTCGTTCAAAACATTTTGTATATGAGCAATTTCTTCTTTATTTCCTGCAAAAATCACTTTAAACATAGGTTTGCTGGTTGCCAGCACAATTCCATTGCGATCTAGAATCTCTGCGCGCAATGCTGCTTTTCTGATATTTAGATAGACGTTGTTTTCAGAAGCAATTAGATAAGAGGCGTGATGTAGAATTTGCAAAGCAAACAGGCGAGCGACTAGAACAATTGCAATGATAGTCACAGCATATCTAAGTATTAGTAAACGACGCTCCATCATGTTAATTTAATACTACTTAATTATAAAAATTTTGTTTAGCATTGATTGCTTGATATTGGTTGAATATTGATTATAGGTGTTCTTGAAAGAGGGTTGGGGTTGATATGTCTTGTTAAAGTAAGTTTCAACAACCATTTCATCAGTTGCCAATTTCTGTATTTTTGCATACCATATTCAGTATGGCCAAATGGCAGAATGGTTGATGCAGAGGACTGCAAATCCTTCAATGTCGGTTCAATTCCGGCTTTGGCCTCAAAATTCAAGCAATCAAAATTTAATGAGGTTGTTATATAGAAGTAGTAAAATTACAATACTGTAATTATAATAGAAAGATAAGACGCGTAAAAATGCATTATAAAACAAATATTGTAGCTCGATTTATGTTTCATGAGTGTGTTAAGCCATTTTGGCCGAGCGTGTTAATTTTGTTTACAAGTGGTATTTATTGGGCTTTTGATTTAAATTTTCGGCCATATGTTTTCAAATTTTTAGTAGATAAACTGTCATATGTTTCGCGCAACAGTATTTTTGAGGAATTGCTGCCATACATGTTGTTGTTATTTGGCTCTATTTTGCTTCGTGGTGTTGTGTTCCGTATTTACGATCTAGTTTGGTTGCACTTAAAACCGGCAATGAAGTTAAATATAAACAATGTATTGATGACAAATATTATGCAGCGTTCGCACGTTTTCCTTCAAAAAAATGTCTCTGGCAGTTTAAGCAATCAAATTCAAGATGCTATCAACACGATACCTCTTTTTCTAAACTTGATTGTGAATAATTTTTGCGCACATATTGCAGCATTTTTCATATCTCTTTTCATGTTTTGGCAAGTGAATATTAAATTTGCGATTGTGCTATGTTTATGGGCGCTTACATTTATTCTATTTGCCATTTTGTTTGCAACGCGTGCACAGGCTCTTAGTTCACGTGCGGCTAAAAAGCAGTTTGTTGCCTTTGGTGAAGTGGTAGACGTTCTACACAATATTTTCCGTATCAAATTATTCCATACCCATAAATACGAAACGAATCGCCTTGATTATTTCTTTACGACGTTTGGCAAAGCATCAGTAAAAAAAGATTATATGTATTTATTGATGTATACATTTCAAACACTTTCATATGCATTTTATCAATTGATTTGTTTGTTAATTTTGATTTTCGAATACAAGAATGGAAATGTTACAATTGGTGATTTTGTTCTAATTTTAGCAATAAATCGCGATATGATCGAGTATATGTGGCAATTATCTGATGATATTGCAAAAATCGGCGATTATTATGGCGCCACTAGGCAGGTGCTTAATGGCACGATGACAAGTTACAATGTAGATTATTATCTTGATGAAGATGTTGAGCCGCTTGATGTGAAAAAACATGATATTGTTTTCGAGAATGTGTATTTCAAATATCCTGATCAAGAAAAATATGTGTTTGAAAATTTGTCGTTGAGAATTAAGCACAAGGAAAAAGTTGGGATTGTAGGCTATTCAGGAGCCGGCAAATCAACGCTTATCAATATCCTTTTGCGTTTATGTGAAGTACATAGCGGCACAATTTGTATTAATGAACAAAATATCAAAACGCACAGCATAGAATCATTGCGCAAATTGTTCTCTGTAATTCCTCAAGATTCTGCTTTGTTAAATCGCAGTATTGAAGATAACATTAAATATGGCAACATGCATGCAAGACATGAAGATGTGGTGGCTGCTGCTAAAAAAGCGCAAGCTCATGAATTTATACAAAATTTGGCAAAAGGATATGATTCGCTGGTCGGTCAGAAAGGATCGAATCTTTCTATAGGCCAAAGGCAGCGCATTGCAATTGCATGCGCTATTTTGCAAAATAATCCGATTGTGATTATGGATGAAGCGACAGCAGCGCTAGATTCAATTACCGAACAGAAATTGCAATCATCAATTAAGGCCTTGTTGAAGAACAAAACAGCCATTATTATTGCACATAAACTTGAAACGCTTAAGGCTCTTGATCGTATTATTGTTCTTGATAATGGGCGAATTGTTGATGATGGGACGCATAAAGAGCTGTTGGTAAAAAGCGCACTGTATAGAAAATTGATCCGCGCATCTAAGATGATGGGTAAATAAAAATTATTTTTATATTTATAAAAACCTTCTTGTTGAGTTAATTGATATTTAACAATGATGTTTGTATAAGAATCTGGTTGTTTTAATTGATATTTGCGCATCTGTATTTTCTATGCTAAAATCCATGTCATGTCCCCTTCGTCTAGCGGTTAGGACGTCGTCTTCTCAGGTCGAAAACAGGGGTTCGATTCCCCTAGGGGATAGTATATAAACTTATATATTATCAAGTTCATGGCTTTGTTTAATTTATCTCATTTTGTATTTTTGATAGCATTGATCGGATTTTTGAAGCACGTTTATAGATAATTAGGCATCAGATGATACAATGTAATTGAAATACAAGCATGCAAAGTTTTTGCGTGCATGAACACAGGTCAAATTAGGAATGATGCGTATACTATTTTTTATTTTTTTAGCTAACATATTATGCGGTAACAGGGCATCGTGTAAGCGATTACGAGATTATAGAATGGATATTTTGGCTTTGCATGCTAATGCACGCATTACTCAGCGAGAAAAAAAAGAATTATTAGGCGCAATCAATCGGCAGCTTGAGATGCTCATGAATTCTAAAGAGTCTGCAAAATTGCACGAGCCAAAATTTGTTGATATTGCGCCTGAACGTATTCTACAGATTGCGCAGATGCTTCCTATAGATACATTGGATTATTCATCTTTTGAATATCATGATAATAGCAACGCTGCTTTAGCGAGATTTTCTAAAAACAAAGGCGTTGATGCAGAAAAATTGAGAAGGAGTGTATTGTATCAAGTAAGTTGTCAGCGTGCCGAAAACCAAGATAAGATTTTGCTAGAGATAATGCCTGTGTTGAAGTCTCAAGCAGCAACAGGGGTTTGAGTCAGATATTATCAACATTTTAGAGGAATATTTGAATCGCCTGGTTAAAATTCGGGCGTATGATCAAAAAGTCTTTGGTTGATCAATTGCCACTTTATGCACTGCTATATTTATCTGAAAGCGATAATGAAAGTGTTGCTAGCTCGTTATATAAGGCGTAATAAGCTATTTATTATAGCCTCCACAAGCAACGATTTATTTTATAAAATAGGTTTATGATACAAGATGAACCAAAGACTCAAGAACATGCAGTGCAAAATGAAGGTGCGCAGGATACCAATGAAAAAGAACAAGGCGCTTCTATAGTGAATTTGCAAGAAGAATTAGCAAAGCAGAAGGAATATTATTTGCGCATTGTAGCAGATTGTGAAGATAGGATGCGCAGAAGCAAGCAAGATGCCGTGCATTCAATTAACGTTGCAATTGAGAACTTAACGCGCGATTTAATTCCGTTAATGGGTGATATAGCACAAGCGCTTATCATATGTGATGGCGCGACAAAAACGGGTCTTGAAATGATTGAAAAGAACCTTAAGGGAATCTTGAAAAAATATGGCATTGAAGAAATTGCTGTGGAAGCTGGCGCAGAGTTCGATCCTAATTTACATCATGCAATTGGCACGCAGGAGCATGCTGAAATTGGCGAAGGTAAAATTATTAGCGTTGTCCAGCGCGGATACAAGCTGCATGACAAAGTTGTTACAGCTGCCATGGTTATTGTTTCTAAATAATCAATATTGCTCTTGCTTTGCAAATTTAAACAGATTTATGCCCCAGATTTTCCAGGCACACCAAGCGTGGTTGAATGGCCAGCTTTCAAAGCGCGATCTGGATATAAATATGTGAAGATATCAGTCGCGCAATTAGCAGCTTCGCTAAAGCCTGTTAAAATTAGCTTTCGTTTGTTGTTATATGAAACGCAGTCGCCGATTGCGTAGATTCCTGGTTTTGAAGTGCGCATTGTCGTTGGATCTACAGCTATTCGGCTATTGATAAGCTCAAGATTCCAGTTTGTTAAAAATCCAAGATTTAACTTGTGTCCTAAACACGGCAACACATAATCAACATTCAGCAATTCTTTCGCGCATTCGTGTGCAACGATGATGCCAGCAAACGAAGAGGTATTTTCAAGCGCTGTCTGCTGCTTAGAAGATTGGCTCAACTTATCATTATTTTCGGCTAATTCTTTTACTAATTTTTCCTCTAACCCAACAACCTGATATGGTATTTTCACTTCAATATTTGGATGCGTCAGCACCTTCTGCCAGCTTGCTGGATGCGCTTTTACAAAATCACGCCTATGAATTAGATAAACTTTTTGCGCTTTATCAGCTAGCTCAAGCGCCCAATCAATTGCTGAATCGCCAGCTCCCACAATCGCCACTTTTTTGCCAACAAATTTTTCATTATTTTCAATGCGATAAAACACATTTTTGCCTTCAAATTTTTCTAATCCAATGCCATCAATTGTCATCGGCTTGAACACACCAGAGCCAAGAGCAATTACTATAGCTTTTGCAGCAATTTCTTCGGTTGTTTGGTGTTTTTTTATCGTAAGCACATAATGATTATCTTGCAGCCTGACATTTTCAACAAAACTATTTAAATGAATATTAGGATCAAATGGCATAGCTTGTTTGATTAGATTGTCTGTTAGTTCTTTGCCAGTAATTTCAACAAATCCTGGTATATCGTATATGGTTTTATCAGGGTATAGTGTCGAGCATTGTCCGCCAAGTTTATCAAGCGCATCAATAATAGTGCAACTTAATCCTTGCATGCCAAATGCGAAAATGCTGAAAATGCCGACAGGGCCGCCGCCGATAATAGCAACATCGTCAATTAAGTGATTCATTCTCATGAGATTGTATAGGAAAGTGGTTGTAAAGTCGATGTTGATACTAAAATAGCTAAATTATTTGCTCTTGATTGTTGAAATGCCAACGCGTTTTGTGCAGCGCAGATCAATTAACGTGCCTTTTTTGAATAGATGAGGGAATTCTTTATAAAATTCTTCTAAATTTTCAACATGCTCATCAAGTTGAACAAGCACGCCAGGCTGAATCCAGATATCAATCGTGTGTTCATGAACTACTACATGATATATTTTCTCAATAATTTTTGTTTCTTTGAGTTTTTGGTAATATTTTGCCCATTTGGCATGGTTACCTTCGATTGTGATAGCCAGCGTTTCATTAGGATCTTCGTATACATTGCCTAACGAATCAATGCATTTGCCATCAATTGTTTTTCCAATTGCAGTTTTAAAAATGGCAGTAGCTTTTGCTGTTTTGTTAAATTGCATGATTACAGCATGAACGTTAGGTTTAAGTTGTTCCTCAGCAAGTTTTTTATAATTTTGATATTTATTTTGTGTTTGTTTTTGGCTATAATCTGCATTTTCAAATTTGAAGTTTTCAATGCTAAAAAATCGAATGAACAATGCAAAACATACAAATGCATTTAACAAAAAAATTGAAAGAACCTTATTTAACTTCATTTTTGCTTGCTTAAAATTTTGCATGCCAATAATGTGTATTGCAGACCGGAAATCAAAGATAATATACTTGATATGATAAGTAGTGTAATGGCTATCATATGGGCAATATAATTGTAGGAATAGCTACATGCGTTGCAATTGTTGTATACCATATGAATCATGAAAAAAAGTATTGAAAATCCCATAGTCACGGATTTTATTTTACCAATTAAAGATGAGCCTATGCTAGTAAGTTTAGGGCTAATACTTCGCAAGCCCATGACCATAATTTCTCGAAACAATATAACATATACTATTGGCATCATAACCCTTGGTATTTGCTTCATATCAATAAGCATAATTAATGTCGCAAGCGCCATCCATTTATCAGCGATTGGGTCTAGCATTTTTCCAAATTCTGATTCTGTTTTGAAAAAGCGTGCATATTGACCATCAAGAAGATCAGTAAAACCAGCAATAACAAAGATCATGATGCCCGCTTTGTGGAATGCGATATCTTGTTGATAAAAACACCATAAAGTTATAGGAATTAACAAAATGCGTAAGATTGTTAACCAATCATTTGCTTGTAATTTCATGGTGAGTTTCATATATTTAAATGTTACAATCTTTTATTATTAAAAACAATCCAGAAAATGAGGTAAAAACATAACTCACAGGCCTTTTTTGTGTTTGTTTTTATATAAATGATTGGTTTTTTCCTTTTCTTCCTGCATAATCGATTATTATTATTATTAAGATAGCGTGCTTTATGATCCATATAGTTGCGCCGAGCCATGATGTGAAGGTATAGAAATCATTCATTTTATTGTAAATTATTAATAGTCCATTTGTTATATTGCGCCCTATGTGATCGTTATGTTTTCTAGAATTTGCATCATATAAAGATATTGCGCAAGCTGCAAATGAAACGGCTGCATACATGTTACCAATATTTTCATCACAGCCTATAAAAAATGCCAGTTTAGCTGCTTCTATTTCGAATAAGGTGCGGGCAGTTAAATTTTGCGCCGCTTCTATATCAAATTCTTCAAGCGGAAACTCATATTGCACCTCTTTTATTGGTTTCTTGCCATTTAAAAATTTTCTAGCACGTACTGAAAAAAATGTGTTGATTCTTGCTAATGCTTGTTCTATTAACCTATCTGATTGTTTTATGGAACTAGCCTCTTCATTTGGCTTTTGCTTCAATTCAATTTGTTGATGCAAATTTGAAAATGTGGCTTGCGCATCAGTTGTTCTTCGATTAAGAAGGTTGTTTGTAAGAGCAAGCAGAAGCAATCTGAAATTTGCAGGCGCTCTATTGAAGAAAATATTATAGTGATCATATTGATAGATTGTTTCCATAATCAATTTTAGCAGCTGTTGAGCATGCATTGCATGAGGCGTATTTTTATGCATTTTTTCAAGGCTAAGGGCATGAAATAATGTTGCAATGTGCATCGACGATTTAACCAGCTTTTCATAATTGTGTTTGTCTGTCCATGTTTTAATTTTTTCGCAATAGCTATTTAATTTGCCGTTGATTAAATTGCTACTTGGTATGCGTGGAAGTTGCTCCATGAGTTCTGGGCCAATTTCTATCGCGCTTAGGTCTGGCAAATCATTTAATATGCCATTTTTAATTAAATATTCAACAATTGCGTGAAATTGTGTTGTTGGTTTAAGGCCTGCATTAAGTAATGAGGATATATCATTATACTTTTGCTCGCTCATCTTTTGCCAGTCAGAAATTGTCCTGAGTAAAAGACATATATGAACTAATCCAGGAACAGCATCTGATTGCGAAATTTGCCAATTTTTTAGCATTTCATAATTTGCTCCTTGCTCAGGAGTTGCAATAATTGGAATGGTTGGTTGAGTTTCCTCAGGTGTTATGTCTCTCATTTCTTCGTCGCGTCTTGCAGGAGGCTGGTCACGTCTTTGCTCAGCTGCAAGTGTGTTATGCCCATATCCATGTTGTGTCGGCCCAGTGTTGCGAGAATTTTGTCTTCGTTGCACGACGTGATCAAATAAATTCCACCTTACACCTTGTTTTTGAGATTTTTGCTCTTCATTTTCTGATCTCATTGCTATCATAAGCAATATTGAGCAGAATTTTATTAAAGAAAAAATATTGATCATTTTCATAATTTTATTATGTTATGAATTAAAAAATAGGCAATAAGTTTTTGCATGATATTGTTTAAGCGCTCAATTTTCAATAGATCTTTCTGAAATAACAAACCAATAATATTTTGTATGCTTCCTCTTGCTTGATCATGTGTGTGCGCATGCGTTATTAGTCTTTCAAAATGTCTAATGTTTTTTTAATTCAGGTGAGATTTATCGCTTAAAATTGCATTTGTATAGCGTAAGATTACGATATTGTTCTCTTTTATTGTGTAATTGCGCAAGGGTTTCAACTTAAAGTATGGATAGTTAATCCCGGCATAGAGAAGAGTTCAGCGTGTATTATAATGATTTTATCAATTCTTTTAGGCGATCATTCGCTTAATATTGAGCATAAGTTGATTAATCTTCTGATTTGTTTTTTATTTTATCTTCGTTTTCTTGTATGATCTCAATTATTGGAATTTGAATTTTTGAAAACTCTAGTGACAGCAAGGCGTTGGAAATTCTTTTTTTTGGATACAAAATAGTAACTGTTGCTAATTTATTTTAAGAATAGCTATAACGCTCTTATTTATGAATAAGCATAGTGTAATGAAGAAAAAAAACAGAATTATGGATGCGTTTTTCGCACTCAAATGTTTTGTGAAAAAAATTCATGGATATATTTCAAGTTTAAATTGACCGTTGATAAAATGAAACACACGATTGTTGCAGATAATAACTTTTATTGCATTCTTAAATGCATTCTTAAATTGTTCAAATAATCGGTATTTTGATGATTCTTGCTCTGCATCATTACTGCTAGAGTTTTCCAAATCCTCATGATTGGTTTGATACTCAGCATCTTTTTCTGCTTCTTTTCTTGCATCTGTATACAATGTATCTTGAAAATGATATAACTTTACAAGAATTTTAGCCAAAAGGTGGCTTGGTGTTTTGCAATCATCATCACGCAAAATTGCAAATGGCAATGTCTCGTTAGGTTTGAAAATTTCATAATAGTTTTGAATTTGTTGTTTGTCCATGCCATGAACAATAAAATAGATTATTTGTATGCATTCTGTATAATTTGTAGGATTTGTTAATTTTTTGAAAAACATTTCTATACAATCTGTTAATGTAAGTTGTGCGGTTTTTTTGGTCAAATTTAAATCTACATTGCTATTTATTTCTTCTGCAATGTTTTGATAATTCCATGAAACAACGGATGCGAGGCTCAATAGTGATAGCTTGGCAATTTTCTGGCCGTCGTTCTCAAATGGTTCTTGGCTATCTGTTGCATCAGTTGTATTTTCACTATCTTGCCATAATTTTTTTTGTTTTTGTAAAGCATCAGCTATTGGTTTCAATATGTCTTCTTGCCTTTGGCTGATTCCGTTTTCTATTAATTGCAATGCATCATTGGCTTCAGTTATCATGCGTTGAATTTGTTTTTTATAAAATTCTGATATTAAAGCTCCGTGTAATTTTGAATATTCATTAGCATTTCTAACTTCTAATTGTTTTCCCGCGAGGTCAAAAAGTTCTTTGTTCGATGTTGGATCCAAAATTTTTTCAATGACTTTCATTATTGCATCTTCATTTAACATTTCTTGAGCTAGTGAGTTTATTTTAGAATTAGCTGATCCGATTTCTGCTTGAATAATTGTGCTCCTTTCTATATAAATCTTTATTGCTTGGGATATTTCTTCTATCTTATCGCTGTTTTGTATGCAACCCATGGATGGAGCTATAAAATTGCGCATATTAGGAAGCAGAAGTCTTTTTACCATAAAATAATTGATTCCAGGCGCTTGCATCTTTTTTATCATTGAATCCAGCATGTCTGCTTGTGTCTTTTGATTTTGTTGTAATGCTTTTGTATATTGTGTTTGAAGATATTGAATATACTCTTCATAGTTTATCAGCGATTTTTCAAGAACCGGTTTTAATGAAACTGGCAGTTTTATTGGCGCCTCCTTAAAATCACCTGCTTCAGTTTTTTCAAGTATAGGCAAATTCATGATATATATTTTCTGTTGCTGACATTCTTCTAGAGTTGCTTCGTCTAATATGAATTTCAAATATTGAATAATGGCATCAGATTGTGGGTCAGCATTTGCTGTTTTTTTGTGTTCTTCAAGTTCATCTTTATATATGCTCATGCTTGTCCAAATTGCATCTGTTAATTGTGTATATTTATCACATTCTGATATCAAATCTTGAATTTTTAGGTTTGTTTCATGAGTTAGTTCATCAGCCTTTTTTTCTTGTTGTGTGACTAATGTTTCAGCATTTGGAATCAAGATTTGTATTCTCGCATATTGTAATGAAGATTCAATGGCTCTGGTCAATGTTGTTGCAATTGAAGGGGATAGTCTTTTTACATGAAACTGACTCTCGAAAGCATCTAAAAGCTGACATTGTCTTTGTATAAGCATGGATTGTGTTTGTCGATAAATTGATAATTGTAATTCTTCTATTGGATTAAGAAGTTGATTTTGTTCTTGTGCAGTGGGTAAACATGATGCTCGCATTGGGTATAGCGCCATGGATATTGTTAAAAAAATACTTCCTAAAGTTTTGTTCATGGAAGAGATTGTATATTGAAATTATGATAATGAAAAGTAGTAAAAATAGTTTGATTAAGAATAATATTTATCTAAAATTCAATCGGGTAAAAAAATGTCTTAGTGCGTTAGTATGGAGCAGCTTATACTATAAGTTATAGCGACTTGGGCAAACATATTGTCCGCACTCATGTAAAGTGTTATAGAAATTGAATTGTGGTACATCGCCGAGTCTGAATCCGTGATATAAAGCTGCGAAAAGGGCTCCGCCAAAAGCCATTGTTGTTGCGCCAACTGCACCAATCCATACTGCCTTTAACAAGATACCAGTCGTTTGTTCTGCTTTTACAGCTGTGTACATCTGAAATAACATCAGTAGTGCTGCTGAGTTGTTTGAGTGCTTTTCGACAGTATTAAGTTCAAGAAATATGCCTGGTACTTGATTACGGTTGATTGTGCAGACTGTACCATTTTCCTTTTTTGGAGCATATTTAAGTAGTGAATCGATGCCTTCTGTTTTTGATGCCTTGAATGCATAAATAAATCGTGTTAATAATGAGAGGCATTCAGCATCTTTTCCTACTGATAAAGCTTTAACTAATGCATCTGTCGTTGTCTTTAGCCTGTCTTGGGATTCATTGCCTTTCAAAAGAGATAATATCATAGCTCTTTGTACTTCTGACCATTTTTCAGCAACTGAACTTGTCTGTTTTAATCGCTTAACATCTTCTTCTGTTGCATAGCCATTGGTTTTCAAAAATTCTATTGTAAGCGCAGCCCATCCGGATGGATGAGTGCAAGAAAGTGAGCGGTTTAAAGATTTAATTTTATCTTGTGTGATTGTGATTTTACCATTGTCTTTTTCTAGCTCTGTTATAATACTTAGACTGTGGAAAAAGCTTGTTCTTCCAATTTCTTGGTTTGAAAGTATTGTAGAAGTTGTTCCGCTTGTTTGTTCTTGGCCCGACCCATAAGGAGCATGAGCTAGATTTACAAGCACAGCAGATAACAATAATAATTTAAAGTGTTTCATCATAATGACCATTTTAAGTGAGAAATAGTAAATAATTCGTTAATATTTTTTTTAGCATTCATGTTCTAATTTAATATGTCTGCATAATTTGTGAAATCTACTTCGCATATGAATGATTAATTTGCATAGTTTTATCTTTGCTTGTGGAATAGTAATTTGTGAATGATTTAATGATTTCTTTGATCTTTGTTTCATATAGTAATATTTATTATGAATGAGTTTTGCATTGATATTGCTCGCAAATAATTTAATTGTGCAGAGCAGATCATTTGTGTGCAATGGGGTATTCATATTTATTACTCAAATTACTCGCATAGCAGATTTGGCCATTTAAATGGACTAGAGTTAGTGGTTGTGTTGAGACTGTTAGTTATAGCTCAGAAATTTTATCTATCAAATGTGATAATTTCGATTATAAAGAAGTTTATTTTAATAACTATGAGCAATAATCTAATTTTACAAGATTTGCTTAAGATATAGTTTTATATTCATTGATTTATAACAGAATCATGAGTCACGTTAGGAGCAATAGTTGCATTAACAGAATCATCAGGCTTTATCCGGCACACCATTACTGAGGAGCAGCAGTCACGTCAGGAGCAGCAGTCACATCAGGAGCAGCAGTCACATCAGGAGCAGCAGTCACATCAGGAGCAGCAGTCA
>Ga0169931_10007028_pt1 | contig 16806 bp, 12 predicted proteins | sample Kivu_15m_20L_FD_129675 | JGI IMG/M metagenome (GOLD analysis project Ga0169931, IMG submission 129675) | Freshwater microbial communities from Lake Kivu, Western Province, Rwanda to study Microbial Dark Matter (Phase II) - Kivu_15m_20L... | ecosystem: Environmental > Aquatic > Freshwater > Lake...
ACCCGCATCAGCACCACCCTCGATGAGGCCCTGCAACAGCAGCTGATCGATGAGCTCTACCGCCAGTGGCTGCAACGTCAGCTCGATCGCTTGCTCGCAGGTGAGACAATGGATCCCATCGAATACTTGCCGGCTTGACCACGTCGTTGTCTTCACGGGTGCAGCTGCTGATGCAGGGCCCGCCCCTCGATCAGCTGCCCCCTGACTTGGTGAGTGCGGTCGAAGAGCAGGTGCAGGCCTGGCAGCTGCCCCTCGGGGAGCTGCTGGCCACCGAAGGCGCCCCGTTTGGCTTTGTGCTGCTGCTGGTGAGCGGCAGCCTGCGGGTGTGCGGCCGCGATGCCATGGGGCAGGAGTTCACCCTGCGCCGGGTGCAGCCGGGCCAGTGGTGGGGTGGCTGGAGTGCCCTCAATGGGGTGGCTGCGGCCAGCTGCCGCACGGCCACCGACAGCCGCATGCTGGCTGTGCCGGTGGAGATCTGGCAGCAATGGTGGGCTGACGATGCCGGCATCGGCGCCTGGCAGGCCCGTCACCCCCAGCGCGAGGATCTCTATGCGGCGCTGCGGACGCTGCTGGTGCAACGCCAGCTTCAGGACCAGACCCTGGCCGAACTGCTCGATCGCCTGCAGCCGATCCAGCGCAGCCATGAACTGCGCTCGGCGGCTGAGCTTGAGCAGCTGCTCGAAGCAGGCGGCACCTGGAGCTGGTTCGTGCCGGCGGCCGAGCGCTTTCTGCCCGATCTCAATCCTCCGGGTGCGGAGGGTTACCGCCCCGAGCAGCTGCAGCAAGCCCTGCGCCGCAGCCCCCACGGTCTGCGGCTGCTGAGTCTGCCCACCGACGAGCTGGCGCAGTTGATGCGGGGCGGCCCGGAGCCGGCCCTGGCCGAGGTCGTCCAGCCCGAGCTCGCCCTGCCCGCCTGGCAAAACCCCGATGGGGCCCAGTTGCTGGCCCATGCCCTGGCCCAGGAGCAGGCCCGGCCCAGCATCGGTCCCGAGGGACTGGTGGTGAACCCCGTGCTGGGCAGTTCGGCCCCCGAGCAGGGCCTGGCCCTGCTGCAAATGGTGTGTGAGGTGCTGCGCGTGCCCTTCCGCCGCGATGTGGTCGACCGCATGCTGCGCGGCATGGTGGGCGCGCGCAGCAGCCCCAGCCTCGAGCAGCTCGGCCAGATCTCCGATGCCCTGGGCCTCAACGCCGTGTTGATGCAGGTGCCCGCGCCCCACCTGGGGCGCGTCAGTCTGCCTGCCCTGCTTGAGACCAGCGAGGGCGTGGTTCTGCTGGCCGGTGAGAAACGGGGCCGTCTGCGCCTGATCGATCCCCGTGAAGGTGACTACTGGCTCGACATCGCAAGCCTGCAGGAGCAGCAGCCCGTGCTGCGGGCCGTCACCCTCAGCCGTCGTGCCGGCAGCGCCACCCGACGGTTCGATATCAGTTACTTCTTCCCGTTCCTCAAGCGCTACCGCCAGTCACTGATTCTGGTGTTTGTGGCCTCGCTGTTCATCAACATCTTCGGCCTGGCGCAGCCGTTGTTGATTCAGCAGATCATCGACAAGGTGATCGGTCAGCAGAACTTCGGCACGCTCTATTTCCTGGGCGTGATGCTGATCGGTGTGAGTGTGCTATCCAATGTGCTTAACCTGATCCGTACTTTTCTATTTACGGACACCACCAACCGGATCGACATTGCCACGTCGGGCAATATTCTCACCCAGTTGTTCAAGTTGCCCCTGGGCTATTTCGATAACCGGCCAGTCGGCGAGATCTCGACCCGCCTGAACGAGTTGGGCAACATTCGCGGTTTTCTCACCGGCACGGCCCTTACTCTCGTGCTTGATGTGATCTTCGGGGTGGTCTATCTGTTTGTCTGTCTCAGTTATAGCGGCTTGCTCACGGCGGTTGCCCTCGGCGTCGTTCCGCTCTACCTGGCCCTGGTCTATATCGTGTCTCCCCTGATCAAGAGCCAGTTGCGAGTAGCGGCTGAGGCCAATGCCGCCGCCAGCTCGCTCATGGTTGAGGCCCTCACCGGCATTCAGACCGTCAAGGCCCAGCATGCTGAAACCACCCTGCGCTGGCGCTGGCAGCAGCGCTATGCACGCTTCATCTCCAGCAACTTCCGCACCACCCTGATCGGCGCCACCGCGGGCTCCATCGGTGCCTTCTTCAATGAGATCGGTGGCCTGGCAGTGCTGTGGGTAGGGGCCTACCTGGTGCTCAAGGGTGAACTGACCATCGGCCAGCTGATCGCCTTCCGCATCATCAGCGGCAACGTTGTTGGCCCGATCATTCGCCTGGCCGGCACCTGGCAGACAATTCAGGGCTTGCAGATTTCGGTTGAGCGTCTGGCTGACGTGGTGGATGCCGAACCCGAGCAACCGTTGGATGCACGCCCCATTGCCCTGCCGCCGATCACCGGCCGGGTCGAATTCGACCGGGTGAGCTTTCGCTTCAGGCCCCACGCTCCGCTGGTCGTTAAGAACGTGAGCTTCACGATCGAACCGGGCTGCTTTGTGGGAATCGTCGGCCAGAGCGGTAGCGGCAAGAGCACCATCATGAAGCTGTTGCCGCGTTTGTATCCCCCTGCTGAAGGGGTGATTCGCATCGACGATTACGACATCGCCAAGGTGGATCTCGATTCGTTGCGTCAGCAGATCGGCATCGTTCCACAGGATTCCATGCTCTTTGACGGCAGCGTCAGAGACAACATTGCCCTCAATGCCCCCGATGCCAGCGACGATGAGGTGATCCATGCGGCCCAAATTGCCTGTGCCCATGCCTTCATCATGGATCTGCCCAACGGTTACGACTCGAGCGTGGGCGAGCGTGGCGCCAGCCTCTCGGGTGGTCAGCGCCAGCGGATTGCCATCGCCCGCTCGATCTTGGCCAGGCCACGGTTGCTGATTCTTGATGAGGCGACCAGCGCCCTGGACTACCTCACCGAGCGCACGGTCTGCGAGAACCTGCGTCGCGAATTGCGCGGCGAAACCGTGTTTTTCATCACCCATCGCCTGGGTACGATCCGCAATGCCGACCTGATCCTGCTGATGGACAACGGCCTGCTGCAGGAGGCCGGCACCCATCCGGAGCTGCTCAACAAGCGCGGCCTCTATTACGCCCTTTACCGTCAACAGGATGGCTCCATTGCCTGAGGCCAGGCCTCCGCTGCTTGCCCGTGTGCGGGCCCGCATGCCGCGACTGCTTGGTGTGCCCGCGCCCACGAAAGGGTCTCGGGTTTTCTTTGACTCCCCGGGAATGCTCGAGCAGAGCAACCACTGGGCCCAGTTGGTGATTTATGTGATTGCAGCTGGCACCACGGCGGCATTGCTTTGGGCGTTTCTGGGCAAGGTCGATCAGACCGTGACCGCCAACGGCACCCTGGAACCCAGCCTGGGCAAGGTCGATGTGCGCAGCACCACCCCGGGCATCGTCAAGCGCCTCTGGGTCAAAGAGGGGCAGGAGGTGCGAATTGGCGACCGCCTGGCCGAGGTTGAGAACCAGGGCCTGCGGGCCCGTCTGGTCAACACCCGCCGCCAGATCGATCTGCTGCGCTACGAGAACCAGCTGCTCAACCTGCTCATCGACGGCGCGGGACTGCTGCCTGCGGTGCTGCCCCCTCCCCCCGCCGCGATCTCCCAGGAGGAGCGGGTGCGCTCGATTCAGCTCAGCGTTCAGGAGAATGCGGCCCAGATGCGGCAATTGCGGGCCCGCCTGGCCTCCCAACAGGAGACGGTGCGTCTCAAGCAGTCGTTGGCTGATTCCTTGCGCACCTTGTTTGACCGTGGTGGTGTCGCCCGTTTCGACTATCTGCGTGCCAGTGATGAGGTGCAGCAGTGGCGCTCGCAGATCACCCAGACCAGGGAGCAGCTCAATGGTCTGGTGTCGGCGGCAGGCCGCCAGTCGTCGGGAAACGACCGGCAGATCCTCAACCTTGAAGCCGAGCGCACGGTGCTTGAAGAGCAGAGCCGCAACCTGGTGCTGCGTGCCACCGGTAGCGGCCGTGTCTTCAACCTCAGTTTTCGCCCCGGTTCGGTCATTGCCGCCGGCACTGAGCTGATGCGCATCGTGCCCGAGGGCGGGCTGCGGGCGCGCCTGTTTCTGGCCAACACCGACCTGGGCTTTGTGCGTGAAGACCAGAAGGCCAAACTCGCGATCTCGTCTTTCCCGGCCGGTGAATATGGCTATCTCGAGGGTCGGGTCTCACGCATTGGGGCCGATGCCCTCGACGCTCAGGCCACCCCTGATCAGCGTCGTGCCGACACCTTTCCGCTGCAGGTCATCCTGACAACCAACCCCGGCAAGGCCTCGCTGATCAGCAGGCTCAGGCCCGGCATGCAGGTCTCGGCCCTGATCGTGGTGCGCCAGCGGCCGGTCATCACGCTGCTCACCGACACCTTCACCAAAGGGCGTGAAAGCCTGCAAAACACCCGTTAACGCCACGTCGTTCCTTCGGCTGACAACAGCCCCCGCTCCACCAGGCACCCCAGCAGCTGCTCCATGCTGTGGGTCCAGCTGAATGGCTGCAGCCGCCCGGCACCCTGCTGGCCGCGCTGCCGCCAGTGCTGCGGCTCAGCCCGGATGCGCAGCAAGATCTCGAGCAGCTCTTCTGGATCGGTTTCCCCCCACAGACCGCCCGCATCGCCGCCGTAGCGCGCCGTGATGCTGGCCGGGACCTGGCCCAGTCCCCGCTCACCCACAGAGAGCGCATGGGGCAGGTCGAGCTGCAGCAGATCGAGATGGCCCGTGTTGGCCGACAGCACCGTGGGAATGGCACAGGCCAGGGTTTCCATGGCCATGAGATTGGTGCCGCCTTCGCATCGGCTGGTGAACACCGCAGCATCGGCCTGTTTGATCAGCGGGGCCAGCTGCGCATTGGCAGTGATCGACGGCACCAAAACGTTGCGTTGGGGCAGCCCCTGAGCCAGCAGCCAGCTGTAGAGGCTCTCGGCATCGCCGCTGGTGGGGCTTCCCTCGACATGGGGGCTCAGGGCGATGGTGTCGACTCCCACATTGCCGATGTTGCCCCAGCAGGCGATTAGCAGGGCGTCGGGGCATTGGGTCAGCAGCCGTTTGAAGGCCGCGATCACCACATCCTGGCCTTTGCGGGCCTCGAGTTTGCCGCCGGCGAACAGCACGAAGGAGCTACGCAGCAGGCGGGGCACGGGCACGGGGTGAAAGTGGCAGGCATCCACGCCCTGGTGAATGAGCACACTGCGGTCGTAACCAACCTGCTCGAGCAGGTGTTGATTCCAGGCTGCGCCGGTGATCACCAGATCGAAGCGTTCGAGATCCTCGCGGTAGCGCTTGTCGAGGGTGGTGCGCTCGATGAAGGCCACACCCACCTGGTGTTCACCCTGCATGCGTTGCGGTGGCACCAGGTTGCCGATGGGCTCGAGCACCACGCGGCAGTTGGTTTCGACCAGAGCCGTGGGGTTGGCCCTGGTGTACTCGATCAGCCGCGCGCTGAAACGCTCCAGCTCGTCGAGCCGCATCAGCCAGGCCAGGTCGCAATGGGGGCTGCGATCGGCACGGTTGGTGAGCACGGGGCGCGCCAGCCCGCTCGCCATCAGGGCCTTGGCCAGTTGAATGCCGTAGCTGCCCCAGCCTGTGTAGGGGGTCAGCGGCCAGTCGATCAGCAGCTTCTGTTTGCTCAAGGCGTTCAGCTCGCCGGCAGGGTGCGCAGCAGACCCATGAAGTTGCGGCCGGCATGCTCAATGGTGAGAAACCGGCCGTTGGTCAGCGCAGGTTTCATGATCTGGAAGCTCTTCATCACCCCCAGGGTGGCGGCGCTTTCCAGCGGGCTATGGAAGCTGTCGTCTCCGTCACACCAGTGCGGGCCGTTGAAATAGTGGTGCGATTGGTTGCTGTTGAGAAAGAAACAACCGGAATGGGTGTTCAGCGGTTGCCTGAACTCCACCACCTGGCCCAGATGGTCGAGGCACAACCGATGCTCCATGGACAATCGATAGGTTTCCGTGGCCGGCGGGTTGTAGTCGCCATCGATGTAGAACCGACGCAGGCTTTGCAGATCCACGCTGGTTTCGATCCGATTGGGTTGCAACAGGTAGTGATCGCCGAAGCTGCGATTGAAATGGTTGAGCTTGAGAAAGAAATCGGCATCGCTGATCACCAGGTCATCTTCCAGGTAGCCGTTGTAATCGAAGTTCTGATGCTGCTCGGCCAGCACCCGGTGGCATTCGAACCCCAGGTGTTTTGGTGTGCGTGGTTCGCACACCCTGACGCTGAAGGCGCCGCGTTGCTGCAGATCCTGCAGGTCATCAAGCAGGTGGGCATCACCGCTCACGCAGATGGTGAGCTGCAGGTGGCCCCCGCCATCGGTGACCAGATCGACCCTGCGCTCCAGATGATTGAGGCAGCCGCTGGGTTCGCCGAACCGCTGGTGCAAGCTCAGGATCGCCGACCGCAGAGCAGCGCTGCGGCCACTTGGGTCAGGGCTCAATGAACCATGCCTGCCGCCGCCGTTGGCATTGAAGTAATGGGCGATCGCCAGATGGAGACGCAACCGACCACGGCATCGCTCTAGCAATGTACCCGCCACACCTCTCGTAGAGTCGCCGTTCACAGACTTCGCTTTTGCCCCGTCGTTTCCGCCGTTGTCGCCGAGGCTTGGTGCGGGTGCGCACCAGCCCATTTGCTGTGCCTCTGGGGCTGTTGCTGGGTTGGGCCCTGGTGGTGATCGGTCTGGCTCGGGTCGCTGATCTCTGGATCGTCGCTTTGGCAGCCACACCCTTGCCGTTTGCCCTGCTGCTCACACTGCTGTGCTGGTGGGCCTACCGGCGCGACTTCTATGCCTGAGCTGACCGCGGCCGTGCCGCCAGGGAGCAGCTTGTTTCCGGCTGCCCTGCTGCTCCCTGGTGACGCCTTCGACACCGATCAGTTTCAGGTGCTGGGCCGGCGCGTGGCTGGCCGCTCCATGGCCCGCGGCCTGTGTGCCCATCTCACCAACGGCGAGGAGCTCACCCTGCTGGTCTCCAGTGAGCCCGAGGCCAGACGTCTTAAGGAGCTGTTGGAGCCTGCGCTGCCCTTTGGCGCCCGCCTGCGCTTGGCGATCGGCTTTCACCGCGAATCATTTCAGGCGGTGGGTGCCCTGCACGTTCCCGATCCGGGCCTGGCCCGTTGGGAAATGCTGCGAGCTGGCCAGCCCGCCAACCTCTTTTCGATCACCGGCGTGATCCATACGCTCTGTTCAGAAAGTGTGTTCAACGCCATGGCCGATCTGGTCACGGCGCCGCTGCAGCCCTGGGATGCCCTGGTGTGCACCTCGAGCGCCGGACGCTCCGTGGTGCAGGCGGCCATGGACCATCGCCATCAGGCGCTGGAGCGGCGTTTCGGCCAGAGCCTGCCGCGTCCTGCCGGACCCCGGCTGCCGCTGATTCCGCTCGCGGTCGAGGAGCCTCTGCAGGCTCTGGGCCCGGTTGATGTGCTGGATCCCGGCCAACGGGATGCGTTGCGCCGTCAGGCCCGTAACGCGCTGCAGCTGCCGGCATCGGCCTTTGTGCTGCTGTTTCTGGGGCGGCTCAGTTTTCACAGCAAGGCCCATCCGCTGCCGCTGTATCGCGCCGTTGCCAGGTTGATGCAGCGCCAGCCTGGCCAAGAGGTGATTTTGCTCGAGTGCGGTCACCTGTTCAACACGTCAGTGGCCGAGGCCTATGACCAGCTGCAACAGGACCTGCCCATGCTGCAGATCCGCCGTCTGGGTGGCCTGAAACCTGCAACCGAGCATGAGAAGGCCCTGGCCCTGGCAGCCGCCGACCTGTTCGTCTCACCGGCAGACAATCTGCAGGAGACCTTTGGGCTGTCGGTCATCGAAGCGATGGCTGCGGCCCTGCCCACGGTGGTGAGCGACTGGGACGGCTACAAGGATCTGGTGCAAGACGGTGTGACTGGCATTCGGGTCCCGATCCGTACCGCGTTTGCCCAGCGAGGTCGCCTCGACCCGTTGGACCGTTCCTACCGCCTGGGCCTGATCGATTACGACAACATGATCGGTGTGCTCAGCCTCGGCGCCGTGGTCGAGGAGGACGCGCTGCTCGAATCCCTAGAGCGGCTGTTGCTTGACCCTGGCCGGCGACAGACCATGGGCACCATGGCCCGTCACCGCTGGCAGCAACACTTCTGCTGGTCTGTGGTGCAGCGTCAGTACAGAGACCTGTGGCTTGAGCTGGCTGCCCTACGCCAGGCTGCCGGACCGTTGCCGCCCTCGCCGCCGGCACAGGCTCCCATGGCTGATCTGTTTGCCGGTTATGGCACTGAAGTCTTCGCAGCAACCCGTTTGATCTGCTCGCCAGGGTCTACCCCGGCGAGCTTTCTTGAGCGCCCAATGGTGCAGTTGTTCAGCCAGTTGCTGTGTGGTGGGGCCCACGGGGCAGTGATCAGGCAGCTCAGCAACGAGGGCCAGATCAGCGAGAGCGATCTGGAGCGTCTGGGTGTGCCCGCCGTGCGTCGCCAGGCGGTGCTGGCGATGCTGGTGAAACTGGGCATTGCCCGTGTCTGCATGGATGCGCCCTAGATGAGCGCCGCACCCGAGCTGCAGCCACGGTTGTTCTTTGTCTGCTACCCCGACACCAACCACCCCATCGGTGGCGTGAAACAGATCTACCGCCAGGTGGAGCTGCTGCACAAGGCCGGCTGGTCGGCCTCAGTGTTGCATGAGTCGGCCGGTTTTCGGGCCGACTGGTTCAACAGTCAGGCACCGGTGATCGATCTGCAGGCCTATCTGGCCTCGTCACCCGACCCCGCCAGCGATTGGTTGGTGTTGCCGGAAACCTGGGTGCGCAACATTCCTGGATATCTTCCAGGTATTCCCAAAATTGTTTTCAATCAGAACGCCTATTACACCTTTGGTCTTGATAGCAACATTGATGCCGATGTGATCGATCTCTACCACCATCCCGATCTCAAGGGCGTGGTGACCGTCTCAGAAGACAACCGTCGCTTTCTGATCGAGGGTTGCGGTCTCGATCCGGCCCGGGTGCATGTGGTGCTCAATGGCATCGATGGGTCGTTGTTCTATCCACCCGAGTGCAAGATTCGCAAGATCGTCTATCTGGGCCGCAAACAGCTTCAGCATGCACGCATCGTGCGGGCGATGGCCGAGAGGCGTCCATCCCTGGCTCGCTATCCATTCGTGGAGCTGGGACGCCTGCCCCACGAGGAGATCGCCGCCCAGCTTCGCGATGCCCTGATCTTTCTCAGCTGTGGTCACCCAGAGGGTTTTGGTCTGCCACTGGCCGAGGCGATCGCCTGCGGTTGCTTGGTGGTGGGATATCACGGTCTGGGGGGTCGGGATTTTTGCTCCCCTTCGCTGGTCGACGTGCCCTTTGGCGACCTGCTGGCGTTTGTGAACAGCCTCGAGGCTGCCGTTGGCAGGTTTGAAGCTGACCCCGAGGCCATGACCCAGCTCCTGGTGCAGCAGGCGGTGGCGTTGCGGCAGCGCTACTCCCTTACTGAGGAGCAGAAGCGCTGTCTCAAGGTCTGGCCCGCGTTGATCAGCGGGTCAGCTGCAGCTCCCGACTGAGTGCCGCCAGCGGCTCGTCCCAGCTGTGAAAACGGGTTTGCTGGTGCACCGTGGTGAGCTCGCGATACAGCCCGTCAGCAAGCAGGTCGTACCAGCGTTCGTCGGGCCAGAGCGGCAGCAGCAGATTCACCTGACGGCGGCACAGCACGGCCAGGTGGCCCAGGGAGGTGTCGACGGTGGCGATCGCCTCGGCCCGTCGCATGAGCCTGAGCGTGTCCTGCAGGCTGTTCACGTGCTGGCGAGCCAGGGTGACCCACCCGCCATGGCTGGTTTGCAGCACCCTGACCTCGTCGGGGGTGTAATCACTGATATCAATCAGCTGCAGCCCCCGGCGCTGTGCCGCGCCGCGCCACTGATCGAGCAGCGCAACGATTCGCGCAAACGGCAGCGAGCGACTGAAGGAGCTCAGCGGATTCATGGCATCCGGCTTGGTGCGCCAGCACACCAGCAGGGTGTCGCGACCGGAGCCATCCATCCGGGCCTCATCGAGCAGAGGCCTGCGGATGGTTTCGGGGATGCCGCACCGGCCCAGCCAGTAGCGAAACCAGGGGGCCGTGATGCGCCACTGGGCGTGATCCTGGTTGGCCTGGCTGAGCAGATTTAGCCCCTCGACCTGTTCCAGCAGGCGGCTGACGATTCCGGCGTTTTCACCCAGGGCCCGCATCGAGAGCGTTGGGATCTGGTTGAGCTGGGTCTGAATGTTGAGCAGCAGCGCAGCATTCTCCAGCTGATCACCGATGCCGCCCACCAGATCAACCACCACAGGATGACCCTCTTGCAGCTTCGAATCGATCGTGGCACAGAGGGAATCTTCCCGTTCGGCATCAAGCAGGGCTCGCCAGGGATTGGGCAGCCGGCGAAAGCGGCGCAGGCGAAAGTCGCTCTGGCGACCGATCACATCACGGCGTCCACCCACCTGATCGAGCCAGTGGGCGCAGCCGTCATAGTCGCCCAGATAACTGAGAATCGAAATATTGGCCAGCAGCAGATCGCGTTGTTGGCTGGTTGTGATCGCTCTGTGCTGCAATTCCTGCGCCAGAGCAAGATCCTGCCCATACAACCACCACGACGCTGCCATTGCTTGCCGGCTCAGAAGGTCAGGTCACGCTCAGGCAAAGGTCACCATCGATGGCTGTGAGAGGGTCTGCAGACGCCTGAAGGTGTCATCCAGCACTCTGGCCGACCGGGTGGCGGTGAACCTCGACAGGGCATGCCGCTGGGCGCTGCGGGACAGTCGTCGCAGGCCCAGAGCCTCGGAATGGCACCACAGCAGGGCCTCGGCCACAGCACGGCTGCTTCCGGGTTGGACCAACAGTCCATCGACACCATGGGTGATCACTTCAAAGGCTCCGCCCACACCCGAGCTGATCGGCACGACACCCTGTGCCATGGCTTCGGCGACAACCATGCCGAAGGACTCTGGATGTAGGGAAGGAAAGACCAGAACATCGAGCTTGCGGTAGAAGTCGTCGAGCGACTGGCCCTCCAGAAATCCCAACCAGTGCACCTGGGCATCGATGCCTTGCCCGATGGCATACGTTCGGAGTTGTTGGCCGTAGTCAGGCGAGAAGGCTTTGCCCGCGAGCTCCAGCCTGAAGGGAATGCCGCGCTGTTTCAGCATGACGCAGGCCTCCAGGACGAGGTGAACACCCTTGGAGTGCATCAACAGGCCGCTATAGCCAATGCGCAGATGGTCCCGTTGCTTAGGTTGATGGGAATCTGTCGTGTCTGTTTCTGGGGCCAGAGGGGGGTGGACCACAGGATGGCTCTGTACCGGAAACCCCTGGGCTGCAAGCAAACGTTGGGCCTCTCTCGAGGCAAAGGCCATGCTGTAGGTCGCTTCCTTGGGAAACGCCTCCAGAGGGAAGGGGGCTGCCATGAAGCCCACATGCTGGATGGTCGGAATGCCGCGTTCGGTGATGGCGTGCAAGAGGTCGGTTCCAAGCAGATCCAGATTTCCCACCAGACAGGCCTGGGGCTGCAATCGGTCCAGAACCTGTCTGACCCGGTGCAGATTCTGGTGGACACGGCGTTGTTCCTCTTGGTTGTCGTTGAGCCGTGACACGCCGTTCTCATAGCTGCCCAGGAGCTCCAGCAGCCGCAGCACCTCTGGGGCGTTGCCCGTGGGGCCCAGATAGGGCTGATCAGCGGTCAGAACGTGGGGTGAATAGCCGGATGCCGTCAGGCCTTTCACCAGTCGCTCGATGCAGATCCCAAACCCCCCCAGGTTCTGAGGGGGGTACAGGTTGGTGACCGTAAGCAGCCGCATGGATCAGGGGTTCGAGCGAACGGCGAGTCCGCTCGATGGGGTTGTGATCTTACCAGTGGGCTGTGGGGCTTGATTGACTCTCTTGGGACCATATTATGGATCATTGTCTAGAAGATTTAGGTATCAATTGACTGTCTCGAGGTGTTGCATTAGGCCGCCCAGTCGATTCGAGGACATCCTGGTGAATCTGCGGCAATGATGTAGCTTTGACTGTGGCATTTCAAGGGCTATCAATGGGCCGTGGCCTGATCGATCGATCTGATGCCTGGGTCATTCCACCCCGCGAATGGGCGGCATGGCTGGCTGGGGCCGAGGCTTGCTCCCCGGCGGTGGCGCCTGCTTGGCAACCCATAGAAGGCAGCATTCTGCTCTCCATCTGTGGCGCCACCTACGCAGACTGGCCCGTTCATGTGTGGCTGGATCGTCTGCCCCTTGAGGCAATGGCCAGTTGCAGGCTGGGCTGGGAACCGGCGATCCCGAATCACCTGCAGTTGCATCAGGCCGATGCTGACAGCGTTCGCGCCCCTGGACAACGGCACTGCTGCCTCAACCTCGAGCTGCCTGGGCTGGATCAGCTGGAGCCCTGGTGGGCCCATCTGACCATTCAGCAGGCCATCTGGGATCCCGATCGGCGCCGGGCCGCGTTGCTTCAGGCGCTGGGCCTGCCCTGCCACTGGTTGCCACCCGATGGCCCCTCCAACGGTTGGCTGGACGCGCATCCTGATGGGCTGCTGCAGGCAGCTGCACTCCTGGGATTGCCCGCGCCTCTGGCCTGTCATGGCCTGTGCCTGGGGCCGGGTGATGGGGTCTGGGAGCGCGCCCTTGCCGCCTGGGAAGCGGCTTCGGAGTCCCAGGTCTTGGTCTATCTGCCAGAACTGCCTGGTCTTGATGGGAGCCTGGACCAGGCGCGGACGCTGGCTCGTTGGCTGCAGGCGGCCGCAGCGGGGGCGGAGCATGTGCTGCTCCTGAGCCGCCAGGGATTCTGGGGCGATCCTGCCCTCGGCTGCCTGAGCGCTGGGGTGCTGCGCCACTTTGAAGCCCCGATCACACCGTGTGAGCTTGTGGCCGAGTTGGCTGGCAAGCCCATGGCTGCGGCCTACGACCCCGCTCAGCCCGAGGTGCACATCGTGTTTGCTCTGGAGCAGCAATGGCCGATTGAAGCGACGGTAGTGGTGAGTTCGTACAACTATGCGGATCGCATCTGTGCTGCCCTTGACAGTGTTGATCGCCAGACTCTTGCCGAGCTTGAGCTCATCATTGTCGATGACGCTTCAACCGACGACAGTCTCAACGTCATCACGTCATGGCTGCAATCCCATGCCGATCGCTTTGCGCGCACGCTGCTGTTGCAGCATGCCTCCAATGCTGGGCTTGCGGCAGCGCGCAACACTGCCTTCAGCCATAGCAGCTCCGCTTGGTGTTTTGTTCTTGATGCCGACAATACCCTGATGCCGCAGGCCCTTGCGGCCTGTCTCCATGTGGCGCGTGCTGCATCGCTGCAAACGGCTGTGGTTCATCCCTTGGTGGAAATCGAGGGCGCGAGGCGGCTTGACGCATCTGGGGCTGCGCTGATTTCACGCCTGCCATGGCAGCGCAGATCGTTTGTTGGAGGTAATTACATCGATGCCATGGCCTTGATCAGGACTCAGGCCTGGCGCGATGTTGGTGGTTACAGTCATATTCAAGGGGGGTGGGAAGATTTTGATTTCTGGTGCAAGTTGATTGGCGCCGGCTATTACGGTGTGCTGTGTCCAAGGGTGCTCGCGCGCTATGCGGCGCACGATGAATCCATGACGGCCCGGTCGACGTCACGTCAATGGAGGCCGCTGTCGCGATGCCTGCAGCAGCGGCATCCCTGGCTGCGGCTGCCCTATGCCATGTGAGTGGGCCGATAAAGTCTCAAGCACCCTTGTTGCCCCTGATGCTGGAGCGTTATGACGGTCGCAACCTGGGGACCGAGCCCCACATTGCCCTGCTGGGCTCCAGCAAAGTCGGCAACTTCGTGGTCACGGTCCCGCTGTTGCAGGCGCTGCGACAACGATTTCCTCTTGCCCAGATCGATTTCTGGGGAAGTGAGCTCACCGCTGATTTCGAACGTGCTCTGGAGCCGATCAACTGGCGCACGTCGTGGGATCAGAGTGACGCGGGGCATTTTCAGCGGCTCGCAGCCAGTGCTGAGGCGCGTCTGCGCGATGCAGGGCCGCTTGATCTGTTGATCAATTGCGATGGATTCAATCCGCTCACACAGGTGCTCGCCTCATGGTTGCAGCCCCGCTTTGTGGCCGGTGCTGCCCTGACGGCCAACGGTCGAGGTCCCCTGCCTTGGGGGGAGCATCCCTATCAGCGCTTTCTCAACGATCCCGATTGGGATTCACCGGCTTTTGTGGCCCGGTATGGGGGCTTGTTTCGGACCAATTCGATCGCGGAACTGCTCTGTCGACTGGCCTTCCTCGAGCCTCCTGCAGAACCGATTGCGCTGCCCAGCCGAGACCCGGGTTTTCCCGTTCCTGATGTTCTGATCCATGCCACCACCACCCGTGCCGCCAAGATCTGGCCATTGCCAGGCTGGGTTGAAGTGCTGCGCTGGTGTGAACGTCGAGGGGTCTCGGTGGGTCTTGTGGGCAGTCCGCCACGACGTCAGCGTGAGGAGTATCACGCAGGAGACCTTGAGGAGGACCTGCTGGGGCAGACCCAACTCATTGATCTGCGCGGGCAAACGACATTGATCGAACTGGCCGGGGCCTGTCGCCAGGCTCGTGCGGTGGTGAGTGTCGATGCCGGTCCACTTCACATCGCTGCCGCTGTCGGCACCCCCACCCTGGCTGTGGTGGGTAACGACGCCGATGGTGTTGGTGCCAGTCCGATTCGCCTCTGGCTTCCACGGTCGACCAATTGTGAGCGCACCATCGCAACCGCCACCTGTGACGGGTGCGATGCCTTGCGGTTCCGCAATGACGGTTGTGTCAAGGACAGACACCTCTGCATGGAATCGGTGCAGCCTGCACAGATCACCGACTGGTTGGAACGCACCCTTGCCTGAAACAGCCCCCACGCTGCTGCAACTGCTCCGCGAACGACCACCTGGCTATGGCGGCGTCGAACGCGTGGCCCATGAACTGGCAGAGCGCTATGGCGGCCTCACGCTCTCACTGGGTCAGCACAGCAACGGGTCTGCCTCCGGGTCAGCACCCGTCGCCGCTGCAGACCCTCTTTCGGTGTCGTACCGGCGCCTGGGTTGGCCGGTTCTCCGGCTGGGTCGCATGCGCGTGCCACTGCCGGCTCTGCAGCCGTTGAGGACGCTGTTGGCCCCCGACAGGGTTTTGCTGCTGCATCTGCCCTGTCCTGCCATTTTGGTGGTCGGCTGGATCGTGCATGTGCTGCAACCCACCAGGGGTCTGCATCTGGTCTGGCATGCCTTTCTCGATGAGCATCGGTGGTGGTTTCGAGCCTATGAATGGCTTGCCCTGGCGCTGGCACGGCGGGCCACCACCGTGGTGAGCACATCTCCGGTGCTGCTGAAGCTGCTGGCCGAGGCCGGGGTTGCCAGTGACGCGCTCGTGCTGTTGCCACCCGTGCTTCCGGTTGCTCTTGAACAGGCACTGCTCGGGTTGGAGGTGTCTCCCCTGGCTTTGTTGGAGGTGCTCTGCATTGGTCGCCTCGACAGCTACAAGCGCTTCGATTGGGTCATGCGGGCCATTGCCTCCGTGCCCGGAACCCGACTGACGATCGCTGGCGCCGGTCCCGATCGCGGGGCGCTGCAGCGTCTTGGCGACAGCCTCGGGCTGGCGGTGAATGCTCGCCTGTCTTTTCTGGGGCGAGTCAGCGAACAGCAGAAACAGACTGCGCTTGCTGCATCCCACGTGCTGGTGCTGCCGGCAGACACCTCCCATGAAGCTTTCGGCATTGTGCAACTGGAGGCCATGGCAGGGGGGCGCACGGCGCTCTGCATCGATCACCCCCGATCGGGGATGGCCTGGGTCAACGGCCTGGTGCTGCCTCCCCATCACCCCTGCCGTGATCCATCGGATCTCATTGCCCTGCTGCGGCGGTTCAAAGCGGAGCCTGCCTTGGTGCATCGGTGTGGCCTGCAGGCGCGTCGGCGTTACCTGGAGCTGTTCAGTCGGGATCGCTGGCAGCAGCGCTGCACGGTTCTTGAGCAGCGTCTCAGGCTCATTCCGCTGCCCACACAGCAGAGGTAATCTGAATCTCATTCCTGGGCGCCCCGGCGCAGCGGCAGCTTTTGTTTTCAGCCCCGTCCCGTGAGAGTCACTTGGGTCAGGGTGAGCCAGGCAAGCGGCTCCCCAACGAACAACCCATCGCCCTCAGCCTGCAGAATGTGCGTCTGGAAATCCCCGTTTTCACTGCGGAAACCCGCAGCCTCAAGACCAGCCTGATCCGCTCGGTGACCGGGGGCAAGCTCAGCCACAAGGGTGGCAAGGCCATGGTGGTGGCCCTGCAGGATGTGACCTGCACCGTCCACCAGGGCGAGCGCATTGCCCTCATCGGTCACAATGGGGCCGGCAAATCGACCTTTCTGCGGTTGATCTCGGGCATCTACCAGCACACCAGTGGGCGGTATGAGGCCCATGTGCGGGTGTTCCCGATGATTCACAAGAGTTTCATCACCAGTCCGGAGCTCAGTGGTCTGCAGGCGATCAAGGCCCACTACCTGATGGTTAACGGAGATCTGGGTGGATTTGAGGCTTTCAGTGATGACGTCATTGCCTTCTCAGGCCTGGGTGACTACGTGCGTCTCCCGGTCAAGACCTACAGCCAGGGCATGTCGGCCAGGCTGCTGTTTGCCGTCCTCACGGCCTTTCGCCATGAGTGCCTGGCCCTCGATGAGGGCTTTGGCGCTGGGGATTCGAGTTTTTATGAGCAGGCCCAGGATCGTCTCCATGAATTTCTGAGCACGACCGGCACGCTGGTACTGGCCTCCCATTCAGATGCCCTTCTGCGCCGCTTCTGCCAGCGGGGGCTGGTGTTTGAGGAAGGCCGCATCGCGTTCGAT
>Ga0169931_10007030_pt1 | contig 16800 bp, 9 predicted proteins | sample Kivu_15m_20L_FD_129675 | JGI IMG/M metagenome (GOLD analysis project Ga0169931, IMG submission 129675) | Freshwater microbial communities from Lake Kivu, Western Province, Rwanda to study Microbial Dark Matter (Phase II) - Kivu_15m_20L... | ecosystem: Environmental > Aquatic > Freshwater > Lake ...
CCCCAACCCCAACCCCAACCCCAAAAGCAAGTACTTTATTCTATTTAAGTCAATATAAATATGAGTAAATCTTTATTAACTTTATGGGAAACGCTTTCCATCAATTACGAAAAGGAACCGAAGAACTCAGACAGTCAGTCAGGCTGAGCGAAGTCTTCACATCTATGCAACAGCGAAAAGGAGATCGATACATCAAAACGTTTATTGCAAGTGTAGTTGCATCCATCACTATTGTATTCTTCTTAGCAAATAGAATTTTTATGGCCATTACTTGCAACAATCGATAGAATAGTAGTACTTACGCTATAGAAAAAAAGTGGACTAAAACATGTGATTACCGTAAAACTCACTCTATTTCATAATCAAAATTAGACAATTATAGAAATCATTCGATACTAATACTTAAACCGTAATGATCTGACAGCTGTCCATGCTTGCAATTAGGTCTTTTGAAAGACTACACTTGGCAACTTTTTGTGATAGCTTTAAGCTAAACTTTTTGTTTGTTATGAAAAGGATTGATAGTAAAAATGTAATCCAGGCGTTGATAAGATTCGGCCTAAGTTTGACCAGTAAGGACATATTAACTGCAACCAAAGGTAGGCGGATGCTATCGATTTTTCTAAAGAAGATGGTCGATTATTTATAGTTGTTATTAGCGGAACAAATCTATCATAGACTAATATTATGAAAACTTAAGTTGCTAATAGTCGTTTTCATTCAACAAAAGTCCTTATTTTTTGTGAGCAGATTTGGCACTTTTTAGACAGCTGTTTTTAGTGAGACGAAAAGGCTACTCTCTTGCATTTACATTCATATCTCCGACTAGAAGAACAAGTTAAGATCCATGATAGAAATTCTTTTGAAGGTGATATTTGATACGATCTATTAATATAGATTACTGCCTTTGTCTCACTTTGACTGAAAGTTCTCGTTACTTGTCTTGGCCTGGCTCCATGTAAGAAGCCTGTAGGTGTGTTAAAAATAAATGAAGAACAGTTTATCTAACTCTTATTTTACAATATATGTAGCCTTTGTCGGAAGCACTGTCAGATAAAATTCCAATATCGTAGCTTTAGAAGCTAGAGGCTAAGATAGGGTATCTGGATATGACTATTAGTCCTGAGTCTACTACAGGTCCCGGAGTAAATGCAGGAGGTTAGCTCTTTTTCCAATAAAAAAATCCTAAATAACTGATAGAATACCTCGTGATATTGCATACTATACGAGTCTCTAAGCCCGAAAAGAACCAGTCTGAAACATTTCTTGAAAGCACAATATGTCATAATCATCTAAGAGTTGTAAAATTTAAGCAAAACGTTATTATTTGTAATCGTCTTCGTTGGTTTTTATCGGAGGAGGACGTAAGAATACGTTGTATGATAGCAGTTTTATGGGTTTGTACATTTGTGTCCGTTTTTATGGAATCATGCTTTATTATAACGTTTGTTATAAACGCAGAATACAGAAAATATTACACGACCAGAATTTATTTTCCAAAATCCATATTAAGATAATCACCAGAACTGTCTTACTATTGAGTAGCATTAACACTTGTGATATAAAATATTATACGAAATCAAGTTTATCAGATGTTTATATTTAAAAATTTATCCTTTTCTATAAATTAATAAGTTGTCTTGATATTTTTTATGTATAAAAATATCATTATTCAATCATATCAAAAGCATTCTTCTTATTCTTCGATCACATTAGTTTTGTCCTTAAGAGGCTCTGCTTTTAACGTAACTTCCAATTTACGCTTGCGGAACAGTAACGGCTTTTATTTACTGGTCATCTATTCTGCCAACTTGCCGAAAGAAGTAGCTTTTTTGAGAGTCTTAAGACAAGTATTTCCATTTAGTCCAAGGCTCTGCATCGAACGCTGTGTTTTCAAGGGCTAGCTTTCTCCTCCGACATTTTCTTTATTGATTTTGGTCTTAATGACAGGACGTTAAGTAAAGAGTAGATAGACTTTGGCATGATTTCTTCTTGACTAAGGATCATAATCATTCGAAATTTTGTCAACTACGTGTCGATTTAGCCATTGAATAAACTCTAGGTTGTCCTGATACTTGGCCTTGGACAACTTTTGAATCTAAATTTTTAACGATTTACGTCGATTTCTTTGTTGATTCCTAGTCTTTAGAAGCTAGTCTGTAGGATTTTGAAATTGTGATGAAAGTCAACTTCGAGAAACGCCTGCCACTTGACCTTCGAGAGAGGAACTTTTTGTGGATATGCGGCATCTAGAAGCTGGCAATAGATGTTTCCAGATCCCAACTGTTCAATTCTAGTTAGTTAAACTCCTGCAATTTTGCTGACCCACTGAATTATCTAATTGCGGGAAGTAAAATGCCCAGAACTTGCCATATTCGTTAATATTTGTATTATATTTTAGCATTAAATCATATACTACTTTCAAAAATAATAGTTAAAAAAAGTATTACGAGTAAAAAATAATATTTTTTGATTACTATTTCAAACCTTACTATTGTATACGTGCGACGTAAAATTATTATTTAAAAAAATCTAAAAAGAGGGCTTTTTAAACATTTAAACTTTCGCCGGTGGCGACTAAATAAAAAAATATGATTTCTATATATCAAGATTGTAATTCGTCAGGTTCAGGTCCTACGTTGAGTAAAACATTTAAAGCGGTATCTATATTGTCATTGTTGAGTGCATGTATGACCGAATTGACTTATTCTAAGAAGTCTTGATCCTCTTCAAAGTCTTCCTTAGTTGCGAAGATAAGTTCACCGCTTGCTAAAAGGATCAAAAACAAGATGCAAATGAGTTTTTCCATCATTTTAAATATATATTCTATAGAAACTAATACGCTTCATAAACACTTATATATTGATAAAGCCTTCTTTTTATTTTGGAAATTATGAAATGAAAAATCAAATATGATTTACACAAATTTATGCGTTTCTGGTCTATTTAGAGCAGCTTGAAGAGCTAATTTAGACTGAAAATCAGTATGATCTATTTTGATTATTCTTTTCAAGTATGGATGAATTCGAGCATCGTCAAACGAAGAGTTTTATCTAAAAAGAAAGCGACAGCTCTGATTAGTATTCCTACGAGAGTCGCAGTCCCCCTAAATCCCATAGAAGCAGGCGGTAAAATTTTAGTTAGCTCTTTTAGGCGAGGTAACGTTTTTGCAAATTCGCGTAGGGACTCGGAGCGATGCGCCACTCTGAGCTCAGGGAAGATATTTTAAGCCACTGTGAGCACAACACTAGGAGATAACGGCTATTTTAGCGCTTTATGAGCGACGAAACTATCTTGCGATTGATAAATTTAAGGATCTAAAAGTAGTATTTTCTAGATGCAGAATGATTAAAAATAGAAGAATAAAGAAGAATTGGAGCGAGGAAGATGTGCAGATTTTAGTCTGGATCATATCCAAGTACGCGGATAAAAAAAGTTATGCGGACATTGAGAAGGAAATAGTAATAAAAAATATATCTAGGATGATCAGGATTGGCAGGCAATAGCTAAACTTATCCCTGGAGTAACTGCAGAGTCCTGTATGTTCAAATGGCTGAGTCTTAAAAAAACCAATCTCGCTGCAAACAACTGGAGTCGTGCCGAAAGCGATATCCTTTCACAATTAGTCACACGCAATGACTGCAAAGGGAGGACGAAAGACAGTCGAGACTGGAAAATAATTTCCCAGAAGCTATTTTTTTAGAATCATTCAGCCAGTAAAATATTTAGAAACGCTAAACAATGCCGATAGCATTGGAACTGCTATCTAAATCTCAAGCTAAAGAAGGGTCCTTGGAGGCATTAGTAAGACATCCATTTGCTAAAATGTATAAAAGAAAATAGCGGCAGTAAGAAATGGTCATAGATCGTGAAACAGTTTAATGGGCGCACTGAAAATGCCCTAAAAAATAGATACACTTTAATTATATAGAAACAAAAAAAGAACAATAAACATAAGAGCTAAATGTAAATCATCGAATAATATTTGACAAGATGTTATCTGGATCAATTTACTAACTAATTTCAAGAAGAACCATAGCAACAACCTTAGGTTCGCTTATAAGAATAATAGTAATATGATTATATTGGGAAACACTAAGAAAGTGTCGTTTCTATATAGGACTATTTATAACGTAGAAGTCTGATGGATATTTAGTCAGAAAAAAATATGCTAAATAACGTTACTCCGGTTAAAATATAAGTAGTTCAAGGCTTTAGTCAGTTTTTGTCATAAAGAAACATAGATGTTGGAGCTATTCAGTTTGGAAAGCTCTCTAATGGAGTATTTTAGAAGTCTGAACCGGTAGAAAATTAGACCCTTGAGTCTCTAAAGATGCTAAAATTGCATAGATTCAACTCTATGTCATGATTTTATTAAGTCGAAAGACTATTGACTATCGAAAACTTCTTATTTATTTTAATTATAAAATGGCGTGCCCCAATTGCCGGTCTTTAATCGAACTTCTTTAACGCGAAATTACCTAACTTACAGAACGTGTTAACCAACTCCAGAGGATCAATGACACTCTTAGTTCCTTTATAAAGCAGCAACAGTCGGATTAAGACATCAGGTGGAAATAAAAATATTAATAGCAAGTGGTACAAAACATGGTTTTAGAGAAACAATTGCGCTAAATTAACAAATACAATAGTTACAATAGTACGAGCAAATTTACAAATAATTTTGGGTTTCCTTCGACTCCGAAATCTAAAATTTGTGTGGTTGAGACATCGAGTCAGCAAAAATAGAATCGAAGAAGCAGCAGTATCAGCAAAATGGATAATTTGATGCGAAAAATGGTGAGCCATAAGGTAGGAGAGTTTAAAATCGGTAGAAGCAATAAAAAATGTGAAAAATAAATAGTTCTAAGAATCGTAGATTAAAGGCTAGGCAACATATATCGATGAATCAGTTTATACATATTTTTAAAGTGTATCGCTAATTTTATTTTTTGGATTTCACCATTTTTTTAGAGCTTAACTCAAAAAGAAATTAACTACGTTTACTGTATTTGATTAATAGTGTTTAACATGGGAGCTAACCCCGATAGAATTCAAAGAGATTACAACAAAGAATAGGACAGCAGAATAAATCGATCTAAACTTTCAGGCGGCAACAAAAGGCCAGCAAAAAGTGGCCTTGGCGTATAGGATCCAAGTATGATACGAGAATCTCATATCACATCTACTAGAGTTATAAACAACGGCAAGGAAAAAGTGTTGAGAGATGGTAATGGAGATTCAGAAGTGTTCGTTAGAGAGGAAAATGTCAACTTGAAAGGATCAGGAGGCGCAGTCAAAGGATTCACAGATGCAAAATATGCTGACAAAAATATTAGAAAATTCGAACTATCAGCGTTGGTGCATCAAAAAGAATTGATTAAAGAATCAAACTACTTTGATGAAAGCAGAGATGGTCGACATTCTTTAACTTCTTCGGCCAAACCGGCTCAAGCTGATTTCAGAACTGGCAATTTCGATTCTTTCCAGACTTGTCAGGTCAAGACCTTCCTTTTCGATCGCTAGCTTAACGATAAAATCATAGCCTGATTATCACACAAATTCTTCATAAATAAAGATAAATTTATTTAAAACTTAAAAAGTGTTTGTGTATACTCATTTTTAGGCTTGATCATAAGAATCATATTACTTTTTAAAAGTGTATTAGAAATGAACAGAGAAAAAAGCATTCCATAACTATAGAAGGAACTAAAACAATTAAAAATAAAAGAAAGAGACTATGTCAAACTAGCCCTCAAAGTCAAAGATCTTTAGGAACGCGAGCAAAGGGCTAATAAATCAACTGAATAAACAGAGACATTAGATGAAAGTGAACAGGCGTAAAAACTAAAAAATGAGTTGTAACGTACTCTCGGAGATATCAAGAAAGTATAAGAGGACACTAAAACTATAAAAATGCAAACAAAAAGTCTTTAAAATCAATACAGATCGCTTTCTGAAATATTCAATGGACTAGTTGCTGAAAATGCTTCGCGAAGACAAAGGATACAGCTCAAAGATGAGAAACTATTGTAAAAGTAGAATTAGATGGAAGTTCTTGTTTAGAAAAGAAAATGCAATTAACTGGTAGTAGAATAGCTTAAATTGTAAATCGCAAAGCTGCAAGCATAAGAGCAATAGCGCAAGCAAGAGCTCTAAAAATTAAAAATAATGAGGCAGTCTTAGGAAGCAGAAAAAGAGAGATTACGCACAGTAGCTACTCGAGTTAAACAACAGTTGCTCGATCAGGAGACTAAGCAACAGAACCACAGGTACAAGCTTACACTGGCTAAATAAGCAGTTTCTATTGTAAAATAATAACTTTTGAGTTTGCTACAACTGTAATAGAGCCTTGGCAAATAGCTATAGAAAAGTATGAGTGAGTACACTACTGCAGTTAATATTTAAATTTAAGCTCAAAATCGTCTGAGATTAATGTAAGACTAAATGAAAATGGCTGAAGAAGGGGTTCGTACATTAACTGATTAATATCTTAGATAAGGATAAGAGCTCAATAAAGAAGAACTAGTCAATAATAGACTTAATACATAGCTCGACCAGGTCAGCAAATAAGTACTCGAGGTTTGGAGCAGTTTGAAATAATTGATGGAAGTTTCTCCGCAAAAAAATTAACAGCTTAAACATAAAGCTCATCAACTTTGGCTGTAGATTTCTCAACTTATGAACCTTAACTGAAAAATAGAAAACAAATGATCTAATATTATTTTATTTTAAAGAATACTTAATGATTTTATGTAATATGTGTCAAAGAATCATTGTCAAAGCTCTTGATTGCTTGAAAACATGGAAACGCTGAGTTTATTATGAGCTTTAATCCATCCTCTTCTCTATAAGACACCTTTCAAGAATGATTGTAATTCTTAAGCATTTACGGCACCATTGTAAATTCTATAGGAGTTAAGACTGTCCCAAATACTGACCATCTTAGGAGTATCTCGATCACTAATCATCAGCTATTCTTCAAATTGAAGCAATCTTTCAGAATAGAAGAATCTGAATGGCTTTTCTGGTTGCTCAGCTATGATGTCATTCACAAAAGAAAGCTTTGATTTTTAACTTTTTTTATTTAAAATGAAAATGAAGCAGACTATATTGCGATTACATTCTTGAGCATAGCTCTCTTTAGTCAGTTCGAGAATCTATCGCTTTTATTCATTTATTTATTGTGTTTTTAACCATTACACTACTGCTTCTGCTGTTCGTTCGCCCTGATAAGGAACCGGAGTTTATTTTTCGCCAGTGCCGAAAAATAGAACAGTTGGGAATCCCTTAACTTGATACTGCCTCATGAACTGTTGCTGTTTGCTTCCATCAATACGGGCAATATGGCATCTCTTACCTATCAATTTTGGAATCTTGTTGTATTCGGGCTAAAAATTTCGACAATGGCCGCACTAAATTTTTATATAAGTACTCCAGGAGAATAAAATTAAACCAGCCATGCGTCTTTGCTCTTGAGTACTTTTGATTCAAAAGCAGCGTCAGTCAGCTAAATCACACTGCCTGAACTTTTTGACTCTTGAGAAGAACTTCTTTAGGATCTTTATGATCTACTCTCTTGCTGGCCACCAGACCCTTCAGAAGACCCTCCTGACTGTCCCTATCTCTTTTTCATGAACTCAGATAGTGATTTCAGACAAAAACTTATAACATCTTTTGCTACAAAGCTCCCCTAGAAAGGTTTACTATTCTGAGGTTAGTCACTACGTGTAAAAATGTAAGTAGGACTTTTGGGTATTTTTAGATTAGGAATCAATTTTGCATCTATTCGTCCAACTTTGATCGCTCCGTCCATCATATGTGCGATCTATCCAAGTTGTTTTTCATGCTATTTGCATTCAGAACATTTTCCCTCTAAATATCAATCATCTTACAAGTGATTTGTATCAACCAGTAGGAATTGTCTTTTGAAAATTGCTACAAATTGCTTGCAGTCAATTGTCTGATTTTGCTAGATTGTGCAAAAAATAGCAAAAAGAGAACAAAGGCCAATACTTTTAGATTCATATACACTAATTATAACTATTAACAACCCGCAATATTTTGTAGAAACATGATCATTTGACTAATAAAAATGCCACGACGTTTATCTAATCGTTTGAAGTCGTGTTAAATTGAGAAAGAGCTTCAAACTATGTAAAAAAGTAAATACCAAAGGCAAAACATCGAAGTTTTAAAAGAGAGATTCTAGCTGTTTTTTAACGCTCTATGGAAATTTTTACGGATCATTGACACCGACTATCACATATGTAGGCCTAGGAGAAACGTACTTTAGAATTATGAAATCATCTATTTTGATCTATTCGACTGATAGCACTTACCAGACTAAAAGTTGATTAGGAAAAATTATCATCGACGGAGGGTATACCATATGATCGACTTATATAAGGTTATCATCTATTTTAGTTATTTGAAGCGTTCTGAATGCAAGATTATTTACGTTGGTTTTTATTAAATAGTTGGATCTCCAAACTCAAGCAAGTGTTAGCTGCTAGTTTATTGTCTGAATTTTCTAATTTTTCTGGTAAGTTCGGCACTTGGATTTATGCTCATGAACTCAAATTGCTCCTATTTTTACATTTTTGGCTTCTCTTTTCTTTATCTGATTTATCTCATTTTCCTACGAATCTGCTACTAATCAAATTTCACACCATAGTCTTATTACTTTTGCGATGAAAAAAAGCGATGTGATTTTGCTTTGCTTATATTTTGCAAGAATTTAAAGCTGCGCTGTATGAGCATATTAATATCTATTTATAATAGATGTTAATTTTAACTTGTTTTTTTGTTATTAGATTCAAATCAAATGCAAATGCATGAAACCATCGCTGATGTCAAAATGAAAGAATAAGCTGATCAAATTTATCAAGTATTGACTCGATATGGATACCATGGAATAGTCGATAGACCACGTATTCAAAACAACTAAGAAACTATTAAAATTTTGGCTGATTTTTTTGAACCCACACCTCAAAGATAGAATGTCATTGAATGGCTGATTTCTCAGTTATATCCTGTATATCAGTCTGAAACAAAAAATAAATCCAAAAGTACCAAAAGAGATAATTAGAAATAATGGCTGCACTTTGGAGACTAGGAGTGATGCCTTTGTCAAAGCATACTAAAAATTTAGATTATGAAAAATACATAGCTGGGCTTCTCGGGCAATAAAACGCGATAAATCTTATCTATAATCTGTGTATTCTCTTAAAGTAGACTAGTTTTTTGGCAAAATCAAAGGAAGATACATCTTTTAATGACTTTTTGTAAGAAATATTGGATAATTTTGATAGTTTACTAAACGTTGATTACGATCCATATAAGATATCGTTTCCTCCGGGTTATCAGCAACTTTCATAATAAGAATTCGAATCATAATGGTAAAATTGTCAGTCTTAGCTACAATAGTTAGTGTCTAGGTAACCAGCTACACCTCAGAATATGTAATACTAACAAATTTTTCAATAGTTTGACAGAAACAAACAACATTTTAAGCAAATATACTAGCGATTCGTTCAAAAAATAAAGTCAACTATCACTAATAATCGACATTTGATTTTTAACAATATTGTTACGCAGCAATCAACATCTAAAGTTCTCAATATTTCACCTTCTCTTTCAAAAAAATACCGAAATTACAAGCTAAAGACTGCGCTTTCGAAGCTCTCTTCGAGTTAACTGAGTACCCAACGAGCATCAATCGAACAAATAATACAAAATATTAATGATTAGGTTCAATTTTGATAGTTTATAAGATTTTATCATCCATGATAAGAACGGTGGCTGGTTTCTTTAAAAGAAACAGTTTTTGGGCTGGCTACTTCCCTGGCATCATCGGAGTCTCATTCTCAGGACTAGTCTTCTCACAAATAGTATGCATTTTTAAACTCAGTTTTTGATAGATCCGGAATGGCCCAGTTACTACTTTCTTACAACCACCAATTTCCTTCTTCTCGCTCTTTGCTATATTTCATTTTATCAAAGCATTTTTATCAAAAATAATTTGCCTGATTTCTTGCCGCCACCTCGACTCAAACATCAACTCAGACATAATCATCCGCTTTATACATAAATCAAAAAATAGTAAAAGGAAGGCGATCGATACAAACCGCCGAGAACATCAAGATGCCGCATCGATGGCCTCACAGTGCGTTTCGTAATATTATTTATATTCAGGATCATCACTGCCCTTATATTAACAACTGCGTGGGTTTGAAAAACCTAAAAGCTTTCATATTATTCAACGCGTATGGTGGAACTTTTGCTCTTCAATTTTTCGTACTTTCTATATACAAGTACTTGTAGATGCTTCAACTTGCAGTCAACCCGCTCACCGAAAACTAAATTACATGTTGGCTTATTCTTACCGCATGTTCTTTTGTGCTCACTCTGGCTATGCTTGGTCTTGCAATCACAAATTTACTCACGATTTCGGTCAACATTACTCAAATCGACATGATGAAGGGCACTTTTCAGTGGAGAGACAAATAAGGGCTATATCCTAATCCATTTAATCTTGGACCACTGACCAATTTTGCCACTATTTTCTAAGGAGAACTCTGGACTTTTTGGTGGCCAAGTGCGGTCGTGCCTCGATGTGACGGCACTAAATTTCCTATGATACCGCCTATCACAGATTAAGATAAAAAAACATTGTACTAGGATGTGCAGGAAATGCTGAAAGATCCTATTTAAAAAAGCATTCCAAAGACTATCGAGGAACTTTATGAAAGGTAGAAAGAAAACTATAAAAATACCATTTTTTTCTTTTTAGGATAACAATTTAAATTTGAAGAATAACCATAAGTTCAAAAAGAATTTAAAATTGAAAAAATAAATAAAATTGCTGAAGCGGAAGTGCATTCAGAAAAATAAGATTTACTAAAAGAAAATTAATTTTTATTAGCAAAAAATGTTGAAATCTCAAAAGAATAAGTATAAAAGATTGAATAATAGCAAAATAATTCATAAAATATTTAAAAATAGCAACTTACTTAGCTCAAAGTAAACTTCAATAGTAGCGAAGTAACAAATACTATAAATGAAGTTTAAATATTACAGAAAGTAGATGTCGAAGCATAAGAAAAAAAAGAAGAATTTTGATTGTAAAATAAGCTATATACTCAAAAAACATATTGAAATTGAATTGATTTTGATTTATTTTTTCTTATTCAAAAGACAAATCTATTTGACACAAAACAGAAACTGTATTTTTATATATGAGCAGTCATGATGTGATGATGTTTGTTGTATGTGTTGAGATAATATATTCATGCAAGAACGACTCAAAAAATTAGAGAAGACCGCCGGACCTATCGAACAGTATTATGATTAACTCAAATACTGGAACTACGGAGACAATCCGGCCTACAAAAAATTCATGAAGATCTGTCAGGCCAACGCTAAGGGAGGACAAATGATGGATCATCGTATTTTCGTCATTGACCGCGGACAAAGGTATCTTTCATGTAATTTAGACTCACTATGGCCAGAAACTTCGATGATTTCATTCAACGCGATTTGAGAGCCAGCAATTTTTTGAGATCATTTTGCATTTTCATCACCTTCGGATTGTTCTTCAGGTACACTAACAAAGTTTGCCGAAACTTGGTGCCAGTTGGAAAATACGGAGTTCGCAAAATCAATCAAACCCAATTTTATCAGAACTTTGGATTTATTGGAGTAGCAGGAGTGGCGGCCTGGTGGAGTTTCGCCCTTTACGCATGGTGGAAGTCGACAAAATTCATGGTTCACAAGTTCTACAGACACGTGATCCAGCAAAACCGTAACTGGATGGATGAAAGCATCGACATTTCAACCTACGGCAACTATCAATACCCTGAAAGTATCTTGTCACGAGAATAAAACTTCCAGAAATCTATCGATAATAAAATCGCAGGTGCTGGAGTTTATGTTGAAGAAACTTACTTTGGTCCATACACCCCCTCAGCCAGCGAAGCTGCAGCCGAAGAATAAAGCTGATTAAATAAATAATCATCACATTAATGTATGAACATACAGTCATCATCATCATCTTTTGAACCTTTGAATATTAATCTTAAATAAAAGCAGATAGTTTACGATTATGAATCTTTTATGAATCTTCACGTTCTCTAATTTTATCTTTTAAAGAATGTTTAGATAAATAAGAGTGATTCTATGTTTAAATAGGACGATCATGCTGATACTTTAGCTTTCTCAGTGAGTCTTCCCTTGAAGTCTTCAAGATTGACGTGCTGAACCAAAGAGTAAAATCCTTGGGCTCCTTCCTCTTCGTTTCTTTTGCGGGATATTCTGACGCGGACTCTCTTGGGGAGGTTTCGGATACCCTGAGACCAGAGGAACTGATTGAGTTTGGGGTCGATGCGGACATCAGCAGTGCGCATAAGTCTGGAGACGTACTGTTTGACTCCCTTGACGGCAGTAGGGGCCTTCTTTTTGAACTGGGTGCGGTGAGCTAGCTTGTGGATGTTGATAGTAGTGTCGATGGCTGTTTCAGTTAAGCCGGTTCTCTGCTCCTTCTTCACCATTGATTATATTAAATATTATGTCAGATTAAATAATAATAATTGCTAAAACTCTCCGAAAACATCTATATTTGCAATATTTACAATAAAACCAAATCTCAAGTTTAATTCCAAAATAAAAATATCTTAATATAGTTAAAATCGATCATCATAGATTTTCTTTTACTTTTTTATTTAGTTCTTTCTAGTATTCTTCGTAATCTTTTTGATTCTTTTAGCTTCCTTTGATCATATGAACTGTCCTTTTGCTTCGGCAGTCCATACAAGAAAGAATCCAAACTCTCATTTTATCTTCTTTTGTGAGTTGAGTATTCTGCCTTTTGCAATCCTGACACTGAACATATTCTACGATGTATTTTTTCAGCAAACTTTCAATATTTTTTTGCTCGATAAATGTTCTGATTGCTAAATAGGGCTAAAGTTTACTTGCTCCCTGGCTGCACATTGAGCCTTCTCTACCAGTTTCAGCTGTAATAAAGCCTAAAAGATGATCAGGATGTCGATTGAGTTGCTTGCATATATCTAGGAAGTTTGTGATGCGCATTTTGTTGCGACCTAATCTTTCTATGATTGGTGCTTTGAGCACTATTTTTGCTTTCTGAGCTTATTTTAATGAATATTTACTTAGTTCTGGATTGTTTTCATTAAGAAGTCTGACCACATTTTTCAGCAACTGACCATATCTCTTATCGTGATCTATCTTCGGTTGATTATTTTCCTTATTTTTTTACTTTTTTTGTTTATTTTTGAAGTCTATGACCTCTATGTCTTCAAAATCGTTGTCCATGCCAATATAATTACACAACTAAATATATGGCATGTTTTGTTGATCTAGACTTAAAATGACATTTATACCCGCATTTATTAGAATAAATTTGAATTTTTAACTATATATATTAGCGTCTATAACTGTCATGTATAATTTAAAAATGATAAGTCTTGCCAACCCCAATGAGACCTTCTCCAAAGTATAGCTGCCACGCTACAATGAAGAGTTCGTGGAGTAGCCCAGCATCCAACCTCATATCCCCCTTGCTGCCAACCCAGGTGGAAACAATCCTGATCCATCTCATGGGAGCCCTAATCCAAAACCTAAGCCTTCGATTAAAAAGCCAGAACCGTTCTCAAGACCTCAAGAAGATCCTATTGAGCATGCGTGTTCTGTTCGAGATCTCAGCCATGATCCCAAAGTCATGGAAGTTGTCAAGGACGATCCTGAGATTGTTAGTGAGTTTAACGTCAAAAGCAAACTCAAACCATGGCACATATTCCTTATAGTGGGAATCTCTGTCCTAATCGTTCTGACTATTGTCATGATCGTCTTGTTCTCACTCATGATGAACAAGGTCCAGATACTCGAGAACGTGGTTACTCAAATTCCTCTCAACAACTTAAATGGGTTGATGAATTTGAATACTTTCACTCTCCAAGATAGAGCTACAACCAACAGTGATAAGCCAGTCAGAATGGCAGTTGAATCCTTTGAATAGAAAATATAAAACCTTAAAGGAAGATTGCTTAGACGTGGTTGGAGACGACATTTCCCTCGACCTCCTGCTATCTACGTCTGGAACCCTGCTTTAAACATGAACATTAGAATCAGAGCAGATGGCAGAGTCGGAGTCGATTTCCCACCCCACAAAGCCCTAGAATACGTCCTCACCAACCAACCCCAAAAATAAGGAGACTAATCTCAACCAAGATCTCTTCAAGAAACAGATGGAAACCCACCCAGCGGAAATACTATCGTCTACAACGACATCCACAGATAGATCATAGATAGAACCAAATCCATCCTCAAGACAACTGATGGTCAAATCTAGAACTATGTGAGTGGATAATACAACGCAACTCTTAAAGCTTTCACTAAGACTGAAGAGCCTGATACTATTTTAGGAGAAGAAAAGACTGCAACACTCCATGACCCAGCCACTACTCCAGTCATCAAGAACATCAAAGATGAGAAAGAAGTCGCCTAGGCAGTTGCCACTGTTATCAAAGCAGTAGTTGACAAATCAATCGAATTGGTCCAGAAAAACAAAGAAATAATCGAACAAAAAGTAGGACCTGTCTTCCAGGAGACCAATAGAGAGATCCCTAAATAATCTGCAAAGGGAGATGAGCCTGGAGATCTTCAGTTGATGTGTTCTCCTACAGTTGATAGCACTCTTCGATGCAGTAAGAAGGGATGGGAGAGTGGTCTTATTCCTGTTGTTGCTGAGAGTAAAGATTAGACTCCTTTGCCCTAGATTCCTACTGTGAAGATCGAAGCCGATATCCTCTGATAATTAGTGTGCATTATTTTAAATTATTTTTATTAGCTAAACTTTAATACAATTAACTACTAGACTTGTATCAATATAAATGCTTTTCTTTTATAATTTCCACTATTTAAAGTATATTTTTCATCGATGTGTTAAAACGTATATCTATTTCTGACTATTTCTGATTTAATCATCAAAGTCTTGACTTAATGGCAGGGAATCCGAGTCCTTTGGCAAGTCCTTCTCCGTATTCGGGATCAGCTTTGTAGAAGTTCTTGATAGCTCGCTCAAGAATGTCACGACGAGATGAAACTACGCCGCTCATGTGGCCGACCATGTTCGAAATGGTATGCTTCTTCATTGTATCGCACATCACTCGTCTGAAAAGAACACCGGGCTGAGCGAAGTCGCAGTTGGGGTGATTAGGCTTATGTCTGGCAACCAAACCTGTCACTCTGTAAGGTTCATATCGGGCTTCAGAGTTAAAAGCGAAGGTGTTGGTATTGTTGACACCCATAGTGTTAGGTTCATAGTTGGGACCAACTCCTGAATCAGTAGATAATTACCTCCGTTTTTGTCGACTCTCATAGGTCCGTCTCTGTTGACGTTGTTGGTCTGAGCACGGTAAGGGCAGTTGATGGGAATCTGCTCATAGTTTGTGCCAAGTCTGTGTCTATGGGTATCAGGGTATGAGAAAAGTCTTCCCTGAAGCATCTTATCGAGTGATGGTTCGATTCCGGGCACAAGGTGACCTGGAGAGTAAGCTACTTGCTCGACTTCGGCGAAGTAGTTGTCAGGAGCCTTGTTGAGGACTAATCTTCCGACAGGGATGAGAGGATAGTCACCTTGAGGCACTACCTTCGTGACATCAAAGAGATTCCATTTGTAGTTGTAACCGTCCTTTTCAGGAATTACCTGAACCTTCAGGTCCCACTCAACAGTCTGTCCGGCGTCCAAAGCATTGACCAAGTCTCTAGTGGCATAGTCAGGGTCTACTAATTTTTCGGCAGCTTGTTCAGCAGTGAAATTTTTGATTCCCTGTCTGCTCTTGAAGTGGAATTTAACCCAGAAGGCTTCTCCTTGCTTGTTGGTCCAGCGGAAGGTGTGAGAAGAGTACCCATTCATGAATCTGTAACCATCGGGAGTTCCTCTGTCACTCATCAGAATTGTGACCTGATGAGTGCTTTCTGGAGTCAAGCCCCAGAAATCCCAAGCAGCCGTGGCGTTGTTGAGGTTGGTTCTAGGGTCTTTCTTCTGGCTGTGGATAAAATCTGGGAATTTGATTGGGTCTCTGATGAAAAATACGGGAGTGTTATTTCCAGTCATGTCCCAGTTTCCCTCTTCAGTATAGAACTTAACAGCGAAGCCTTGATAAAAAGCAAGTTACCTCGAGGATCTCTTTCAGTATCTTGTGCTCCTTTCTGTCCAGCTACAGTTGAAAATCTAAGGAAGACAGGTGTCTTTTTTCCGATTCCTTCGAAAACTTTCATCTTGGTGAATTGTGAGATGTCGTGGGTCACCTAGAAATAGCCGTGGGCTCCGGCACCCTTCGCGTGGACGACTCTTTCGGGGATTCTTTCGCGATCAAAATGTGCGAGTTTGTCGATCAGGTGGAAGTCTTGAAGCAAAAGAGGACCCCAGGTTCCAGCGGACAGGGAGTTAGTGTTGTCATCGACAGGACTGCCTGTAGAAGTGGTCATTACTCTGGCCATTTTTTGAAATATGAATATATCTGGATTGCGATTGCGTCATACACATACGTTTACACTCGTTTAATGGCAATAAAAGCTTGAGAAAATAAACCAGAAATATAATTAAATTAATTTTTTGCCTTACAATCAAATCAATTTTTGTAAACTTTACAATCGGATTTTTGAATAAACTTACAATAATTTGTTGAAAATACTAAAAAATGCAAAAATTTATCATAATCATGAAATCTATAGGGGTTGGTGTTGAGGGAGTTTGTGGGTGGGTGGGGGTTGGGG
>Ga0169931_10007031_pt1 | contig 16799 bp, 8 predicted proteins | sample Kivu_15m_20L_FD_129675 | JGI IMG/M metagenome (GOLD analysis project Ga0169931, IMG submission 129675) | Freshwater microbial communities from Lake Kivu, Western Province, Rwanda to study Microbial Dark Matter (Phase II) - Kivu_15m_20L... | ecosystem: Environmental > Aquatic > Freshwater > Lake ...
CAGAAGTGTAGGATGGGTCTCACATTGGTGTGAGATGATGAACTAAAATACAAGTAGAATCAGTCGACCAAGACAGCTCTATGTAGGTCCAGATCGACGCTAATACGTGCCGATATAGTAGAGATAAGACAGCGATTCCAGGATTCATTAGATTCCCAAACTGTGCAAAATCACAAGTCTGATGAAGCTATGATAAATTGGCTTGTATATTATTAATGCGATGAATAAAACTAAACTAAAGTTCAACTCTATCGATGAGTTCTCACCCTGGGAAGAAGAATTCACTAATCTTGTCAACTAATTTGACTCGAAACGCCACTAGAATATCCAAAAAAGAAGATATTTAAACTTGTAGGTGGACTCAAAACAAAAGCAGTTGTAAAAAGGATAGCAAAGACCTAAAAGTAAGTCTATGAAAAGAACTAGAATGACAAGAACTAAGCTCAATGTGAGCAAACTTAATTTCATGACGGGATAGACTAGTTTAGCAGCCGAACCTTTCAAGATAAAAAATTAGTCGCGGCCTTTTCCTGGCCCCAGACTCACTTTTTACTCAAAAATGAATCCCATAAACTCAAGAAGATACCTGATGAACAACTAACTGGGTCTGACTCGTTTGAATCTCAGCGAAAGGTATCCTATAAGAAAAATGTTTAGATAAGAATCAATAAAATATTTATAGATAGTCGATGAGTAGCCCATAAAACCCAAGCATACGCCTTCTTTTTTTCATTCGATCTATCCCGTGAATCATGTAGAAAATCCTGTTTTGAGACAAGTAGTTAGAAAAGAAGAATATCATACGATGAAAAGATTAGCCATTTTACATAAATCTAAGATTTTTACGAACAGAACGTGATAATATAGTTTTTAAAGTTTAATAAAATGAGTTTGTATGTCAAAAAATAGCCCGAATTATAATCATATGAATTTTTTGATCAGAAACCTCAGCAAAAATTTTGCGACCCTGGCCCTCGCATAGCATAATGGTAAAGTCCTTTCTAAAAATACATTGAAATTGCTCTCAGCTTCGACCAAGCTCAAAGAATAAGTAAAAAAAATACCATAAAGACACATCTGGTCGTTTGCGGCAATCACAGCGAAGAATTGATTAATAACATTAAATCTTATGCTGGCAGTAACATCACTCAGATCATTAAGGCAGTCTCTCCTAACATGTAATTAAGAGTTAAGGCTAGTTTGGCTTAAGAAGTTGGAAATATTCTTAGAGCTTTAATCAACAAAGGTGGTTACAAGAATGTTATCGGCCTTAGTAGCAGCATCGGAAAAGATGTCATACCTAGAGTTGCTGGCTACTTTGCTTCACAGCCTATAAGTGACATTATAGAGGTCAGTGTATTTGTATACATATTCAGGGAGAAAACACTTACGTGCGACCAACTTACGCAGGAAACGCACTTACTAAAGTAAAAACTAGTCAAAATATAAATTTTCTAACCTTCAGACCTTCGAATTTCGACTAAGCCCCAAAAGCTTAAGGAAGTCCCCAAGTCGTGACTGCTGAAGCCCCTGCTGGATCGAGAACTGGATTTGTCAAAGAAGATAGCTCTGATTCGAGCAAACCTGAGCTAACTACTGCCCGTATCGTAGTTTCAGGAGGTCGAGGAGTCAAAAGTAAAGAAAACTTTGGAATAATCAACCAACTAGCTTAAGCTTTTGGAGATGCGGCAGTTGGAGCTTCAAGAGCTGCTGTTGATGCTGGGTACTGTCCTAACGATATGCAAGTCGGACAGACAGGCAAAGTAGTAGCACCTGAGCTTTACGTAGCAGTCGGAATCTCAGGCGCAGTACAGCACTTAGCAGGCATGAAGGACTCAAAAGTCATCGTCGCCATTAACACAAGTAAAAGCTTTTGGATTTAGAATAAGATGAGCCTATCTTTGAGGTGGCTAACTATGGACTTGAGGCTGACTTGTTCAAAGCTCTGCCCTAGCTGACTGATAAGCTAAAAAAACTAAAAGGAAAATGATGAACAGAATTGGCTTAAATAATATTAAAATAGAATCACCAAGGCTCTATATAGTTATCCTAACTGAACATTCTAGTATTTCTCTTAGCTGCATGAGTAGTATTAGGTCTCTTTTCAAATCCTCTTCCCCTATGGCTTCTCATTCCTGTTTTTTGTGGCCGCATATTGACTGAAAATTGTTGATTAAATTCAATATTCATCACTGGAATTTTATCCTGGTATACCACAGATTCATCCTTAACAGGTTTGTTCAGAAAAGATGAATTCAACCACTGCTTTTTTATCAATTATTTTTATTACATCTCTTTTTCTCGATAAGGCTGCTGAATCTATACATAATTACGACTCTGATATCAGTATCAATATAGTTGGCAAAACTTTCTTTTATTTTTTATGAAGCCTTGCTTTGACTCAGCTTTTCCTCTTGAAATCTGACGATACCTGAAAGATCTGTGCTTTTCCACACCTTTTGTCTAAAAGATTTTTTCCCATTTTTTGCCAAAACCGCATCTTTTTTATTGGATCTTGATTCGGGATAGCTCTACCCACTGAACCCATGCACCAAACGATCCCTTCGTTTCGAAGTATGCCCAAACAATTTACAAGTGTTTTCTATCAAAAATCTCCTTTAGTTGAAAAACATTTATTTTCGTCGATGCTGTCTTATTTCTGGGGTATTGACATTTCTCAAGACTTCCTCGATCTTGCTCATCTCGAAATGTCTGTTCTCGATTGGCGTTTAGTAATGCTGGGTCTGCTTGAATCTTTGTAAAAACATGAGTTAGATGCAATAAAAAGGAGATTAACTATTATAAATTATATATCTAAGAAGATCATTGCTTAGATTGTCCGTTCAAATAGTCAATAACTTTAAGCACGATTGGCTAGTCTGATTTAAGCTGACCTCGAATCGCATAGATCGCTCTTACAGCTTCTTAATAAGTGGTTCCTTCTCTTAGAATTCTTACATAACGAGCAGCTCTATCGATAAGCTTATAGTTTGTCGGTTTGACATAAGTCATGATGTTCGAAGTGTATCGCTTAAGTCTTCCCATTATAAGAGTCGAAAGGTTGTTAAGGATAATTTTGACCAATGAATGATGTGCTAGACGACAGTTAAGAGGGTAATCTGGAAATTTAACACTAAAAATTTCTTAGTTTCCCTTTGCTACTCGTATCGTAAAAGGATGGGTTATCGTTATCGTATGATCTCTGACTAAATGCAAGCCGAATCCCAAAATAATTTCATTCGAGACTTTTTGTTTGTATTTTTCCCAGTAAGCTGAGTTGAGTCCTCGGATCTATCTGGATCCTAGCATTTATCTCCAATCTTTTTCGACCTGTTGCTACCATGACAACTCTTATTGAGACTATTCTCCGTGAAGTATTTTTAAATTGCACCAACTTTATTTTTCTTATGGCTTATATTTGTTACTAAAAGGAGTCAAACTGAATGTTGGTGATCTTTAAGTAGTGTCGGTAAGTATCGATGCTGCGTAGTAAAGATCAGATTGATATGTCAAAACTTCTCCTTTTTAGTAAAGGGAAGCTTAGTATTCTATAAGTTTATCGATAACTAAAAAATCAGTTTAAGTGATGTATTTAAGAAAAGTATGCACATTGTGCTCGGCATAAGTTTTCCAATCCATTTCTGGATGTTTAATATTGCGAATTCTATCACATCCCAGCAAAGTGAGTCCAATAGCATACATAAGGATAGTCGTTGATTGCATTCTAGTTGAACCTGCTAAAGCCATATACCCTACATTGCAGTTAATTTTATGTATTTTGTCAGAAAGAATTAACTGTTTAGATCTCTAAACGTTGTTGATAAGAATCTAATCTGTGTTTCCGTAGAGAATATATGGTTTTCTGTGAGTAAGCTATGTAGATTTCCATATGGCCCCTATAACCCATGAAGTCTAGCCGCCCTAAGTGCTTCCTATAAGCAAATCGTTGTCTTTGAAGCCTAGTTAAACAAGTTGTTGTTAAGCGAACTAAGGATGATCTTAAAAGTCTTAAACGGACTTTATCAAAGCGGCATCGCCACCTGCCATGAATGCTATCACTTTTTAGCTCCATTCAGGCAATAACAATTTTGTCTACTGCCGCCATAGAGTCTAAAGGACAATCGCTAATCTACCAGTAGCTCCACACCCACACACGAAGATTCTTCCACCAGTTTAAAGAGTATCATTGACGGCTTGATACATATTGAAAAGTTCAGGCAATTTGCTGATAAGTATGTTTGTTGTTGCAATGTCCAACTATTTGATGATAGAGACGGCTTTGCGAATGTCAGTTTGAGCCAACTCTGCAAGACCGATAGTTGCTGGATTTTGCTGTTATGTGAGAAGACAACCGAGCTTGAATTTGTGCGAAAATGCGAGAAAATCTTAAGCAGTTTAGTTTTAGCTCGCCATCAAAGATATGCAAAATTAATAAAACTCTAACATACAGAAAATTTTGTTAGATTTTTTTTGAAAGTAAAAAATTTTAGTTTAAAACTGTTGCTAATCAGATATCAGTCTATTCTTTTGTTGTAAAATTTTTAATATACACCTTATTTTTAAAGATTAATAATTTTATTAGATGAATCAAAGCTTCGACAACACGAACTACCACCTGCCCCCCATTCCTCAAAACAACTCTGAACTCAAGACCAAAGTAACTGCTCGATAAATGAATCGTTCAATGTCGCTTCAAAATGCCAAACCTGTCAAACTTAGTCTGACCCGAAAGCTAGTCATGATGTAAGACATCCGCAACGCTGAGTAATATGACGCCATGAACGAAAAAGACCTTCTTAGAGAACATTAAAAACTGTTGAAAGTGCTCAAAAAGTTTCAAGAAATCATTGATCTTAATTTGCAAAAGAAACAGAAAGCGAGAGAAAAAACTGGAAGCAAACCTCAGTCATCTAGAGAAGACATTCTGCATGGCTAGATCGCCAACAATAAAAAAATTATATAAAACTATAATAAAGAGCTAAAGGAGCTGTAGGGGCTCAAAAAAGTAAGAAAACTGCATGAGGTCATTGAAGAAAAAACACAGGTTCAGGCAGATATAGGTAAACTTAAAAAATAGATTTTTAACCTTAAAAATTAAGATAATATGGCAGGCAGAAATTTACTAGCAGACCGTGGAATCATCTAGAAGGAGCTCAAAGAACACTAAAAAGACCTTAAAATATAGTTGATCAAAAAACAGTAATATCAGGTAAAAATTTAACAGTTAACAGTTCATTTGGCTGAATTAAAAAAAGATTGTCAGGGATTAACCATGCAGGACGTTAGTCATCAAAAAAGTGCAAACGAAGGACTGGCTGCAAAAATAGCCCAAAAACGTATGGAGCTCGATTAGATCACAAGATCATACGTTAATTATGAAGAAAGTATCCAGGAAAATATGGTAGCCAAGGCCAAACGCAACAAGCTTGTAGCCAAGTAAATCTAGCAGAGCTAAAAGAGGATAGTCGAATTAAATGTCAAGATACAAAAATATAAAGAAAAAATAAATAGGTATCAAGAAGCCATGGAGATAGTTCCCAGCAAAGAAAAGAATGAAATGTAAGCAAAATGAAAACTTGATTGTTAATTTTATGTTTTAAGTTACTTAACGATTAGTTTAATCTACGAAATTATTTAATATTTGCACGATATATTATGGAAGCTGAGATCTTAATAATAAAAGTGTATGACCACCGAATCGACATCTGTTAATTTACCATAAAATACTAATCAAGCAGGCAGATAAATGATTTTCGCGGTATTTCCTCTTAAAATAGTCACTCCAGTTCATCTCATCGGCAGGTTCAGACTTTACTTTTATAGTGGTTAGGAAGTATAAGGAGAACGTCAGATTATAGCAGCTTTTGATTCAGAAGTAGCCAGTAGCCAGTCAGTATATTTCTAAAGACCACCTTCGATCCCAACTTTCGCTTATGAGTCTTCTTAATAGTACAAATGGTCGCTCTATATGCATAGTCCTCAATAAGATGATTCACGTTCAGCCTTATTAGCAACAGAAGCTATTGATTTAGAGCAGCTACAAGTTGAATATAAAGATAGGTTATCTAAAATCTCCGAAAATAGAATCGTCTTCGTCTAAAAAAGCATAAATTTTAAATTCATATTTTTTAGCTTAGATAAGGGCTAAAAAGCTGAAGATGTTTTGAGTTCATACTTTGAAAACAAAAAGTTAGCGTCTACTGCCGACTGGGGTAAAAATTTCCGCTCGTCCAGTATACCAGCAAGCAGTATAAGACAATAAGGAGCGAAAAAAACGCCAGACCAAGTTTTGTAGCTTTCAAGTAGACAGGGCAATCTTTCATACAAAAGATCTTACAGCGACTATTTTAACTCTAACTATTCATACTAGAGTAGTGAGATGGAACTTACTCCTTCAGTGCTTTAAAAGTACAGGGAAGACAAGTCAGTCAGATTCAGTACTTAATTTTCTATGACGGAATCTCAGGTATATTTTAATCATAATGGCATCAAGGCTACTCCTTTTTATAAGCATTCAAAGTATTGGGCAATCATTTTAATCATCTTAATGATTTTCGCAGGACTTACTTTTTTCGAAAATGGACCTAAATCAAAACCTCGTAAAAAACATTCATCTCGCAGACATCATTCTTAATTTATAAATTTCTTGTACTTGATTGATAAATATTTATAGATAATAATAGTTGCATGTAGTTATAGTAACACAAACATAACCTTGTAGTATAGGTTCTACTTTGGCTTTAGGGTGCTGTTTTCTAGCTCAAACAAGCCGCTTTTTAGAAAATAAAGAGAAAAATGCTTCGGTAAGATTTAAGACGCATGCACAAGAACAATTTTTAGTCCATAACAAGTTCATCTGACAACAACTACAACAGTCGCACACTAAACGGATATGTCAGCATCAGCGATTTCAAGCCTATGGACCAAAATTACTCTTCAGTCAAAATAATTGATTATTAGACCTATGGAGTAAAAGCTGAAGTGAAAAGCAATCTCGCAAAAAGAATATAGTACACATCTCAGCAGCTTTTCAATAAGGAATCGTTTCTCTAAGGCTGGATGAAGATGGATAGAATCAGACAGATTTTTCCCGAAGGCTACCCATTGTCGGACTATGCGATCAAAAAGATAGCATCTTACCATTAGGAGGCTTTGGCTTCAGTCAGAAGATTCACTTTTACTTCTTTTTGCAAAATAAATCTAAAAATCAGAAGAGGATTTTTCAGTCTGACTTAAAGCGATCCGCTGAAATACAAAAAAACTGCCATTAGTTCCAGTCTGACCTATCTGCCCGAGAGATAAAACGAGCAAGCTCAGTAGGCTTTCTAGCTGTTACTGCGTGCAGGTGGCGACATGTAGTGCCGCAACAACGGACTTAACTAGATCGGCTAGCTCATATAACTCATGATGAAAAGCAACGACAGTGTCAGATAAGAAATATTTCTTCAAGCGATAAAACAGTTGTCTTCAAAAAAAGAAGTTTACCAACGGATTATGTGTTGTCTCTGTTTTGCAGTGTCTCCCTCTGCCAGACAATACATTCCTTTGCTTAACTACTTTTACGAATAAATGATGATGATCGATTCGATGCCAAAATAATTTCTCAATTATTGCTTCTATCATCTCATCAAAAGTATTTTTTTGCTTAAAATAGACTTCGATCGACCAAGACAGCATCCTCCTTGCCTTTTCGAACTTTTTTGCGCACAACACTGTGCAAAAATACCCATTTTAGTTAGTTTTCCCAAATAAAAAGTATTTTTTATTTAATCTTGGACAAATGTCGACTAGCTGCTCACTTAAATAGTGTAGTATTACAGTTTAGATCCAGAAATTTAATATTTACTTTAAGTCAATGGTTTTTTGATGGAAAAAGGCTGCCTTTTTGACAACTTTAACAAATACAGTAAAGTTGACTAATAAAACTACAGATGGCATGATTATATATAATGGAATGGATTCAGAGCTGTAATCGTATTGAAAAATGTCGAAGATACCTTGAAATCACCTTATTGTCACAACATTATGTACAACTATTGTGCTCATCAGTATCTTAGAGGACTTTATTCACTTAAAAGTACAGATATCGTCAAAATTGCAGCGCTAAAGATGGTCTCAGAAATGGATTGTTAGTAAACTTATATATTTTCTTACTAAAATCTTGTTACTAAACGTAAATTGAGGACAATCAAGAGCTAATAAGAAAAATCAAATTACAAAAAACATATTTTAAAAAACTATTTCAAAGTCAGAAAAATGAGACCATAAAATGCAAGAGCCTAAATAATGCAAATACTGTCAATGAGCAAAGGATTTAACACCCATTTCTTTCGTTCATAGATTTTTGTATAAGACTATGACGAATTCACTGCTTGGGTGGGTCTTCAAAAAGACAGATTTATAATAGTTGAACCCAGTTCTGGACGCATAATGAGAAACATACCATACTCGACCATCAGATAGTGGGGCACTAGTTCGAGTTAGCTATGTCTAAAACTCGACGATGTGGGCTAGTTTCATATCGATTGTCGACAGGTCGATGTCCTGGCTTCTGTTTTCGAAACATACCTGAACGCTACATCTAAAGTTTGATATGATTTTCTTATACAAAAAGTATTTAATTTAGTAGAAATTATATTACTGATTTCAAATGTTAGTATAATGAATTCGTTAAGATATGGGCAGTAAATTAGTTATATAATCTTCAGTTAAAAGTACTAACGTATGCGCCAAAGACTATTGAGAGTAAGCGAAGTCAAATGTAACTTATGTATGAACTGGTGCCTGGGTAGCAAAGAAAAAAATGGATTTTTTGGTTGTGATCAGTGCATGGCACAGCAGTCTCAGTGGCGCATCAATACTGAAAATGGTGACAGCTATCGAATCCTTTTGATGAAGTAGGGTTAGTCTCCTTCGAAAAAAGGACTTGAATCAATCGGAGATCTCATGACTCAAGATCTTCAGGACACGACTCTGAGGTGGTCAAGGGTCTGCTCACTTTTGGAAGAAAATGATCTTTCACGCTAATAGCTAGAGATGATCAGTATTCAAATTCAAGATTTTAACCTAAAAAATCAACAAAATGGCGAACAGATGATAGATAGACTTAAAAATATCACGCTTAGACCTAGCTTGACTAAATCAGACATAGGTCCTTATAGAAATACGATAGAACCTTTAAGACTTGAATAAAATTCCTCTCAAATAACTAAGAATAATACTCGAAGATTAAGAAATAATGTTTACAAACACTCTGATGCAATTTAGACTCTGAGGTTCAAAGAAGATCCCTCAGATTAACTGAAAGCTAATAAAAAATTCTGTAAAGTTTTTGATCAGACTAAAAGAAACAAAAGTTATCAATTTTTCTTCGACTAATCTGAGCTTACTAAACACTTAAGAGTTTATACCTAAAATGAGCAAAGCAAATCATAACACTAGGAATAAGAATATGACAATTGTAAGACCTAGTCTGATGCTGACTGCTCTTTTAGATAGTTCGGAACTGAACTTGACTTCAATTAAAACTTTTAAAACACTTATACTCGAAAAAATCATAAAAAACGAGAAAGACGATCAATTTTAGATATTCCTTGAAAAGAATATAAGATGAACGATGACTAACTCAAAATTAAAATAGACGAATATTTAGAATCTAAATACTCGTCTGTTTCGATGCAGAAATTAATGCACGCTTACGTCCGCGAAGCCTATCTACGCACTAAACTGAGCCCTAAAACTGTATAACTTTTTTCTTTCAAAATAAGTGCGATGGATTTGCTTTGCTATTTGCAGCTTTTCGAGTGGTAAAACTTAACGACTATAAAATTAGTCAACGTGGGTCTAACAGACCAACAGCTAAGCCTTTTACTTGAGTTTTTATAGAATAAGCAAGTGTAAGGGCTAGTACTGACCGGTAACCGATTGACTGACCAAGCAGTTCCTCTGTTTTTAAATAGATAGCTCTCTATTCGTTAGCTCTACTTAGGTCGAAACAGAATAAGTAAATACCGCATGCGTGAGAACATAACTGAGCTTAGAAACAGATATGTGCTTTATTTATGATATCTATCGCGTAAATGCTTATGATTATCATATGATTTTATTATGATGTTGTGTTAATATAGGGACAAATCTAAGAGGTTATATATCAACAAGACTTCCTGTCGATAATATAATTTTTGCAAACAGCAATTATTTTAAATCCTTCGCATGCGCTCGCACCTACCTTCCACAAAGTCCCCACACTACCTGGACCTCTGCTAGTTTATCATCAAGGAGGCCTCACCACTTGTGAAGCCAGCATCGCCGCCTCAACCATCTACTCCTCACGTAAAATCTCTTCAAAGAGCACAACTGTGACTGAAATTACTGATATACCTTGATTAGGTATCCGCAGATGTTGGTCCGGTGTGTTCTGTTTGTCTTCATATTCAAAACTATTCAGATGCATTCGCGCTAAAACACTCCCTAGATCGCTCCGATTGACCACGACCCTTCACAGATCACGCTGACTCCACTCCACAAGGCCCTTGCTCACAAATAACACCCCGACCTCCTTGAAGACTTTTTCCTCGATACTCCCAAAGACACATCTGGATAGCAAACTGCGCCGAAAAGAAGAAAAAAGTCACGACATTTCAGGAAAGGGTTACTTGGAGAAGGACTTGAAGGACGATGCGAGCTGTAACTGATCGTCGAAGAATAGGAAAGTTAGTGGGAGCGGGAAGAAGATTCCTGGGAAAGCTCTTCTTTAGACGTGATGTAAGCTGAGGATTTATGCTATGTTCACAGCAACACTGTCGCCACTCATTTGAGTTTCAGAAGCATTAGCGCACAGGCGTGTAGCGCCAAAGATACTGAAGATTAGAAGGTATCAACAATCGATTCAAATGATGTAGACTATAGCCTCAACATCCAAAGATTCATGCAGGCACCCAAAACTGAGCTAATCAAGCAAATCAGAGAAATTTAAAATCAGTCAGAATCTGATCAAGTTAAAAAATAACTTATTAAAGAGCTTCTTGAAAAATACTTACTTGATTGCTAAACTTTTGTCTTTTAATAGGCCTGGAGTCAGCTAGAAGGATCAGTTCAGTCTAATGTGCGCACAATCATCAAGGGAATCGAGCTTACTTTTGCAAAAAAGATAGGAGGACTATCTTTTGAAAACAGAAGAGTTAAGCTTTTGAAATACCTTGAAAAAAAGTAAAAATTTTTTAATAAAGAAAAAAGAGAATTTGGCGGAAAAAAGTGAGTTATGATTGCCGCAAGAAAGTGGCTGATGGCAGATTGAGAATTAAAGGCAAATTTGTGACACGTGAGCAAGTCTGTGAGCAGTTAGGCCTGCCTTCATTGCAGGCTTATAGTCCCTAAGAGATAAAGTTGATGCTTGATGGCTAAGCAGCATATGAAATCGTGCAAGAGTGAGCTTAGATTTGTTATAGCTTCATATTTTCAGATTCTAAAGAAGAGCCTGTGCTTATTTATTTTATTTTAAAAATTTAAATAAAAAAGAAAACTTTAAATTTATTTATCGTTGATGATAACTTAAATCCTTACAACAACAGTATTTTGAATTATTTTTATTCATAAGAGAAGCATAAGATGGGTCAAATGTGTACTAATCCCTTGCAATATCTTATCACCTAGTACGGTGAGGATGTAGCCAAGTTCATTGTGATCTAAAAGTCCAAAGAAATGATCGATGAGAAGTACCCTGATGTGAGAAAAAAGCTTTAAGGACAGACCCAAGAATTCAAAAAATAAGTGACTGAAAATGTCGATAAACAAAGCAAATAATCCCTCGAAAAGATGACAACTCAGATCGATGATTTCAAGAAGAAAAAATAAAACGAAATAAAGACTTTTGAGACTACTAAAGGTCAAAAACTTGATGAAATCATCGGCGTCAACAAAATGCAAGATGAGTTCGGTTAGATCAAAACCAAGGGAGAAGCAAAGATTGGATAGGTATCAACAGGATTTCTCTCTTAAACTGACAAACTGGTAGAAGAACAGAAGAAAAAAATGGACGAATCTAAACCCAAGCTACCTCTCTATGAAAACCTTCCTCAATGTCTCAAAGACAAAGTTTTTGAGTAAGGTCAAGTGAAGTTCGGTGGAGCCATCGAGGAAGGAAGGAAAAAACAAGAAGAATTTATTAGTAACGTTGGTGACTTTGAAAAATTCAAATCGTCAGTCGGCTAAACTCCCGATAAGCAGATTCAAGGCATCACTGAAAAATATCAAGGATCCTTCGATAAAGCAAAGACTCTAGTCAGTGGTGGCGGCTTTTTAAGTGGAATATTCGGATGATCAGCCTATCTTAGATTTAAATATATATGATTGGCATTTAGAGCATAGATTATGAGATTATATTTTTATTAAAAGAATGGCAAGAGGCAATCAAAGAGAAATCGATCGTGAACGAGCTAGAAAGAGAAATGCAGACAAAAACTCAGACAACAAGCGAAATGAAAAATCTGATTTTTTCAAAAACAAATAGAGGTAATACAGCAATCATTTAGTAATGCTTAAATCATGCGTCAAAAGCAGCAAAAATTCTTAGAAAAACAGTAAGTAGAAAAACAAGAGAAAAATCATAAAGAAGAACAGGAAGACGACGAATGAAATGATCTCTGCCTCAAACATTCTCTATAAAATCAATTTTGTGAAAAAATAGCTATTGTCAAAAAAAAAAAGTCAAAAATTGCATGAAAAGACTATTAAATAAGAAAAAATTGATTGGTGTTTAAATAGAAACTTTATCTTAGTAGTTGATCATTAGATCATTCTATTAATTTAAGCTAAATCACAATAAAAATATGAGAAATTAATAGGCCAAACACTTCCTAGAAACCGTCAGCGCTCGCGATCTGCTGTCCATGAAAAAACAAGTCCTAAAGTAATCTATAGCTTATTAAGACAAGCTTACGATCATCAGCTAACTGCTAAGTACGTCCCTCACGATGGCAAGCAATAAGACATTTTATCCAAGTACTAAAACAATCATCTTAAAAGCAGCCAGTCAGTTGGTCAGCTGTCTCCTTATAGATCATAAATTAAAAATGTTTCAGATGTATATCTATAAGGGGCAAATCTCAAAAGTCGATTAAAAAGATAGGAAACTTAACGTTTAAGACTATAGCAGTAAAGTGCTCTAAATTGGCTAGCCAACCATAAGCTTTCTTAGGACTCACAGCTTAAGCAACAAAAACAATAGTACAAGAATTATTTGGAGTAAGAAATGAAGAGAAAAAGAGAGGGTAAATCGTAAGACAGAAAACAAGAAATATAAAAAGAAAAACAGTCTCTAGGCCGAGCTAGCGGATTGAATGATAAACAGTCGTCCTTTAAGTAATTTTTCGGAGAAAAATTTCAAGACAGAAACCGCAGATAGCAGCACTATCTCGACTACATGAAAACTCACAAAAATGCTTAAAAAAGAGCAACAGACCGTGAAATCATGGACATCAAGCACAGAGTCATCTAAATGCAAATATCATAAGAAAACCGAGTCAAAAAATAACAAAAGATAGCCCTAAGATCAGCCTTGGAGCAGCAATTAGCCGAAAAACAGCACAACAGAGCAACATTTTTACGAGAAAATTCATATCCTGGCTATAATCCTTAGAATAGATACAACACCATAACGAATCCTATTGACTACAGGACTGATCAATATAACCCTTACGTGCTGGGTCAGCTCATACCTCAAAAGATTGATCGTTTTTGATAATGTCATCTTTATCATTACATTCTGCTCAAGAAAAATTTCTTTCCTTTTATACTTATAGTCAAAGGAACGTCCTCAACGGATTGGGGACTCGGAGAAACAGCTACTTGTGGCTAACGAGGAAGAGAAAGTGTTTGACTAGGACTGAAATTTTACTGACGATAAGGTGTGTCATTGTAGCTGTTTGTTTTCGATCGATAGTTACTTTAATTGTCAAAACTGCTTCTGTAAGGTTCGGGACGATGGCTGTCTCGGTAAGAACTTCTTCTTTGAGAATTTGTTTCATTATAATTTCTGTTTGATGCTTGATAAGTATTGATCGTGGTCTACATTTGCTTTTTTACTTAATTAATGTCTACTAACAAATTTTTTCTGTGAAAAGGATTCTCAACAACACCTTATTTGTAAAGTTTATCTTTATGTTATTCATTTTTATTGTTTTCAAATTATGCAAATTTCAATCTCGAGTCAAAAAACGAAGCAGCTTCGGTAGCCCTTTAGTACCCTCTACTGAAATCCGGCCTTTTTTCGAGGTTATTTTGATTGAAAACCCAATTATTTTCAAATATGCGATATGTCTGTCTTTCGGTTTGAGATGAATAAGGTAGAGCACTATAGGGTGAAGATGCGCCAGTGTAAGATGGTACATGCTGAAAACGCTAGAAAGTTCCTACTCGAAAAGGACTTGGTCGTTAAAAGGGGTTGTGTATCGCTGCCATTTAGTAGTTAGTATTTATATAAAATATATAAAAGGACCTTTGATCTTAACTTATCAAATCTTGATACAAAAATATTTTTTTAATGATTCTGATTAATAGATTTGTTTAATATATCTATCTAGTTAGATGTAAATAGTAAAGGTTATCAACGATCAGCTAAATTCGTAAACAGCATCAACACTGTAAAAGATAGGAATGGTGTCTACGCTGATCTCAGTAGCTACGGGAGCTTCAGCTCTGATTTCGGCTCTAGCAGCAGCGCCAGCAAAATCGACTTTTGAGACGACAGGGGCGACTGAAGAAAAGTCTGTAAGCTTGATCAATCTTCCAAGGCTAATGGCCAGAGCATCAGTCAGATCTCTAGCCTTATCCTGAGCATTCTTATAAGCAGCTTGACGAGCCTGAGCGAATGCCTTGGTCTTATCAGCAAGATCGTAAGAAATTCCATTGATTTGGATTCCATTTACGGTAGCAAGAGCATCAATAAGTCTAGAAATTCTTTGACCATCATTTCCGATGTTAACGATGACAATTCTGAGAGATTGACTAGCGATTTGTCCAATGATTTCGCTTTTTCCGTTGTTCCAGGTAGTGTTAGGGAAGACATTTACAGATGTAGTTTCATAGTCTTCTCTTGGAATGTTGTTTTGTTTAAGAATTGCAAGAATAGCGTTGATTCTTTGAGCTAAGCCTTGAATGGCCTAAACGACTGTCCTTCCGTTGACCTGGAAACTAGCAGTGATCTCAGCTCTATCAGGGGCGACTTGAATAGTAGCTGATCCGAAAACATTCAAAGTTTAGTCATCGCAGCATTGCTGCTGTTCAGGCTAGCAAACGCCTGGGTAAGGAAGAGGAAGGGGTTTTAGGATGGGCTCAGGTAGAGGACTGATAATAGGCTGAGGTCCAATAACGGGTTGAGGTTGACACTTGATAGCTTAAGCCTGAGGGAACTGACTAGCTCCGAGAAGCTGTGCTGATGTGATGGTCAGGATTGTGACAAAGATGAGTGCCATGGAATTCGATTTCATTTTTTAATTATAGAAAATGTATGAATTTTTAAACATTTATAGTGTCGATTAATCTAAATCGAAGTTATCAAATCAAGCGAATCTCCAAACAATTTGAACGTTAGACTGAACTCTTACGTCACCGTAGGGCACTTCCAAAACTGCAGTTTTCAGTGCGAAAGTATTGAAATCGGTGAAGAAAGGGAAGAAATTGTCACTGTTCTGGTCGATAATTTTCTTAATTTTTCCGAGTCTACGACCGCTCAATGAAGAGTATTGCTGAGCTTTAGCTCTGGCGTCCTGAACAGCTGCAATTCTGGCTTGTCTTAATGCCAAATCTCTGCTAGCAGCTTAGAAAGTGAGTCCACTGATTGTGATGTTGTTAATGTTGCCAAGATCAGTGATTATTCTGCCGACGAGGTTGGCATTAGTATTAAGCGAGCCGACGACAACAGTTAGACTTTGGAAGGCTTGCTGTCCGATCAGAATAGTTTTGCCATCGGTGAAGTTGTATTGAGGAGAAAGATAGAAACTTCCAGTAGTGACGTTAGCAGCAGGTAGCCTATATGATGTCAAGATTCTTCTGGCACTTTCGAGCAGTCTGTTAACCTCACTAAGAGCAATAAGCGATGTTTTTCCGAAGCCCTGAGCTGAGATGGTAAAACGAGCAAGGTCTGGAACGATCTAGATTGCGCCAGCTCCGTTGACAGTTAATGTGTTGCGATCACAACAAGCTTGATCAAAGCAAGAGACAGCGAGAATGACAAAGAATGCCAAGAGATACTTATTCATTTAAAATTCTAATAGAAAATGTGATCAATTCGATTTAACTTATAATTCCTTGTCAAATCGAAGATGAATAATCAACATATCAATAAAAGATACTAGAGAAATGATTTTTTTGATTTTAAATAAAAAAATGTCATTATTCTTAAAGCGGTCTTAAAATATTAATTTTTATTAGTAAATCTAACATCATATTAATAATCATAATTATCCGTTAGTAGCTCATGTAGACCATGTCATAAAAAAAATTCAAAGAATTCAAGTAAAGATCGACTTCTCTCAAACGAATAAAGAACGATCGAGACATAAAAACCGTATAAATGTCTTCAACTAATACTAGAGTTGCAGATCTGAATGCACTTGTAAGTAAAAAAAGCAAATAGTACAACAAGTGTGACTATGATATAAGTGCCAATAAACTCAGCAATAAGAATCTGCATGAAAATAAGGACTATATCAAAAGTCTTTACAAAAAATATCTGGGAAAAGAAAATGTGATACAGTCTTAAAAAAAGGTCAAAACTGATATCAAAGTATAAAAAATAGTTA